>Ga0209582_1000424_pt1 | contig 28289 bp, 24 predicted proteins | sample KloWWTmetKNB5Kit_FD_187176 | JGI IMG/M metagenome (GOLD analysis project Ga0209582, IMG submission 187176) | Active sludge microbial communities from Klosterneuburg, Austria, studying microevolution and ecology of nitrifiers - Klosterneuburg... | ecosystem: Engineered > WWTP > Aerobic digester >...
GACGCACCTTGCCATCACTTGTGCGACCTTCCGCTTTTACCCCTTCAATGCGTTGCCCTTGTTTAATCAACTCCGTTGCCTTGAAGCCAGTGAACAGGAACGCACCGGCATCTAATGCACGCGGTATGTAGCTCACATTGGTGGATTGCTTGGCATCGGTGGGGCAGCCAAACTGACACAGGCCTTGACCATCACACCCAACGGCATTGCGGGGCAGGTCGTGTGTTTGCACAAAGCCGATCCGATTAGCCCCTTCCTTGATGACATTGCCAATCTCGCCTACAAAGCGTGGGTCTGCGTTTTGTACCTGCAGGATGTCCATGACTTCGGCGTTATAAGGTGCCATTTCCGACTCGGTGAAACCCCGTAGGCCACTGGCTCGCCAGCGCGCCAGGGTTTCTGGGGGCACTGCCATGGCAGTGCCCGAGTTAATGGTGGTGGTGCCGCCCACATTGCGGCCAATCGGGATAGGAATGACGGTATTGCCGATTGCAGCGGTGAGGCCCATGGCACGGTAGAGCAGGGGAATCATCTCGGTGAGGCGGCCGGTAAAGTCGCGGCGATCATGGTAGCGACCCTCTTCCAGCACCACGACGGCCAGCCCCTGACTGGCCAATTCCAGTGCGGCGGCAGCCCCGCCGGCACCTGTGCCAATGATGACGACGTCTGCCTCAATAGTGTCATCCCCCTCCAATTGATCAGGGCCACTGATCTGTTGACGCCAGCGCGCGGATTCGATGTTGGCCGGTACGCGCACACCATTGGGCAGGTGCAGCCGAGCCAGTAGTCCTTCGTCTTGTAATTGCGCCATGCGGAAGGGTGCAGACAGGCCATGCAGCAAGCCCCCTTGCAGCCCAGTCAGTGACTCCAGAAAGCGTTGGCGCTCCGCTAACGGTGCCGCCGCAAAGCGCTGGCGGTGGGTCAGAAAAAAACGGGCATCGAGCAGCGTCAGTAGCGCATCCAGTCCACGACCTAACCCCCCTTGCTGCTGACACCATGTTTCAACCTCACTCAGCAGTTGCGTACTGTCTGGTGCGGGCAAGACAGTACCTGCCGGAAACATGGCTTCGATGAACGCGTGTGCAGTGGCGACGTGATGAAGGTTTGAACGGTTCATATGCAGTGACTATTGGTGTTATGGTTCGAGCATACCTTGACTATAAACAATTTTAATCGCCCATTTTTCATATTATTCAGGTACCCCATGACTGCACCTCTAATGCCAGTATTGGCCTCTCTTGGCAAAATCATTCTGGGCAAGCCCGAGCAGCTGAAACTTGCCTTTGCCTGCATGCTGGCCAGTGGCCACTTACTGATCGAAGACCTGCCCGGTATGGGCAAGACCACGCTAGCTGAATCTCTGGCGCGTGTACTGGGTTTGTCCTACCAGCGCATTCAATTCACCAGCGACATGCTGCCGGCGGACATTATTGGGGTCTCGATTTTTAACCCGCAAACGCAAAACTTCCAGTTTCGTGAAGGCCCGGTGTTTACGCAGTTGCTGCTGGCCGATGAAATCAATCGCACCACACCGAAAACCCAGAGTGCGCTGCTGGAGGCGATGGAGGAGCACCAAGTTACTTCTGACGGAGTGACACGCAAACTCCCTCAACCCTTCTTTGTCATTGCCACTCAAAACCCATCATCACAGATGGGCACGTTTCCTTTGCCGGAATCCCAGCTTGACCGATTCTTGATGCGTATTCAGTTGGGCTATCCCGATGCGCAGGCTGAACGAGAGTTGTTAAAAGGGGGCGATCGCCGCCAGTTTTTGGGAGCGATCAAACCTATGGCGACGCTGCAAGATTTGGCATCGTGGCAGCAGTCTGCAACAAAAATTCATGCCAGTGATGCCGTACTGGATTATATCCAACGCTTAGTTGCACACACTCGAACAGCGCAAGGCTTTCCTCACGGGCTGTCACCCCGCGGCACACTTTCATTATTGCGTGCCGCGAGAGCGTGGGCGCTGCTCTCTGGGCGCGATCACCTGCTACCGGAAGATGTGCAAGCAGTACTTCCAGCCGTGGCCGAGCATCGCCTGCGCGGAGGGCTGGACGACCAAGGGCGCGTGCATAGTCTGACCACACAGTTGCTTAAAGCAGTGGATGTTATCGGCTGATATGAACATGCCGTTCGCGACATTCTTTAAAAAGCGCTGGCAGAACTGGCTTAACCGGCGCATCCCGCCGGTGCGTGAAGTCACTCTTAATCAACGCCGTATTTTCATCTTTCTCAGTCGACAGGGCGGCATGGCCAGCTTGGTGTTAGTTGCCCTGTTTGTGGGAGGCATTAATTACGCCAACAATCTTTTGCTGGGATTGTGTTTTTTTCTAGGCGCACTTTTTGTAATTGTTATTCATCACACCTACGCCAATTTGTCCGGCTTGCGGATTACGGCCATAGCTGCGCGCCCGGCATTTGCCGGAGAAGATGCGGCTTTCATATTACGATTTGATGATGCCCGTGGGCGTGAACACGAAAGCCTGCTCATTGAGTGGGAGGGCAGCACACTGCCGGTGGAGTGGGTGCAAGGAGCCACCGAAGTAACAGTGCCATTGCCCACGCAGAGGCGTGGCTGGTATCGGCCATCCCGATTGCGATTATCGTCACTGTATCCGGTGGGCTTTATTCGGGCGTGGACATGGCTGGACATGGACATGGCGGCCATTGTCTATCCGCATCCTGAGGCGAGCGAGTTAATGCCAGTGGGAGCGGGTACCGATGGAGAGGGGGAAACCCGGCGTACCCGAGGCCAGGATGACTTTGAAGGGCTAAAAGGGTTTACCCCCGGAGACCCGTTGGCCCATGTTTCTTGGAAGCACCTCGCCCGAGGCCAAGGAATGCTGACCAAGCACTATGCCGGTGAAGAGGCTCAAAGTGATGTCCTCGACTGGAACGCCTTGCCTGGACTGCCTATTGAAACCCGACTGTCACGATTAACGTGGTGGGTGCTAACGCTGTCTCAGCAGGGGCGCACCTATGGCTTGCGCCTGCCGGGGCATGAGCTGCCCTTAGACAGTGGTCTTGACCACAGGGATGAGTGCCTCCGGGTGCTGGCCTTATTTGGGCGGGAGCGCAGCTAATGGGTACAGTTCATGTCCGTTACTGGCAGCTTGCCGCATTTTTGTTGGCCATTCTTCCGCAGTATGACCGCCTGCCATCGTGGCTGTTGGCAGGGGTAGTGCTGTCCTGCGTGTGGAGGCTTCCCAGCGTAGAGCGACGTATAGGTCTCCCCGGTACCATCGTGCGCATCCTGTTATTGCTTGCAGGGTTGGCTGGGGTTTATACCTCGCACAATACCTTGCTGGGGCCAGAAGGCGGCGTATCATTTCTTATTTTGGCTGCGGCATTGAAGTTGCTGGAGTCACGTAACGCACGCGACATTTTTGTTCTCGGCATTCTCGATTTTTTCTTGCTCGCTACTGCTTTTCTCTTTTCCCAATCATTGCTGTTAACAATTTACGTTGCAGTGGCATTGGTGGGAATAGTTGGTGCCTTGCTTGTGCAGCAGCAGCGGCAAGGTGTTGGCCTGCGCCGGACGGTATGGCGTGCCTTTGTGCTAGTGGGACAGGCCGTGCCGTTGATGATGATTCTCTTCGTTTTCTTTCCACGCCTCCCGCCGATATGGACACTTAATCTTACCCAGAGCACGGGTAAAACAGGTATGAGTGACACCATAAGCCCAGGTGATATTGCGCGCTTGGGGCAGTCATCTGAGCCAGCATTTCGTGTTGAGTTTGAGGGCGAGGCTCCGCCTACGAGAGAGCTTTACTGGAGAGGTTTGGTGCTCTCACGGTTTGATGGCAAGACTTGGACGCAGGGAAATGAAGTACCCGTGGAGTGGGGGGGTGGTGTGCCGGACGGGTCGATTGTGAATCAGGATGACACGCTACAATCAGTGAACTACCGGATCACTCTTGAGGCCACCGATAAGCCCTGGCTATTTGCCTTAGCGATCCCTCGCAGTAACACACGCGAAGTTGGCATTACGCGTGATTTTCGTTTGTTAAAGCGAACGCCAGTATTTTCTCGTTTTTCTTACGATGTCACATCGTATACCAACGACCCGATGGACAGTGCAGGCCTATCGGCTTGGACGCATCGCGAGAATCTGTCCCTGCCTGCCAACGCTAACGAACAGACCAAGGCCCAAGCCAGGCGCTGGCGGGCGCTGATGGGCAGTGATGCACGGTTTGTGAGCTATGTACTCGAATGGTTTAGAAAAGAGCCCTTCTATTACACCCTTGAGCCACCTCCCTTGGGAGAGAACCGGATCGACCAGTTTCTTTTTAAGACCCGTCGGGGTTTTTGCGAGCACTATGCCTCCAGCTTTGTGTTCATGCTGCGTGCAGCAGGCATTCCGGCGCGCGTGGTGGTGGGGTATCAGGGGGGGGAGAAAAGCCCATTAGGGGATTATTGGCAAATACGCCAGATGGACGCCCACGCATGGACAGAGGTATGGCTGCCCGGGAGAGGGTGGGTAGGGTATGACCCCACGGCGGCCGTAGCGCCCGAACGCATTGAGCGCGGTGCTCAGGGGCTAGCTAACGATGCATCCTATTGGGGAGATTCAGGGTTGAGCGTGATGCGATACGGCAACTACAAGCTGTTCCGTCAGGCGCGTCAGATGATGGATTACGTTAACTACCGCTGGCAAAAAAGCGTGCTGGGTTATGACACTGAGGATCAGACTAGCCTTATGCGGCGTTTGGTTGGCGATACCAGCCTGCTCAAACAGTTAGGCATTATGGTTAGCCTGCTGGCTGTATTGGGCATCAGCCTGCTGCTCTGGGCACTTTATGGTCAGCGTCGTCGGGAGCATCCGGTTGACCGCCTGTACCGGCGCTACTGCGAGCGTATGGCGCGTTCAGGGCTGGTACGTGCGGCAGGTGAGGGCCCCCACGACTTTGCCTCCCGAGTGGCCGTGAGCCAACCAAAGGAAGCTGAAAGGGCTATGCAGATAGCCAAGGTATATGGTGCTTTGCGCTACCGCGAGGATGCCCCAGATACGCCCGTGATGATTCGTCGGCTGAAACGGCTGACAAGAGGCCGCGGATGACGGCATGGTGGCGCAAGTAATCAAGACGGTCTTGTATCCGGTATCATGATTCAGTAATATGCGCGCCTCGCTGATGTTGGGAGATTGCCAACACCACCGAACGACCCTAGACGCATAGCTCAGCTGGTTAGAGCACCACCTTGACATGGTGGGGGTCGCTGGTTCGAGTCCAGTTGCGTCTACCAAATTTCAAAACCCGCAATGCCTTGTGCACTGCGGGTTTTGTGCTTTTAGGGCGCTGAAAATTTATTCGGCTTTTCGTACAAGAAGTTTTCGTTGCCCATCCGTTGCCCACATATTGCCCAAGTTGTTGCCAAAAAAGTGTGACCACTGCAAAAGTGACCTCATCCATGAAAACGCTGCCAATCCGCTGGGTTAAGTGCTTTGTGTTCGAGGCCAAGATGAGTAGATTGCTGCTTTGCGTGCCTACCTGAAGTGAGAGACATCATGAGTCCCGAAACTCTATCTCGACGAGTACACGACCATATCTTTGATAGCGGCAATGCTGTCGCTGAACGCAGCACCCGAGCGGTGATGTGGATTACCGCCATAATGATGGTGGTCGAAATTGCGGCGGGCTGGTGGTTCAACTCGATGGCATTGCTGGCCGATGGCTGGCATATGAGCTCACATACCGTCGCAATTGGTATGACTGCAGTGGCCTATGCCGCCGCACGGCGCTACGCCAACGATCCACGCTTTGCCTTTGGCACCTGGAAAATCGAGATTCTAAGCGGATTTGCCAGTGCCATCTTTCTGATTGGCGTAGCAGTGATGATGGTAGTGGGATCGGTAGAGCGCATGGCTTCACCACAGCCTATTCAATATCAAGAAGCGATTGTGATCGCGATTCTTGGGCTAGTGATAAATATCGTGTGCGCTGTGATTCTTGGTAAAGCGCACGATCATGGCCATAGCCACGGTCATTCACACAGTCACAATCATGATTACCCACATGGCCATAACGAACAGCACCATGATCTGAACCTTAAATCAGCGTATTTGCATGTCATTGCCGATGCCGCCACCTCGGTGCTGGCCATCGTGGCCTTGCTGGGGGGCTGGATGTACGGCTGGTCTTGGCTCGATCCTCTCATGGGTATCGTCGGCGCCGTATTAATCATCGTTTGGGCCAAGGGCTTGATCGTCGAAACAGGTAAGGTGCTGCTCGATAGAGAGATGGATCACCCGGTAGTTGATGAAATTCGAGAGGTTGTCGAGACAGAGGCTGATAGTGATACTGGCACTACTAAAATTACCGATTTGCATGTGTGGCGTGTAGGGAAAAATGTCTATTCCTGCGCACTGACGGTGGTGACTAAAGACAAAGCACTAACACCAGATATTGTTCGTGAACGCTTGTCAGTGCATGAGGAAATTGTTCACTCGACCATAGAGATTCATCACTGTTAGTGACGTTCCGACAACGGCTAATAAGGTAACTAAGATTGCGGTATGGGCCTGTCCCAGCGACGATCTAACCTTAATGCTATCGACGCATCCTGTATTTTTAGTGCGGAAAGGTCATAGAAAACCGTGTACTGGTGCTATCCGACTGAACCGAAATAGTGCCGCCATGGGCATCGACAATCGCCTTGGTGATTGAAAGACCAAGGCCGGTACTATCGGAGGTTAAATGCGTTCGGGCAGGATCGGCACGAAAGAAACGATCAAATAGGCGGTGTATTACCGTTGGATCGATTGCTGAGCCTGTGTTAATGACCATGATCTGCATCATTCTCTCTGTTGCGGATATATCGACAACAACATCCCCATTAGTAGGTGTATGACGCAAGGCATTTGAGAGTAAGTTACTTAAGGCTCGACGAAACATCAGGCGATCGCAAAACAGACTACCTTCACCTTGGCTGCTCAGATGAATATCTTGTTCTTCCGCAACCACTTCATAAAAATCCAGTAGCGCCTGCACTTCCTTAGCGGCAGAAAACTGTTCTTTATGAAGTAAATCACTGCCTTGCTCTGTTTTTGCCAAAAACAACATATCGGATACCATGCGAGAAAGGCGCTGTAGCTCCTCGGTATTTGACGCCAGAATATCGCGGTATACCGCGCCCTCACGCTCGCTATTCAAGGTAACTTCAGTCTGCGTTAGTAGATTACTAATCGGGGTGCGTAGCTCATGAGCGAGATCGGACGAGAACTCTGATAGCCGGCGAAAGTCCTCTTGTAGCCGATCAAACATTTTATTTAAGGCGCGCGCTAGATCGGCCATTTCAACCGGGACTGCGGCAATAGGCATACGGGCATCAAGCTGCTGGCCACTCACGCCTGCTGCACGCAGCTTCATTGCCCGTAGCGGAGCCATGCCTTGATGTGCCGCCCACCAGCCAAGAAGGCCACTAATAAGCGTGGCCAGAACGGCATAGATTGCAAAGCTGCGCTGAAGATCATTTAGGAAGTGCTGATGGTGCTGAGTATCTAAAGCGACAGTTATTTCAAAGGCGGATGCCGGCATCGTGACTGAAAGAAACTGAGAACGAATCGCACGAAATTCAATCCCCTCATTTTTCCACGTCAGCAGCGTATTGTCTTCACTCGTCTTTGGGACTGAAATAAAATCCTTTGATTCAAAGATGATGGCACTACTCGGGTCTTTCACCTGAGAAAATAACCCATGATGATGACTTAGTGCTTCACGAAGGCGCCAGCGGAGATCCTTTGGGGATGCTGTATCTTTCAAAATTTCTTCAATTAAGTGCTGCTTGTCTAGTAACGTCATGCGATCTAGATCGATGAAGTGTTGGTCGGCCTCGTGCATAAATAAGAGGCCCACACCAAAGACAACCACTCCTGCCATTATCGTAAAGAACAGCGTTAGTCGGGCGGTTAATGAAAGGTGTTGCAGCACTTAACTATCCTCCGGTGCTTCCAGCACATAGCCCATGCCACGCAAGGTTTTAATGAGCTTGACCTCGTGGCCTTCGTCAATCTTGACGCGCAGACGGCGTATCGCGACCTCGATTACATTGGTGTCGCTATCGAAGTTCATATCCCACACTTGAGAAGCAATTAGTGAACGGGGCAATACCTCGCCATGACGGCTCATTAGTAACTCCAGCAGTCCAAATTCTTTAGCCGTTAAATCGATGCGCTTACCGGCACGAATCACACGTCTACGCAGTAAATCCAACTCCAAATCGCTCACTTTTAAGGTGGTTGCGAGATCCGTGCCCGCACGGCCGCGCCGCAGGATCGACCGTACGCGCGCCAGCAGTTCCGCAAAGGAGAAGGGTTTAACTAAATAATCGTCAGCACCCAGTTCTAGGCCTTTGACTCGATCCTCTACTTGATCGCGTGCGGTTAAAAAAAGTACCGGCATATGCAAATCGCGCTGGCGCAAGGAGGCCAGCACCTGCCAACCATCCAGCCCCGGCAGCATCACATCAAGAATCACCAACTCATACTGTCCTTGCAGCGCAAGGTGCAGTCCATCGGGCCCCGTCTGCGCCAGATCCACCATAAACCCGGCCTCAGACAGGCCCTGACGCAGGTACTCACCCGTTTTTGGCTCATCTTCAACAATCAGAATTTTCATGGTTTTGCTCGGCATCTGGCCATGCCAACAGTATGCCTAATTTCGAACACACTAATGTCTAGATAACAGGAATGTAATCCTAGTATCAGCTTCACGGCAGGGGCTAATGCTCATACTTACCTTTACCTGCACCAACTTCAATCAAGTTAGGGTGCAATCACGTTAGGGTGGCAGTACCGTGAATTGGCAAAAAAGTTTGATCGCATTAAGCCTGTGTGTCGTTGCTCTGGCGAATGGAAATCTGGCCATGGCGCATGGTGATGAAGCCCATGGCGATGAGGGTCCGGTTAAACCCACACCGATTGCGCTCAGTGCATCACCTACAGAAGCTCATAGTGACGCATTCGAGCTGGTGGCAATGATGGCTGACAATAAACTCATCATTTACCTTGATGACTTTGCCAGTAATGCACCGGTAACAGGCGCGAGTATCGAGGTGGAGGGCAGTGGACTTAGTGGCATGGCGCTGGAGTCTTCAGACGGTGTTTACAGTATGGCTGCAGACGCTATCGCAAAGATGCCACCTGGCAGCAAGGTCCCGCTGATGATCACAATCGAGGCGGGTGAACACAGCGACGTGCTCACGACGACACTAGAGACTCCTGTAACGACGGCAGCAGAGGAGGTCGCTGCGCACAGCCGGGCAGGTAAAGTATTTTGGTTGATTGCCGTGGTGGTTGGCTTTGCCATTGTTGCCCTGATCGTCATTCGTCGCCGTCAACAGCGTAAAGGAGGTCGGTGATGCTAGTCAGAAAAAGCTATTTAACATTGCTGGTACTTCTTCTAACTCTCAGCGGCGGGCATAACAGCGCCTATGCTCATGGTGACGACGATCATAGCCAAGAGGCCAAGACAACAGCCGCCACTATCGTCACTACGGATGCCCCTCAGCGATTGGCCGATGGCAGCCTATTAGTACCCAAAGCCGTACAACGTCGTCTGGGCCTTCGTACTATTCAAGTACGCAGCAGCACGTTATCGGCGAGTGTTGAGCTTAACGGAACGGTACTGGCAGACCCTGCCACCGGTGGAATTATTCAGGCACCTTTTATGGGCGCAGTACAGCCCGGCCCCAAAGGCATGCCAATCGCCGGACGCAAGGTGATCAAAGGTGACATATTGGTTTATTTGCGCCCGGTGTCGAGTGCAATTGACCGTGGCAACCAGCAGGCACAACGTGCAGAGCTAGATGCGCTGATCACCATTGCCCAGCAGAAATTAACGCGTTATGAGCAGATTGCAAACACCATCCCTCGGCAAGACATTGACACTGTACGCATTGAATATGCTGCTCTACAAAAACGCCGCAATTCTGTTGCCGCCAGCATCGACGAAGTTCTGCCCTTACGTGCCCCAGCCTCAGGAGTATTGAGTTCCACCAAATCAATACTAGCGGGCCAAATCGTGGATGCGCGCGAAACGCTATTTGAAGTGATTGATCCTAAGCGGTTGGTGGTCGAAGCACTGGCCTATGACCCGGCTATAAGCAGTATCCTGCAATCTGCTAGCGCCCTAGCAGGTGAATCAACCGTGCCGCTGCAGTTTACGGGGAGTGGATATCAACTGCGCGAACAGGCCTTGCCGCTGCTGTTTCGCGTGCTGCCCTCGGCAACGTCCTTGGCAGTGGGCCAGCGCCTTAACGTGATCGTGCGCACATCTAATGGCATCCGTGGCATAGCGCTGCCTCGCCAAGCCCTCGTTAAAGGCAATGCTGGCGAACTAACGGTATGGGTGCACACCGACGCCGAGCGCTTTGTCGTTCGCCGCATTCGTATCCAGCCATTGGACGCTCAATCAGTGGCTGTTGTGGACGGGCTACACGAGAGTGATCGCGTAGTCACCGAAGGCGCTAGCCTGCTTTCTCAGGTGCGATAAGCCATGTTTGATTTCATCATTCACACCAGTCTCAAACAGCGCCTAATTGTTTTGGGGATGGCGTTGTTGCTGATGATCTTCGGCGCACTGACCTTACGGCAGATGCCCGTCGATGTGTTTCCCGACCTTAACAAGCCCACCGTCACGCTGATGACTGAAACCGGCGGCATGGCACCGGAGGAAGTCGAGCAACTGGTTACTTTCCCGCTTGAGACCAGTATGAATGGCATGCCCGGTGTGACTCGGGTGCGCTCGGTTTCAGGTGTGGGCCTGTCCATTATTTACGTTGAGTTCGACTGGGGTTCGGACATCTATCGCAATCGCCAGCAAATCGCCGAAAGGATCAACTTAGTACGTGAAAGCTTGCCGGCGGGGGTCGTACCGCAGATGGGGCCTATCTCATCCATCATGGGCGAGGTGCTACTGATTGCCCTTCCTATCGACCCAGCCAAGGTCAGTCCTATGGCCGTGCGCGAATATGCAGACTGGGTAATGCGTCCACGCCTCTTAACGATTCCCGGTGTGGCACAGGTCATTCCTATCGGAGGCGAGGTCAAGCAGTACCGCGTTGAACTCATTCCGGCCCAATTACAAGCGCTAGGGGTAGAGCGCGAGAAGCTAGAACTCGCGCTGCGTGATTTTGGGGCGAATACCAGCGGTGGTTTTCTACAAGCCCAAGGCCAAGAATTTCTCATTCGCGTGCTGGGCCGCAGCAACCGTATCGAAGATTTGCAAAGCCTGGTGGTGACCGTCAAAAACGGCCAACCGGTACTACTTAAGCAATTAGCAGACGTAAAGTTAGCTCCCGCCATCAAGCGCGGCGATGGAAGCTATAAAGGCAAGCCTGCCGTTATTTTATCGGTACAAAAGCTACCCTCGGCAGATAGTGTTGTACTCACCCGCGAAGTAGAAAAGGCCGTCGCCGAGCTGAGCAAGAACTTACCAGAGGGGGTACAAACACCACAATTTTTATTCAAACAAGCTGACTTTATCGAACGCTCATTGACCAATGTGGAAGATGCCTTACGCGATGGCGCCATCATGGTGGCAGTAATTTTGTTTCTCTTTTTGCTTAATGGACGCACCACCTTCATATCGCTCACGGCCATTCCCTTATCACTACTGATCACGGTTCTAGTGTTTCGTTATTTTGGACTATCCATCAACACCATGACGCTGGGGGGGCTGGCCATTGCCATTGGCGAGTTGGTAGATGATGCCATAGTCGATGTAGAAAACGTGCTACGCCGCATCAAAGAGAACCGCCAATTAGCCGCACCAAAGCCCTTACTTGGCGTGATTGCCGCTGCCTCGCGTGAAGTACGCAGTGGTGTGGTGGTGGCCACTCTGGTGGTGGTACTGGCCTTTGTGCCGCTGTTTGCGTTGCCGGGCATTGAGGGGCGGCTATTCACTCCTTTGGGTATTGCCTACGTGGTGTCCATCTTATCGAGCATGGTGGTGGCCCTAACGGTGACCCCCGTGCTGTGTTACTACTTATTGCCCCAGATGAAGCGCACACAGGCGGGCGATAGTCCACTTGTCACGTGGCTCAAGCGCTGGGATGCACGGCTGCTGCAGTGGTCCTTTGGTCACGCCCGCAGCTTGTTGCTAGCGGCCTCGATAATAGTAGTGTTAGCCGTAGCCAGCACCCCATTTTTTGCGCGGTCATTTCTGCCTCCCTTTAATGAAGGCACGTTGACCATTAGCGTCGTACTCAACCCCGGCACCTCACTCACGGAGTCAAACCGCATCGGTACGCTGGCTGAAGAGTTGGTACTGAGTGTGCCTGAAGTGACCCAAGTTGGACGCCGTACCGGCCGCGCCGAGCTCGACGAGCACGCCGAAGGTGTGCACTCAACCGAGATGGAAGTAGACCTTAAACAGTCAACGCGCAGCCGTGAACAGATTATCTCTGATATTCGCCAACGCCTTAGTGCATTACCTGCAGTCGCTAGTGTGGGCCAACCGATTTCGCATCGGCTGGATCACCTGCTTTCTGGTGTGCGTGCGCAGATCGCACTGAAGATCTACGGCGATGATCTCGATACCTTACGTAGCTTGGCCGACTCGCTACGCAGTCGTATGGCTCAGGTTCCCGGGATAACGGATTTACAGATTGAAAAACAAGTACGTATTCCGCAGGTCAAAATAAATATCGATTACGCCGCTGTCGCACGCTACGGCCTTGCACCGGGCGCGCTCTTGCGCAGCCTTGAACAGATGGTTGAAGGCGAACGTATCACTCAAATTATTGAAGGAGATCGCCGTTTTGATTTATTGGTACGCCTTCCCGAAGGTGCTCGTGATGCTCAGGCATTACAAAGCCTGCTGATCGAAACCCCCATGGGTGCCGTGCCGTTGTCCACACTTGCCACTGTCGTAGAAAGTGATGGCCCCAACCAAATCAGTCGAGAAAACGCTCGTCGCCGCATTGTACTCTCAGCCAATACCGATGGCCGCGATATGTCCGCTTTGATTGCCTCTATTCGGAGCGAGTTAGTGGCGCAGCCCATGCCACAAGGCTACTTCACCGCACTTGAAGGGCAGTTTCAAGCGCAAGAACAGGCTGCCAAGTTGATGTCTCTACTGGCCCTCATTTCTTTAGCCCTAATTTTTATGGTGCTCTATAGCCGTTACCGCTCCGTCACGCTGGCGGCCATCATCATGACCAATATTCCACTGGCACTGATCGGCAGCATTATTGCGCTGTGGATTTCTGGGCAACCCCTGTCGGTGGCAGCCTTAGTGGGTTTTATTACCCTGACTGGCATCGCTACCCGCAACGGCATCTTAAAGATTAGCCACTACATCAACTTATGTGCGTTTGAAGGTGAACGTTTTGGGCAGAGCATGATCGTCAGAGGTTCGCTTGAGCGTCTAACACCTGTGCTGATGACGGCGCTGGTTACTGCTGCAGCCTTACTCCCACTAATGGTGTCCGCCGATGCACCCGGAAAAGAAATTTTATACCCTGTTGCCGTTGTTATTTTTGGTGGATTACTGAGCTCCACGCTGCTTGACACTTTACTGACCCCCTTGATGTTCTGGCTATGGGGAAAGCCATCCTTGGATCGCTTACTCGCTGCAAACGATCAAACCAGTTTCTAAATACGTTAACGATGAGGAATATCATCATGACATTCATAAAATCGCTGGCTTCTGGTATCGCGCTGTTATGTGTGCTCTTTGCGTCATCCGCGTCGATGGCACATAGCGATGAGTACTTGGATGCTCAGAAAGCACCCAATGGTGGTCAATTACGCATGGCGGGGGTCTATCACTTTGAATTAGTGGTTGCCAACGTCAGCAAGGTGTCTAAAAGCAATCCTGTACTGGTTTACGTGACTGACCATGCGGGAAAAAAGGTTTCTAGCGCCAATGCAAGCGGAGCCGTGACGATCCTAAGTGGAAAAACTAAAACCGTTATCAAGCTTAATCCAGCCGGAGACAACCGATTAAAAGGGGTTGGAAATTACGCCTCATCGCCAACCATGAAAGTGGTCGCCTCAATTACGCTGCCAGGTAAGCAGACTGAGCAGGCGCGCTTTACTCCATTTTTTATATCTAAAATAAAGTCAAAAGCTGCCCACGCAAAACACGTGCCTTAAGAACTGCGTTTTGCACTTCAAATGTATTTGGAGTGGATGCCAACACCCTACGGATTAACCAGCTGATACTATTCGGTTGCTAGCAGTAATTATCAGGAATGCTGAGCAATTATATGGGCTAATCTGTCAACGATTGTCTATTAAGTAACGTGGGCGGGGCGCGCCATGCGCGACATGTATCCATTGTAGATGGGAGGAGCTGTATTGCGACGGGCGGTCATACGCCTCAATTATTCCACATATAGGATAGATATTCCCACTTTCCTACATTTATCCCGCCAATTGAACCCTGCTACGATCCAAATCATCTTGTATCAGCACGGGTAATCGAATGTTTGGATGGAGTAAGCGCCAGCAGCATACCGTGGTCATCGATGATCACCCGGCATTCGCGGTGGATAAAAACGAGACCGTGCTGAATGCCGCGCTGCGCCATGGTTTTGCCTTTCCGCACAGCTGCAAGGCGGGTGGTTGCGCCGCCTGCAAGTGCCAGCTTATCGAAGGCAAGGTGCGCGAGCTTACCGACAAGTCGTATTTGCTCGGCCAAGAAGATATGGACGCCGGCTTTATTCTCGGCTGCCAGAGTATCCCGCAAAGCAATGTTGTGGTGCTCTTGCCAGTGAACCCGCTGGCAAACCAGCTCAGTGTTGGCACGCTGCGGCAACAAATTCCGCTGACTCACGATATCAGTGAGATTGTGATTAGCCTTGATGATCCACTGCGCTATCTGCCGGGGCAATACGCCTCAGTTAGCGCACTCGACACCGGGCTGCCGGCACGCTGCTATTCCTTTGCCCATGCGGCACCCGAGGCGGGCGCTCAAGAGGTTTCATTTTTTGTTCGCCGTATTCCGGGCGGGGGCATGTCTAATTGGTTGCTCGCCTCTGACTCGTTGAATAAGCGCGTTGAGTTGCGAGCAGCGCTCGGAGAGTTTCATCTGCGAGATGCTGATGGGCCATTGCTTTGTATTGCCGGAGGGAGCGGTTTAGCGCCACTGTTAGCAATGCTAGAAGGTGCCGCAATGACGTCAGCGGTCAATCGTCCGGTGTCCTTGCTTATGGGGGCACGCACACAGCACGACATTTATTACCAAGACGCGATTATGGCATTGGCCTCACGCTGGCAGGCACCGTTTGATTTTATTCCAGTGCTTTCTGAGGAGCCTGCTGACAGCGACTGGAGTGGTCGTCGCGGGTGGGTAACCGAGGCCATCACGCCAGACCGCTGTGTTGGCGCACAGGGTTATCTCTGCGGGCCGCCGCCCATGATTGATGCGGCCATCAACATAATGACTTCTCATGGTGTCGCGAGTGATGCCATTTATTTTGATAAATTTTCTGACCAATCACTGACAGTGAGGTAACGGATATGCTGAGTTATATGCGTTTTTTTCTGGGACCACTGCTGTTCACCGCAGTGACTCTGCTGATGTACCTAGGTGGTGTTTGGTTGTGGTTGCCCGGTGTGGCACTTATCACTGGCGTATCGGTACTTGACCAGATTTTTCCTTTTGATGTCAAAGAGTCGCGCTACCGCTATGCCTGGATTACGAACTTGGCGCTCTACCTGTCTACTCCTGCTGCGTTGGTACTTTTCTTTACGCTTTTCTGGGTTGCTGGCAGTGGCACACAAGATATTTTCGGGGTTGGCGCTTTTATCACCGCCCACACTGGCATCGATGTTGTTGCCGCGCGTAATGCTACGCCGTGGTATCACGTCACCTTAATGTTTGTGCCACTGGTGATTATTGCCACGGGTGTCGGAGGTCTCGCCGGGCACGAGCTGACACACCGCACCTGGAATCCCTTCGAGCTCTGGCTTGGCCGCATTACCATGGCGCTCAACTGGGGCGTCGCGTTTCCCATTGAGCATGTCTATGGTCATCATGCCTATGTAGGCACCCAAAAAGATCCTGCAACGGCAGCACGTGGCGACTCGGTTTATCAGCATCTGCCAAAAGCCATGCACCGTACTGTGATCAATGCGTGGGAAATTGAATCAACGCGATTGGCGCGTCATGGTAAATCATTCTGGTCGCCTTCCAATGTCATTCTGCGCATGGCACTGGTGTCCGCTGCCACGACGGGCTTTGCTTTTTGGGCTGCTGGCTGGACGGGTGTTGCGTTTCATCTGATCGTTTGTGTGTCGACCAAGGTGGCGCTGGAAGTGCTGAACTATGTGGAGCACTACGGCATGGTGCGTGTTCCTAGTCAGCCGGTGCAGCCGCGTCATTCATGGAACTGCAATCACATGGTGTCAGGCGTTATTACCTACAACCTGACGCGCCACAGTCACCATCATGCGAATGCCAATACACCGTTCCAGGATTTGCGTGCACATTCGGAACAGCCGCATATGCCCGGTGGTTTTATTACGGCGTATCTAACGGCGTTGGTGCCGCCGCTATGGCGCCGTGCCATTACGCCTAAGCTGCTGGAGTGGGATAAAACGCAGGCCGATCGCAGTGAATTTGCGCTGCTTCGCGAAGCCAATATCAAAAGCGGTTGGGATGAATTAAAACAGAGTGTGGCTAACACAACTCAGGATCAGACAGTGATTCCGCAAGGTGGTCTTGGTTACTGAAATGCCTGTTACTAAAATTTCTGCTATTAGGATGTCTGCTACTAAAGTCTTTTAAAAACCCTGGCCTCGCTCGAGTGCATCCCATGCGCCGGGCGAGCCTAAGAGGCTCATCATATGCTCTGCCAGTAAGGCTACTTTGGGAGTGCTGCGGCTGGCGCTGCGATAGATCAGCCAGAGTGGCAGCGGATAATGCAGTTCGGGCATCAGCGGAACCAGCGTTCCTTGCTTCACAAAGCGCTGGCAACTAATCAGCGGCAGCCAAGTAATACCGAGGCCATCGGCACAGGTCAAACGCGCCATTAGCAGTTCATTGGTAGTGACGCGGTAATTTAATGTCAGGCCCTGTAGTAATGGTGGTGAGTACACCTCCATCGGTAGGGTAGTAAGACGCACCATCTCATGTTGGGATAAATCGGCAGGGGACTGTGGTACGCCTGCGCGCTGCAAATAGCGCGGGCTCGCGAAAAGGCCAATATGGGGTGTGCCCAGAGGGATCACCGGATGATGTGTTTCCGGGCGTGCGCCAAAGGAAAAGACAACATCCATGGTCTCATCGTCGGGATCAACACCGCCAGGGCGCAGAGTGGCCTCGACGGAGATCTTTGGATATTTGGCGAGAAAGCCTGAGAGCACAGCGGTGGCCCAGCTATCGTCAACTGAGAAAGGCAGCGCCATGCGCAGGTGGCCGGAAGGTTCCTGTTTCAGTCGCTGCAGTGCGCGTTCAGCCTCTTCGGCCTGAGCCACCAGTTGTTGACAATGCAGGTAGAAAACTTCGCCTGCCTCGGTCACGCGTAATGAACGAGTGGTGCGCTCAAGCAGTTGAGTCCCCAGTGCAGTTTCTAGCTGCTGCACTCGGCGTGAAACTGACGAAAGCGGCTGATCAAGCGCACGCGCAGCCGCCGTAAAACTGCCAGCGCGTACTACTGCGGCATAAATGGCCATGTCATCAAGGCTGAGCATTAGGGCAAGGCACTCGGAATCACAATGTATTCAGGGTAACAGTTTAATTAGCAAGCGGGGCACTTAGCAAACAAGGCCGAAGGTGGATTTATATATGAAGTACAGTGCCCTATTTCACAAGAACCTAGATTGGACTTTCCGACATGCCAACTTCAAAAGCGTGACCCTGCTGCCTTGACGCACATTGGCTGTCCTAGGTAGTGTTCATCGTCCTTTATTTTCGCCATACGCTTGTCTTGCGTCTGTCATGGCATGGCAGTTTTAGCGTATTTACCCTGTTTATTACTTTGGGCAGTCTGGTCCCTTATTTTTTGATACTCAGGTCTACGTGCTGCATGTTCAAGTCCACGCTGATTGCTTCTCGCATTCATACTATTCGTGATTTATCCCTACCCAAGTGGCTTAGGAGTTTCTGATGTCCCGTTTTAGCACCATATTAAAAGCCAAGGCAAAGCTCGCCGCCGTCCGTGTTGCCGTTACCGTGATTCCTGCACCACGGCCCATTGTTTTGCTGGGTGAGGGCGCCGCTCTTAACCTATGCAACACCGTGTCGCATATTGGCGTTAAGCGAGTGCTTATCGTTACGGACGCCATTCTGGTAAAACTGGGCGTTGTTGAGCCAGTATTGAACAAGCTAGCGGCGCTTGGCATTGAAACAGTCGTTTTTTCCGGAGTAACGCCAGACCCCACCATTACCGTGGTAAATGAAGGCTTGGCCATGCTGCGCATGGGGCACTGTGATGCCGTGCTGGCAGTAGGCGGTGGCTCCTCAATTGATGCGGCTAAGGTGATCGCGTTATCCGCCACCAACAACAAAACACCTCGTGAATTGATTGGTATTTTGAAGGGGCGCAAGCCGTCCTTGCCCTTGTTTGTCATACCGACCACGGCAGGAACAGGCTCAGAGGTAACGATTGGTGCCGTTGTCTCTGATGATCAAACCCATCAAAAAGGCCTAGTGATTGACCCGCGTGTGGTGCCGCTGGCAACGGCGATTGATCCGGTAGTCATGCAGGGCATGCCCAAAGCAGTCACCGCCGACACAGGAATTGACGCGCTAACCCATGCGCTAGAGTCTTGGATGAGCGAAATAGCCACGGACGATACGGACTACTTTGCCAGTGCAGCCGTGCGCATGGTTTTGACGCATTTGCCGGTTGCCTTTAATGACGGTAAGAACCTAGATGCGCGTGTGGCGATGGGTTTAGCAGCACATTATGGTGGTATGGCTTTGAACAAAGCAGGCCTTGGTTATGTACACGCCATCGCTCACCAGCTCGGTGCACATTATGGCGTACCGCATGGCCGCTCCAATGCCATCGTGTTGCCGTATATTCTTGAGTTCAATCGTGATGCTTGCTCAGAGCGTTTAGCCGAGTTGGCTCGCAAGGTTGGTATTGCGACACCAGATACATCCGACCGTATAGCAGCAGATCAGCTGATCACGCAGGTTAAGCAATTGCTTAAGGATGTGAATATCAATACCCGCATTCCTGATATGAACCCGGCCGATTTTCCCGCCATGGTCGTCAGCGCCTTTGCCGAGGCACATGGCACCTACGCAGTGGCTCGGTATATGGACCCTAAGGATGTCACTAATATCCTGCATGAGATTGCACGGGGGTAAGATAAACCAGTGGCTGATAGCGGCTTTGTGCAAGTGCGTGAACGTCAGCCAAATGCGCCATCTGTCGCTGACAGGCTGCATGCCGCCGCACTTTCACCGCTTATGTACTCATGCCATGATGAAAAGATGGCTTTCTGGTCGTAATATTGAAAATAAGTCACCTAGGCGTATCGTTGTATGAGCCAGCTTCCCGCAATTCTTGTCGTCGATGACCAGCAACATAATCTTGTTGCCATGGAGGCTATTTTTGACGGCGAGCCGGTTGATCTGGTGATGGCAACATCAGGGCAAGAGGCGCTGCGTTTACTCTTGCAGCGCGAGTTCTCTCTGGTATTGCTAGACGTGCAGATGCCTAATCTTGATGGCTTTGAAGTGGCCGAGATCATGCGCAGTAATGCTCGAACAGAAAATGTGCCAATCATTTTCCTGACCGCGCTTAGTAAGGAGCAGCGTTACATATTTCGGGGCTATGAATCAGGCGCTGTAGACTACCTGTTCAAGCCGATTGAGCCCGTTATTTTACGCAGTAAGGTTCGTGTCTTTTTAGAGTTGGATCGCAAGTCGCGTAACCTACGCGAAAGTTTGAGGCTGTTGCAGCAAGAGCGTGATAATAATCAGATGCTGTTACGGTCATTGGGGGAGGGGCTTCTAGGGATTACGCAGAGTGGCAATATTTTTTATGCTAATCCAGCCGCTGAGAAATTGCTGGGGCACTCGCAGAACGATTTGATTGGCTCACGGCTTACCGAAATATTTGTGTTGTTTGACGAAAGTGGTCAGCAAGCAGAGTGGCCGCTAGCGGACCTTCTGAATACTTGCGCACGCGGTGAATCCTTGCAGCGCGATGATCTTTTTATGCGACGTGATGGCGAAGAAGTCGCTATCGAAATTACGGCTAATCCGCTGCAATCTCATCCGGATAGTAATTCACCGCCGGGAGTGCTAGTGGTGTTTCGTGATGTCTCATCACGACGTCATCGTGAAAAGGCCTTGGTTCTAAAGACTCAGTTTGACAGCCTTACCGGTCTTTACAATCGGGCCGAGTTTGAATTATTGCTGCGCTCCCATATCGCCGAGGCCAATCGTAATAAAAGTAGCATTGCGCTCTTGTATGTGGATCTCGATCGTTTCAAAGAAATCAATGATACCTGCGGTCATCATGTAGGTGATGAGGTGTTGCGCGTTGCGGCCAAGCGCCTGTCCGACAGTGGACGCGAAGCCGACATGGTGGCACGACTGGGTGGCGATGAGTTTGTCATGATTCTAGAAAGCCGTGAACCACGACGGGCCGCGAGCCTGGTCTCCGGAAAGGTGCTTCAAGCGTTTGCCCGTGTCTCCGATATTGAAGGAAGCAAGATTCAGATTGGATGCAGCATTGGGATTGCCATCTATCCAGATGACTCCACCGATCCTGATGAGTTGGTGAAATGCGCTGATAAAGCCATGTACCAGGCCAAGGCAGCAGGCCGTAGCAATTCTCGCTTTTATCGAGGCTGATTGGGCTGGTCAGGTGGCAATCCGGTTGCCGTAAAGTGGCGTCTGGTCATTATTCGTCCAGTCGATGTCCTAGATTGCCCTTATGTTCCTCCCCTCGATCCGTACACTTTGATGGCATAAAGGCCGCAAACAGATGGGCCTCTAATAACAATAAGCCTGAGGGGTATCACTGATGAAGCGCCTAGCCTTTTCCTTGCTACTGTCTGCGGTTGCCATGACCGCAGTGGAGGCAAATGCCTTCAGTCAGGATACCCACCGCCGCATCGTTGTAGATGCCGTTGGCTATATGAAAGCCAATCCAGGTACCACCAATTACGCCAAGTTAGAAGCCGTCGCTACGCAGGCTGGCTATACCATCGACCAGTTTGCGCTGGCATTGGGGCAGGGTGCTTATGACGTAGATGACTTTGCCGACACCTATCTCTGCGGCGCTACCACGGGTAATTGCCAGTTGGCGCCGGTATGGGGTGCAGGGGCCAGCATCGTCAAATATACGTCTTACTGGCATTTTCAGAACCAAACCCAAGGCCCAGATGCTCATGGTAATGATTTTGGCGGCTACAACTATGCCAAGCTGACCGTGTGGGGCGATATCGACAACATGGCATCGGCGTGGCTGTACGGCGACTATCTGGATGATGGCAAGGGTAATCTGACAGGTTGGTTCTCATCTGACAGCAGCAAGTACAACGCCTACGACAAGACAGAAAAGAACTACCGCTTGGGCGGCACGTCAACACGCAAGATGTATGCTGACTTTGAAAAAATGCCGTTCCAGCCTATCGATAATTTGGGCCAGTACTGGTTCAGCCAGTTCCTTGCTAACCCAACGGTTCAAACTCTGGGCTTTGTGCTGCATACCACCGATTTGTTGCAGCCGCACCATGTATGGACAACCTCTGCCCTGAATCATGCTGGCTGGGAAACGTGGGTAAGTGACTATTACGACAGCGAAAGTCTTGCTAATCCGGCGCTGGTATCGGCAGCCCTTAACAACCTTCCCGCAGTGGCCACTAACGCAACGGATATTCGCCCCTTGCTAACCCAGGGTGGCGCGATTGCCTACTCACAGGGCGGCATTGTGTTGTCCAGTACAGATCATAATGATCGTCGAAATGTAGGTCGTGTTGTTATACCGCATGCCATCGCCATGGTGGTGCGCGTGTTGAACCGTGCAGCAGATCGCCTCTGATAGCTTTGTTTTATGTGTTGTTAAGTGTGTAGTACTTTTTATGGGTGGCTCTTGTAAGAGCCACCCTTTTTTTTAGCGGTATTTTTTAGGGCTTTCATTGAGGGAGCTCTTTTTAAATACATTGTTCCAACGTCGGGTTGCCGCTCCGGTCTGTGTGCGGCACGATGGTGGTATCTATCAGGAGAGTGCTGAATGTCTGCCATCATTGCGCGCTTGAAAGTATTGTTGATTCTCTGCGCCTGCCTGCCGGGCATGCTTGCAGCAGCACCCCGTCATGATCTGGATGAGCCGGCACTGGCCGCTGTCGTCAATGGTGAGCCATTGTCACGTCAGGTGCTCATGTTGATGCACGCTGTAGCCGTAAAACGGATTCCTGAAACAACTGTGCCCGCTGTCATGGTCTCTATGATCGAGGACAGGCTGCTTGCGGATAACGCGCGAGCCCACTATCCGATTGAAACCCTGATCGAAAAAACTCGTGTGGGGTATGCGCCAGAAATCCAGATTGAAGAAAGTATTGTGGCCAATCTGCAAGCGGCATACGGACGTGAAATCATGGCAGCAGTGAAAGCAGAAAAGGGAGGCAATCTCAACGGTATTGTGATATCCCGGCACGCTGTGACTGCCGCAGACTGGAATGCTGTATTGGGTGCAAAGCCCCGTTTACTGTTGATCTATGAGCTGGATGAGGCAGGACGCAAGGCGGCGGCTGCCAGAACATTACTTTCTTATCGGCTGGCAGGAAAGACCGCCCAGATTACGTTGTTGGATGTTTACGATGCTCAACATGTGCAGGGACGTAATCGTTTGCATAGCCGTGATGCCACATTTGCCATGCAGCAAGCGGAATTATTGCTGGAACGTCGCTATGTGCAGCACTGGGCCAAAACAAAATCGGGCCTTAGCGCAGATGATTATGCGGTGTTTGAGCGAGCCGTTACAGATCGCCTTGTTCGCGATGGTTGGACGAGCTTGATCGGTGTAACGTCTGATATGCATCATGATAATAAGCATCTCAAAGCGCTGGCAGCGGCGGTAACGCCTGATGAAGTGGCTGCTTATTATGAAAAAAACCGTGATCAGTTTAAGCGTATCGAGAAGGTAAAAGCCTGGCATATTCGAACAGCAGATTTTGAGGCGGCTAATAAAGCGTATGCGCGGTTACAGAAAGGCGAGGATTTTGCGTTAGTCGCAAAAGAGCTGTCGCAAGCGGATGATCGTGAGCAAGGCGGCGACATGGGCTGGATACTGCATGGCGAACAAAATGCCTCCTGGATTGAAAGCATCGCCTTTGTGCAAAAACCAGGAACAACTTCGCGTCCTTTCCGTAGTCCTGGGCCTGCAGGTACAGCAGCCACGTGGGAGATTATGAAGGTCGAGGAGCGTATTGAGGGATATCAGCCAGTTGATAGTGAGTCGGTACGCTATGGCGCATCGCAAGCACTGTCGCGGCAAAAAGCACTGGTGGAATTTCGTGATGCACGTGAACGCCTGATGGCCGAAGCAGACATCCGTATCAATCCAGCTATCATCCGTAAGGGCAAGGAGCTAGCGCCATGAAGCCTTCTCTCGGGTGGTTGCTGGCGGCAGGGTTGCTGGTAGTGGTGATGGTTGTTCTGCTGGGGCGCTGGCTGCTTGTCGAGATTTATCCCGATATGCGAGTCCAGACCAAAACGGATATTCATTTGCCGAGTGATTTAGTCGTTGCAGGATCGGAGTCGGATGAGGGCGATCAGTCAGTATTAATGCCTCGTGAAGATGTGCCATTACCACCAGTGGCTGAAGGGCCTCCTGTCGATGCCATCGCCTCCTTGAAGCAGGCACGTGAAGCAGGCGATTCCCGTGCACCAGAAGTGTTGCGCAGCCCTGAACGCGAAGCCCCGACAGCCGCAGAGCTTGCTGATCCAGAGGCGTATCAACGCTATGAGGCGCGCCAGAATGAGCGCTTGTATCGCTCCTACGTCAAATCGGCCGAGCGTGAAATTCCGGTGCTGCAGGATCAGATTGCCAAAGGTAAGCAGGGCGGGCTGACGCCAGAGCAGATCGCCGAAGGTGAGGAGAAGCTGCGTCGTATAGAGGCAATGCGTTTTCAGCTGATGAGCGACCACCCGGAGCTCAACCGGGCACCCCCTTCTGACGAGTAATCCCGCCGTTCATACACAAAAAAGGACAATATTAGGGTTTATGACTTGGCAGACGGTAGTGGAGTTCCTAGACTGCCTTACATAAGGGGGGCGATCTCCCGATAACAATAATGTGCCTTTCTCATGTCTGCATCCGCGCCTGAAAATTTGGGGTATATCTCTGTTCCTGCCTTGCAGCAGTATGTGCGCAGCGCGGAGTCGTGTGGTCTTTCCCGTGAAAAAGTGCTGGCTGAAGCGGGTATTCAGGCAGAGCAGTTGGTCGATAATAACGGCCGATTACCGGGCGACGTACTCCACAAGTTATTGAACTATGTGTTGCCCCGTTGCGGTAACCCTTTATTCGGCCTGCAGACCTCTCAGTTTATTCAACCCGGCTCCTATAGCGTGATGGGCTACATCGCCATGACCAGCAATACGCTGGCCGAGGCTGTGGCCAGAATGCCCCAGTACGAAAAGCTAGTGGGTGATATGGGCACTTCTGCCGTGGAGTTTGAGCCCGGTGTCATTGTGGTGTGCTGGCATTGCCGCTTCAAAGAGCCGCTGGTTCGTCGTCATATTATTGAAAATGTGTTGGCATCGTGGACAACCTATTCACGCTGGATGGCGGATGCTCCGGACTTGTCCCCGCTGGCGGTGCGCTTTGAGCATGACCCTCCCGCAGACCGGTCACTACTGAAACACTACCAACACATATTCCGTTGCCCGGTGTACTTCAATCAGCCGGTGTCATGCATCGTCATTTCACCACAATTGTTTGAGCATCCTTTGCGTCAGCCTGACGTTACGCTACGCGAAACTCTTGAGCAGCACGCCCAGGCCACGTTGATGGCGCTTAAGGAAAAGTATTCGCTGTCAGATCAGGTGCGCTCATTGCTGCGAGCAACGCTTGCCGATGTATCGCCACGCAAGGAGTTTGTGGCGGAGCAGATGGGAATGAATGTGCGCACGCTGCACCGTAAGCTGGCAGAAGAAAATCAATCCTATCAGCAGATACTCGACAATCTACGCAGCGAACTGGGCAGTAAATACCTGCTGCAGTCCGCGCTCTCGGTGGAGGATATCGCTCGCAAGTTGGGCTTTACTGAAAGCCGTTCGTTTATCCGCTACTTCAAGGGATGCAGCGGCATGACGCCCGGTGAGTTTCGTCAGGCCCAGCAGGGTGGGTGAGTGAGTCTCGTTATTTCCCTGCCAGCTTGGCTGGAGTTAGCCAATCGTCGGACGATTACTTTTGCAGATGACAGCGATGCGATGCAGTTTGTTCTGTCGCTTGCTCAACGCAATATCGATGATGGCGGTGGGCCATTTGCGGCGGCGGTATTGTCAGCATCGGGCACCCTGATTGCTGCTGGCGTCAACCGTGTGGTCTCGGCCGGTTCGTCTGTGCTGCATGCCGAAATGCTTGCGCTTATGTTGGCACAGCAGAGGATCGGTAATCATGATCTGTCGACAGCAGGTTGTTTTACCTTGGTGACCAGTTGCGCGCCGTGTGCCATGTGCCTTGGTGCTATTCCGTGGTCCGGAATACAGCGAGTGGTGTGCGGGGCACGGGGTGAAGATGCCGAGCGTATTGGCTTTGATGAAGGCGATAAACCGGATCGCTGGAGGCAGTGTCTTGAGGCGCGCCGCATTCAGGTGGAAGAGGATGTTTGCCGTGAGCAGGCTGTGGCTATCCTTCAAGCGTACCAAGGACTCGGCAACCCCCTTTATTGAGCACAGAGTAATACCTAACACTCGGTGCCTTTTTACAGCGTTTCTGGCTATGCCGCTCCACAGGCATTCCCGGCTATAATCGTCGCCAAGATTTCTTCTTGGCCGTAATCACGTGCTCGATGCCCTCCAACTCCAAGCGACCCGCGATGACCGCACTTTGTTTGCCGGTCTGAGCTTTCGGCTGTCCCCGGGGCAGGTTATGCAGGTGGCGGGCCCCAATGGGTCAGGTAAAACCACGCTATTAAATGGTATCGCAGGGCTGTTTCCACTGGATTCAGGCGAGTTGCACTGGCAAGGCCGTAAGGTCACTGATGATCCGCTGGCCTTTCGTCGTGCATTTTCTTGGCTCGGCCATCAGGCAGGCCTCAAGTTGATGCTGACACCCTTGGAAAATCTGGCATGGCTATCGCAGTTGCGCGGCAATGTGGCGGACAAAAAAGTCATGCAGTCAGCGTTGGAAAAAGTGGGCCTGTACGGGTATGAAGAAGTCCCTCTGGCGCATTTGTCCGCAGGCCAGAAACGGCGTGTGGGGCTTGCCCGGTTGTTTGTGGAAAAAAGCCCAGTCTGGATTCTCGACGAACCCTTTACCGCCATCGACCGTCAGGGTGTAGGTGAGTTGGAGGGCTGGTTACAGGAACATGCGGCGACTGGTGGTATGGTGCTGCTGACCACGCACCATGAGTTTGCTGTAGGCTTTCCCTTGCAGCGTCTTGATGTGTCTGCATTCCGGCCACATGAGGAGCTAAGCGAATGAGTGCCGCTATCTCCTTGTTATGGCGTGATCTTCGTCTGGCCATGCGTCAACCCGGTGATTGGCTGACTCCGCTGGGTTTCTTTTTGCTTGTCGTCATGCTGTTTCCTCTGGCGGTCACCGCCGATCCGCACAAATTGGCTTTAATGGCTCCCGGCGTGATCTGGGTTGCCGCTTTGCTATCTATGTTGCTTTCACTGGATGGACTATTTAGGCAGGATCTTGAAGACGGATCGCTAGAACAGTTGCTGGTAGCACCAGCGTCCTTGCCACTGATGGTGTTGGCCAAGGTAGCGGCGCACTGGTTGCAGACAGGCTTTTGCTTGGTGCTGTTGTCACCGGTAGCAGCGGTCATGCTCTCGATGGATATGGCCGCGCTACCTACGTTGATGGGTTCTTTGCTGCTGGGTACACCGGTACTAAGCCTGATTGGTGCGGTTGCCGCCGGCTTGACGGTAGCCCTCAGGCGGGCCGGGGCACTGGTCCCCTTGATTACCTTGCCGTTGATGGTGCCGGTGATTGTGTTTGCAACCGGGTCGGTACAGGCGGCAGTGATCGGCTTGCCGGTGGCAGGTTATATGGCATTACTAGCTGCATTTCTGGTGTTGGCAGTTACTCTGATTCCGTTTGCTGTTGCCGCCGCTTTACGCATTGCGGTTGGTGGCTGATTTATTTAATCGAGGTTTTTGTATGTGGAAGGCGATATGGGATTACGTGCAACGCACGGTGAGCCCCAGGCATTTCTACGATATCGGTGGGCAGTGGCTACCGTGGTTATGGGCGGTGGCGGGTGTGCTGTTGACGGTAGGAGCAGTCTGGGGACTGGCGTATGCACCGCCGGACTATCAGCAAGGTAACAGCTACCGCATCATCTTTATTCATGTGCCGGCGGCCAGTATTGCCATGGGCGGTTATGTACTGATGGCGACCTGTGGTCTGATTAGCTTGGTGTGGAAGGTCAAGACCGCTGAAATGGTGGCACGCTCGGTGGCCGCTATCGGCGCCTGGTTCTGTTTGATTGCGCTCTTTACCGGTGCGGTGTGGGGAAAACCGACCTGGGGAACCTACTGGGTTTGGGATGCACGCCTGACTTCTATGCTGATCCTACTGTTTCTTTATCTTGGGGTGCTGGGTCTGTATTCGGCTTACGAAAGTGCAGCCAGTGCCGGTAAGGCAGCGGCCATTCTAGCGCTGGTGGGAGTGGTTAATCTGCCGATCATCAAATACTCGGTAGAATGGTGGAATACGCTGCATCAAGGCTCAACCTTTGTGGCAACGGCACGTCCTACCATGCCGCCAGAAATGTATTTGCCATTAATCGTGATGTTCTTCGGCTGTTACGCATTTTTTGGGGCGGCTGTCATCGCACGCACTCGTAATGAAATTGTGCAGCGCGAGCGTCGTACCCAGTGGGTAAAAGACATTGTGCGTAAGGAGAGTGCCCATGGCATTTGATTCATTTGCCGAGTTTTTGGCAATGGGCACCCATGCACCTTATGTCTGGTCTGCCTATGGCCTGAGTTTTGCCATAATTTTATGGAATGTATTGCAGCCATGGCTGGTGCGTCGGCGCTGGTTGAAAGAGCAGGTAGCACAGCTGAAGCGTGATGCCAGAGAAGTCCGGAAATCGTGAGGTTTGAATGAGTTTTACACTGAATGCCAAACGCAAGAAAACGTTATTTATCCTGATCGCAGTACTGTTGGGGGTGGGAATTGCTGTTGGC
>Ga0209582_1000425_pt1 | contig 28263 bp, 19 predicted proteins | sample KloWWTmetKNB5Kit_FD_187176 | JGI IMG/M metagenome (GOLD analysis project Ga0209582, IMG submission 187176) | Active sludge microbial communities from Klosterneuburg, Austria, studying microevolution and ecology of nitrifiers - Klosterneuburg... | ecosystem: Engineered > WWTP > Aerobic digester >...
CTGGATCACGGAAGTAAATCCACTTTACCACTACATCAATGCATTCCGGACCGTGCTGTACGACGGGCTGGTGCCAACCGCCGAAACGTGGTACGTGATCCTTGCCATGGCCTTTCTCTCCATCGTGATCGGTGGTTACTTGTTCAAGGTTCTGCGTCCCGGTTTTATTGCGAACTATTGAGCATGAGCGGGACCATGATCGAATTGCGGAATGTGCATGTGGACTACTTGGTCCAGCGGCACGGAATGCGATCGATCAAGTCGTACCTCACCTCCTTCGGTTCGAAGCGGTTGCTGGAGCGGAAGCATATCCTGCACGACATCGATCTTCGGATCAATGGGGGCGAATGTTTCGGGATCGTCGGGCGGAATGGTTCGGGGAAGAGCACCTTGCTACGGTTGTTGGCAGGCATCGTGGAACCCACTAAGGGTCATGTGCGGATCAATGGACATGTGGCGCCCATGTTGGCATTGGGCGTGGGCCTGGAACCTGAGATGAGTGGCTGGGAGAACGTGCGATTGTGCCGGATGTTGATGGGCCATCAGCGTTTCGATGGGGAAGGCGTCAGGTCGTACATCCGAAGTTTCTCCGGGTTGTCCGAGGACGATCTGGAGATGCAAGTGAAACGCTATTCCACGGGCATGATGGCGCGTTTGGGATTCGCCATTGCAACCGCCACCGATCCCGATGTCCTATTGATCGACGAGGTATTGGCCGTAGGCGATGTAGCGTTCCAGCAACAATGCTATCGGCGTATCGAGGAGTTGAAGGCACGGGGCTGTACGATCGTTTTCGTTTCGCACATGTTGGGTGAGATACAGCGGATCTGTGATCGCGCAGCGTGCATGGAGAATGGAACGGTAGTGAAGGTTGGGAATACGCATGAAGTAGGCGTGCATTACCACGGACTGTTAGGCATACCACTATGAGCAAGGTCGGTGTGGTCATACCCTGCTACAACGATGGTGTCTTCCTTCGGGAAGCGCTTGAAAGCGTCAGGACAGGTGAGCACATCGGTGAGGTGGTCATCGTGAATGACGGATCCACCGATGCAACCACGTTGAGTGTTCTGGAAGCGCTGCGAGTTGAAGGCTGCCGGATATTGGACACGACGAACAACGGACTCGCTGCTGCGCGTAACAACGGGTGGCGTGCACTGTCCTCTGCCTATGTCCTCTTCTTGGATGCGGACAATTTCGTGGACCCCGACTACGCCGAAAAGGCTGCAAAAGTGCTTGATGCCGATCCTCGGATAGGTGTTGTTTTTGGGGATCGGCAAGAGTTCGGCTCAAGGGATACGCTGGTGGAACAACGAGTTCCAACGCTGGCCGAAGAGTTGGTCGGGAATAGGATCGATGCATGTGCGGTTGTGAGGCGTTCGTTACTGGAACGGTCCGGTGGTTTTGATGAAAGCATTTTGGAGGGGTACGAGGACTGGGAGTTCTGGATCCGTTTGATGGGAGCGGGGGAGATGTTCCATCACCTTTCCGGGACGCTGTTCCATTACCGTGTGCGGGAGGGTTCATTGCTCAGCAAAGCCGCAGACCCTGAGATCAGACGCAGGATCGTCGAGCGTATTGTTTCGAAACATCGCCAACTGTACACAGCCTCAATTGATGTTGTGGTACCGGAACTGCATCAGATCCAAGCTGCGGATCAGGCAAGGCTGCGCGCCGTGCAGGCGGCCTATAACGAGCTTGTTCTTCGTTCGAATGAACTGTCCGGTCGGTCCGGACTGTTGAGCGAAGAACTCGCTTTAATGCGAAGTGATCGGGAACGGGTCGCTCGGGAATGGGGAGCGGAGAGGTCGGATCTGCGTATGCGGATCGATGCCTCTGCAAAGAACTTGGAACGTGCAGAAGTGGAACGCGTTTCCCTCGAACGTTCTATTGGGGAGTTGGAGACCGGTTTGGCCACACTGCGGAAGGAGAAGGAAGAACTCGCCGCCGAAGCGCACCGGCTGGTAGGGGAGACCGACAAGTTGCAGCAAGCCCTGCAGGTCCATCGTGAGCACAGCAAAGCGTTGCAGGGCATGATCGGTCAATACGAAGCCCGGATCAAGGCGATCGAGAGTAGCAAACTGTGGCGATTGCGTAAAGGCTACAACAAGATGCGCGCTTTGTTGCGAACATCGAGTGGAAGTTCGAGTACAGGCTTCCGTTGGATAAAACGGGTCACCTTTTTGGTCTCGCACAATGGCAGACGCATCGTGCGCCGGTTCCTTGCGAAGTTCTTCCGTGCCATGTACCTCATGACCGAGGATCAACCGGTCAGGATCGTGCTGGGCGACGAACAACAGCGGACCACATGGGGCGCTTCGGACGATCCGTATGAGCAATGGATGGCGGCGCATTTCGCGCGCTCGAGCGATCTCGATGATCAACGGGAACAGGCCCAGCACTTCAACGAGAAGCCGTTGGTAAGCGTTGTTATGCCAGTATACGATCCACCTATCGCTTTGCTCGATGCAGCCATCCGTTCCGTGGTGGCCCAGTCCTACGGCAATTGGGAGCTCTGCATTGCCGATGATCGATCACCCAACAAAGACGTGCGAAAGTTCTTGGAGGAATGGAAGAGGATCGATGAACGAATCCGTGTGGTTTTCCGCAAAGAGAATGGCCATATCAGCAAAGCGAGTAACAGTGCATTGGAACTGGTGACCGGAACGTTCATCGCCTTCATGGACCACGACGACCTGCTAGCCCCGGATGCCGTGTTCCACATCGTGAAGCGCATCAATCGAAAACCCGACGTGGATATCCTGTACACCGATGAGGACAAGGTCGATGAAAGTGGTAAACACAGCGATGCCCATTTCAAGCCCCAATGGTGTCCGGACCATTTGCTATCCAGGAATTATTTCGGTCATCTGGTCGTAATGCGGACCGAACTTGTTCAACAGATCGGTGGCTTTCGCGAAGGATTTGAGGGAAGCCAGGACTACGACCTGATCCTGCGTGCAACGGAACGATCCCGACGCATAGAACATATTCCAAGGGTCCTCTATCATTGGCGGATACATGCAGCGAGTGCGGCCTTGAACGAGGAAGTGAAGCCATATGCCTACGAGGCGGCGCGCAAGGCCATTTCGGAAAGTTTGATCCGTCGTGGCGAGCCGGCCGAGGTTGGTTTCCTGGACGGTTACCGTGGTTACTCGATCAAATTCGAAACCCCATTGCGTGGCAAGGTGAGTGTGATCATTCCGACCAAGGACCAAGCTGCGGTCCTCGCAACGTGTCTTCATTCAGTTTTCGATCGCACCCAGCATCAGGACTTTGAAGTGATCGTCTTGAGCAATAACAGCAAGGAAGAAGGTTTGTTCGCATTGATGCAGAAGATGGAACAGCTCCATCCTGAGAAATTCCGCTGGTATCGCTCGGATGAGCCATTTAATTTCTCAGCGTTGATGAACTATGGGCTCTCTAAGGCCACAGGTGAACACATCCTCTACCTGAACAACGATACGGAGATCATCCATCGCGATTGGATGAGCACCATGCATAGCTGGTCCCAACGACCGTCCATCGGCGCTGTTGGCGTGAAATTATTGTATCACAATGACACCATTCAGCATGCGGGTGTTGTGATCGGTCTGGGAGGTGTAGCTGGCCACACCTTCGTAGGTCAACACCGCGATGGTCCAGGTTATTTCAACTACATCAACACGGTGAACAACAACAGTGCTGTTACGGCCGCGTGCATGATGGTGGAACGAAGGAAATTGGAACAGATCGGTGGTTGGGAAGAGCTCTTTACCGTTGAGTACAATGACGTGGACCTCTGCTTGCGATTGCGTGAAGCGGGTTATGATAATGTGTACTTGCCCGACGTTGCCGTATACCACTACGAATCACTTACCCGCGGCCATCCGCACATGACGAAGGAGAGCTATGAACGGCATCTTCGGGAGGTCGGTTTGTTCAAGGATCGTTGGGCGAAGTATATCGCGGATGATCCGTGCTACAATCCTAATTTGACGCGTGGGGCGCACGACTTTCGCCTGGCCTGAGTTCGGTCAAAGGTCGGGGCGGAGTTTATCCTCCAAGAGGTCGGTCATGAACAATTCCAGTATTTCATGTACCACGATATCTGGCTTTTCCTGTTCAACGATATCCGGAATGAAGATGGGGGACCAGACATAGACACTGCGGCTGAAATGTTCGCTCAGGTACGGTATCAGATACACCGAGAATGAATCGCGGAACATGAGCAGTTTCGGTGCTTTGGGGTCTGGCCCTTTCATGAAGATGGGCTTGTATTTGAAGAACGCTGAGGCCGGCAAAGTTTCTTCTGGTAGGGCCTCGGCCTTAGAGCCGGCCAGTGGCACCATCATGTAGGTGACACGTGTCAGCTTATCGTTCATCGCGATCTGCATGGCCAGGTCACCTTGGTCGTTCGGCACGGCTTCGACCACATAGTCTTCTTCAATGCAAGGTTGCCCCACTTCGGGATTGTCCAATGCAATGCGCGAAAGGAGTTTTTGGTAGCCGATGAGCGCTCCCCAAGGATTCCAATGCATATCCGTGGTATAGTACGTATCGCGAACTTTTCTGCCTGCCAACAGTTCAGCACGGCTATCAATGATCGGGATCTTCGTGTGCAGCTGTAAATGCTGGATCAACAGGTCAAGGGCAGACGTGTCGCGGACGGGCATGTACGCATCCGGTAATTTGTCCGGATAGATCGTTGCCTTCAGCGGAGGGAAATAGAGGTAATAGTCGATCCCTCGTTCGGCGAGCCAATGCCTTCTTTTCTCCAACCTTTCACCGACCTCCTTGAGTTCATCGTTCGTGAAGGCGGGAAGACCACGATACAGGTCCACTGCTCCGGGCCGGTTCAGAAAAAGGAAGTCGTCCTTTCCAAAAATGACATGGTCTGGCATCGAAGAGTCTTTTAGCACGTACGCATGGAAGAATGCATTCATTCGGAACAATGCGCGCCTGAAACCAAAATGGTCACTGAAGAATTTGGCATACTTATCCGGGAATTCCAGCAGCGAATGCATGCGCAGCAAGGGCTTTTCGGCAGTTGGCCGTTTCTCGGTGTCCTCCAGGAACGGTTGTATCGGCATCAACTCTGAGAGTGTCGGCATGCTGATGAGCAGCGTGAAGAGAATTGCCAACGCCCATTCATTTCCCCTAAGGTCCTTGTCTGCAGCGGTCAGGATCGGTGTTCGCCAGTATCGGAATAGGATGAAGGCTCCGGTTATGATCCCGAAGATCCATGGAAGTGGCCCGTTGCCCGAGCGTTCCCAGATGGACTTCACTTCAGGTCCCAAGTTCCTGTCACTGAAAAGGAACGGGTCATTGCCTTTGAAATGCAGTACCGATCCCCGGTCCGTCAGATCGAATGTTGCAACCTGCTCGTTGGGGTGGAACAGCTCATACAACTCGGCAGCAGAATAGCGTCTTGATCGATCATTGCAGCGAATGCTCATGGCCTTGATCAACAAGGAGTCCTGCATGTTCCCGGGGTCGAAGCGCAAATGGCTGAACATGGTGTCCTGGGGCATTGGAAAACTCAGGATCTGGATGCGGGAGGAGCCGATAACTGGAACATTCACAAAATTGCCCTCATGGAAATCGCCGGGTTTTTGGGCGAAGAAGAGCTGGAAGTTGTCCGATACGGTGGCCACCAGTTCCAGGTCAATGTGGATCCGTCTCTCTTGGAAATTGATGTTGTTCAATATGAATGTGGTGAACACCGAGGTCAACAATGCCAGTAGGACGGTTCTGCCAAAAGGTGGAAGTATGCGTGTCCGGTCCGATCGTGTCAACCTTCGTATCCGCAGCATAAGCAGCAAATGGATGCAGGACCAAGCAACCACAGCGATCAACAGGGATGTTACGAAAGGCCGGATCACCGGTCGGGTGGGGTTGAGCACTTCGGCCACGAAAGGGGAAAGGTCCACTTGGGAAGCAAAGTAGGGGTCCCCTCCCGTTGCTTCCAAGGCAATGGAACCACGCTCCTGATCGAATTCAAACGATTTCAGATCATGCATTCCTCGGAAGAGATCGGGGATCTTCTCCGCATCCCAATGAATGGAACGGTATGGGCCCTTCAGCGTTATGCCGAACAATTCTTGGGCTATCGGCTCTTCCCCTGGATCGTACCTGATCCCCTGAACGCGTTGAACGTCCGCTGGCAAAGTGTATGTAAGTGTTTGGATATCGGGGTCCGGATGCACTTCTTTACTTACGGATCGGTCTGCGGTATAAGCGAACTGGATGTCGTCGTAGAAGAGGGTCTGGTGCGAAGTGAAACTGGTGCGCAGTTCAACGATGATCTCCAGCGCCTGAGGACGGACATCCATCTTCAATGAATTCCACGATAGTCCGAACACCACCGTTGCGAACAGCCATGGGAAAAGGTGGAGAATGGACCTTTTCATCGCTAGAATCGGAAGTAGATGAAAGGACTGAAGGTGCTGCTCGCTACATGCATACCGACCATGATCAGTAGGAGGGAAAGACCGACCACTTGGAGCATCCCGCGTGCACCCACGGGGATCCGTTCCTCCGATACATTCCAGCTCATGCGTGAGGCAATGAAGCCATGCACGTTCAACGCACCGAGCACACCTATGGCCAGTGCGACCATGGACGTATGTGTTAGGAATTGAGCGGGAGTGTAGGTGATGGCATCGAACGATCGCGCGTGGAACATGCCCAGTACAAAGTGCCACGCATCGGTAAGGTCCTCAACGCGGAAGAAGACCCACGCCACCAACACCACCAAGAGCGTGTAGGCCGTCCCTACAGAACGCGGGGTTCGTTGTATCCACCGCATGGCACCGGTTCTTTCCATGATCATGAACGAACCGTGTATGAGGCCCCAGATAACGAAGTTCCAACTTGCACCGTGCCACAGACCGGTGAGGAGAAAGACAATGAACAGGTTCACGTAGGTGCGCACCGGGCCCGTCCGATTTCCGCCCAGCGGGATATAGAGGTAATCCCTGAACCATGTGCTTAGGCTGATGTGCCAACGCTGCCAGAATTCGCGCACAGAACGAGCGATGTACGGGAGGTCGAAGTTCTCCAAGAACCGAAAGCCGAACATGCGCCCCAGACCGATCGCCATGTCACTGTATCCGGAAAAGTCAAAGTAGATCTGGATGCTGTATGCGATGATGCCCAACCAAGCAACCCCGGGCGAAATGACCCCCGCATCCAGTTCGAAGATGGGTTCCGCGATGCGCGCAACTTGGTCCGCGATAAGCACCTTCTTTGCCAAACCGATGATGAACCTGCGCACACCGCTGGCGAACAACGGAACATTCAATGAGCGTTGGTCGATCTGCTCGGCCACATCGCTGTAGCGGACGATCGGACCCGCGATCAGCTGCGGAAATAGACTGATGTAGAGAGCAACAGAGCCCGGTTTGGTCTGGGCCTTGGCGTGCCCACGATAGACATCGATCACATAGGAGATCCCTTGGAAGACAAAGAAGGAGATCCCGATCGGCAAGTGGACAGGATCCAATTGCATCAAGGGTAGAGCAAGCCCTTCCAGTAAGGTATTCGAGCTATCCACAAGGAAATTGGCGTACTTGAACCAGACCAAAACCCCAAGGTTCAGGATGATCGCCATCGCTATCCATGATCTGGTCCCAGGTGCACCTTGTGTCGCCAAAGCGGCCAAGTAATTGACCAAGACCATCACGAGCATAAGGAGCACATAAGCTCCTTCGCCCCACGCATAGAAGAACAAGCTGGCTATAAGCAGCAGCGTGTTCTGCCTTTTCCGGTCCCGTGCGGTGAGCACCAACAGCAGCACGATCGGTAGGAATAGAAATAGGAAGACGGGCGAGCTGAATACCATCCAAAGCTGAGAAGGAAGCCGACTAATGTAGGATGCGGCTCAAGTTCGCCACACAAGGCCCCGTTGGTTTCAATGTTAGATCCATGTTAACTGGATGTGAAACCATTCCTACATTTGTGTCGTTACGGTAAGCACAACACGATGAAACACATCCTGCTCATCTTATTTCTTTCCACGAGTTCTGGGCTATTTGCACAGGAACTTTTGGGCAGGGAATATTGGTCGGATGGTACGTTACGCTCTACGCGTTATGCGGAAGGAGCCAAGATCCACTTCATCACCTACCACGAGAATGGCAAGGTGAATGCGGTTGGCTGTTTTCTTAACGGACGGCGCGATGGGGTCTGGAAGCAATATTCCCAGAACGGCGTGTTGTTAGCCCAGGCAGGCTTCCGGAACGGAGAGCGACAAGGCATTTGGGAATTCCGCAATGAAGCGGATCTACCCAGAGGCCAGCTTACCTATTCTGGCGGAATACTCGCCCAAGGCGAAGCATATGATGCCACGGGAATGATCACGGCGCAACGCGCCTATTGATCATCTATCTGTTCAGCATGCCCGGCAAGCCGTCGGTGGTCGCGATCTTCACGGCGAGCACGAACAAGGCAACCACCTGCACCAGCGCACCGATCATCAATTGGATGTTCGCTGTTGGCCAGTGGAGCAATTTGAATAGGCCACCCAAGGTGAGAATGGCGGTACCTGCTAGCAACAAGGAAAGGGCGATCCGGATTTTCATTTGATCTGGGTTTTATGGTTCAATGCAACCAGGTTCAATTCGTAACGGTTTGGTCTGGATCAACTCCCCAGAAACCCCTCCAAGTAGCCCGCAGCCAGATGGAAGGAGAATATGTAGCACACGGACTTAATGACCTTCATTGCCCCTCCGTTATCCGTTCTGGAACAGCTCTTCTGCGTGAGTGAAGGCCTTGAACTCGATAGCGTTTCCTTCAGGATCCTCGATGAACATGCTCATTTGTTCCCCGATCGTTCCCTTCATCACCATGCGTGGTTCCATGAAGAAGGTGATGCCCACTTTTTGGAACTTGTCGCGCAACTTCTTCCAATCGGCCATGGTGAGCACAATGCCCCAATGGTTGGCGGGTACGCTGCTTTTGGGGTTGTAGATGCGGGCGGTCTTGATCAGTTTGGGCACTTCTTGGATGGTCAGTTGATGTCCGAAGAAGTCGTAATCCACCCAGGTATCTGCACTTCGTCCTTCGGTACAACCGAGGAATTTTCCGTAGAACGCCCGGATCCGTTTGAGGTCGGTGGTGGCGAACGCTAGGTGGAATCGGCTGTTCATGTGGTTTCCGAATTGGTGGGACCCGAGTGATACGGAACAGCACCAAGTTAGTTCGTTTCCGCTCATGGAACATGGTCCGAACCTGTGGCTTAGGAATATTGAACGGTAAAGGGCCGCCTCACATGAGACAGCCCTATTCTGTTCGTGGTCCAGTTCAAGAACTGGAACTACGATCACTTTTCATCATCATCGTCGTCGCCCTCACTGTCATCCGTTGGTGCGTCGTCATCAGCATCTTCTTCGTCGTCATCGGAAGTGTCGCCTTCCAGATCTGGCGTTTCGGCACCTTCCATAGCGGTATCATCATCATCATCATCACTTCCTCCACCTCCGCTGTCGTCCTGGTCGAGGTATTGATCGATCTCTTCCCGGCTTTCGGAATTGATCTTGATCAGGTATAAAGCATCGTGAGTTTTCAGTTCGATCACTCGCAAGGTGTCGCCTGTTGCAGTGGGAATGGACTTGATGTGCGAGCTATCGACCCCATCCGGATATTGTTCCTGGAGGGTTTCCTTGAGTGCGTCGGTCAAGGTGTTGAAAGAGCGGATAAGGCGTTGCATGGTGTAGGGGTGTTCACATGTCAAGGACGTAGGCAAAGATGAGCGGTGCCACGATAGTAGCATCACTTTCGATGATGAATTTTGGGGTATCGATGTCCAATTTGCCCCAAGTTATCTTTTCATTTGGTACAGCACCGCTGTAACTTCCATAGCTGGTGGTACTGTCGCTGATCTGGCAGAAGTAGCTCCAGAACGGTGTTTCTCTTTGCAGGTCCTGTTGCAACATGGGTACTACACAGATCGGGAAATCACCGGCAATGCCACCACCGATCTGGAAAAACCCGATACCGGCCTCACCGCAATTGTTGGTGTACCAGTCGGCGAGGAACATCATGTACTCGATCCCGCTCTTCATCATGCCGGGTTTGCAATCGCCTACAATGCAATGTCCAGCGAAGATATTGCCCAAGGTGCTGTCCTCCCAACCAGGGCAAATGATCGGGATGTTCCGCTCCGCGGCGGCCACCATCCAGCTGTTCTTCGGGTCGATCTGGTAGTACTGCTTCAGCACGCCCGAGTTGATCATCTCGTAGAAGTACTGGTGTGGGAAACGGCGATTTCCGCTCTTGTCATCAACGGTCCAAAGGTCCACCACATGCTTCTCCAGCCGCCGGAATGCCTCGTGTTCCGGTATACACGTATCGGTAACGCGGTTCATGCCCCGGTCCAGCAGGGCGCGTTCTTGGGCTGGGGTCAGATCGCGGTAGTTGGGCACGCGCTCGTAATGGTCGTGCGCCACCAGATTCATCACGTCCTCTTCCAAGTTGGCACCGGTGCAGCTGATGATGTCCACTTTTCCTTGGCGGATCATTTCCGCAAAAGTCTTACCCAACTCCGCTGTGCTCATGGCCCCAGCAAGGGTGACCATCATTTTGCGGCCCTTCGACAGATGCTCCTTGTAGCCTTTCGCGGCATCCACGAGCGCTGCTGCATTGAAATGCAAATAGTTGTTCTCTATGAAATCCGAAATGGGACGTTTACTGTTCATGCGTTGAAGTTACGGGGCGAATATAGAATTGTAGGATGAAATCAAGATGCAGGTGGCAATAGGCAAGGGCAGGAGGCAAGGTGCTTGGAGAAGATCTTTGTTGTTGCGGTTTGAAGGTACACTATCCAATGTCGGGACAACAAAGTTCATTAGCGCTACGCCCTGCCCTTGCCTATTGCCAACTGCCAACTGCACCAAAGGTTCATCCACTTACAAATACCCCAGCAGCTGAAGCATCCGTTCGGCACTTTGTCTTTCTGCGAAAACGCGGTCAGTAAGGTTTCCGTCGGCATCGCGATCGATCAGCACGTGTTTGGGTTTTGGGATCAGGCAATGTTGGATCCCTCCAAAGCCGCCCAGTGTGTCTTGGTAGGCGCCCGTGTTGAAGTAGCCGATGTACTGCTTGCGTTCCTCTTGGTACTTGGGCATGTAGATCGCGTTGATGTGCTGCTCGCTGTTGTAGTAGTCATCGCTATCGCAGGTCATACCACCGAGGAAGACGCGTTCGTATTCATCGTTCCAGTTGTTCACCGGAAGCATGATGAACCGTTTGCTGATGGCCCAGGTATCCGGCAACGTGGTCATGAAACTGCCATCGATCATGTTCCAGCGCTCCTTCTCGTTCTGCTTCTTTTGATACACGAAGCTGAAGAACGTGGCACCGCTATCGCTCACCGTAAAGCTACCGAATTCGCTGTAGATGTCGGGCTCGGGAACATGGTTCTCTGTACATACATCCTTGATCCGCCCCACGATCTCGCTGATCATGTAGTCCACGTCGAAACTGAAATTCAAACTGTTCTTGATAGGTAATCCACCTCCGATATCAAGGGTATCCAGGGTAGGGCAGAGTTTCTTCAGATCGCAATACACGTTCACACACTTGCTCAATTCGTTCCAGTAATAAGCAGTGTCAGTGATCCCGGTATTGATGAAGAAGTGCATGAGCTTCAGACGGAATTTCTTCTGCTTGCTTACGTTGCGCATGTAGAACGGGATGATGTCCTTGTAACCGATCCCCAGACGACTGGTGTAGAATTCGAACTTTGGAGCTTCTTCCGCCGCAATACGGATCCCGATGTCGCAGTTGCCATCGATCACCTCATCGAGCTGCAGGATCTCCCCCATATTGTCGATGATCGGCACCACATTGAAGCCTCGATTGGCAAGTCTCCCGATCCCTTTGATGTATGGGGCATCCTTGAAACCGTTGCACAGGATCGTGGCATCCTTCGTGATGCGTCCGCGTTCGATCAGCAGTTCGATCATCTCTAGATCATAGGCGCTGCTTGTCTCCAGATTTACTCCTTTGGCCAGCACTTTGTCCACCACGTAACTGAAGTGGTTGCTTTTGGTGCAGTAGAAATACTCGTAAGTGCCTTGATAATTGTGGGTCTTGAACGCATTGGCGAAACACTGCCGGGCCAGTTCGATCTTCTCACCGATCTTGGGCAGGTAACTGATGCGCAGAGGGGTACCGTGCTTTTCCAGGATCTCTGTCAAAGGCAAGTCGTTCCACACGAGTTTGTCATCGTCGAGCTTGAATTCGTCCTTGGGGAAGTCGAAGGTCTGCTCGATAAGATCGACGTAACGGGTCTTCATGGTGTGGACAAAGCGGTATTAAAAGGTTGTACGGAATGATGCCCTTTCGACGTGCGGGCGATAAGCTTGAGTAAGGTCTACGCCTCGAACCCCGGAGAACGGCATCACACCGGGGAGGGTTCGCAATACGTTAGAGGTCGACATCAGCTTGGACGGAAAGGAAAGCGCAACTGCACCAAGTCTACCGAAACGCCAAGAGCGGATGGTCGGGTGATTTGAAGATCGAATTCGGTGTTCATCAGATGCGGTGCAAAGTAAAAGAAGGTTGCACGGCCCGCGGCATGGTCCTAGAAAATAGTTCCCGGCGCAGCAAACGGTAATGTGGAAGACCAGATCTACCGAAGACGGGCTTGAACGGTGCCGACCGAGTTCGCTTACAACCACCGTTTGGACCGGAACCACAAGAGCATGCCGAAACTTAACGCGATCATAAATGCCATTACGCCATAAAATCCGAAACGTGAGTGCAGCCACGGCATCCGGTCAAAGTTCATCCCATAAACACCAACTATGAAGGTAAGCGGTATGAAGATCGTACTGGTAATGGTGAGCAATTTGATCACCTGACCACTGCGCAGGTTGAACATGGCGTGGAAGGAATTCTCCAAGTTGGTGAGCATTTCCCGATGTGTCCCAATCGTTTCCGCAATATAGACAGCATGGTCCTGGAGATCGTTGATGTACTTGCGTGTGCTGTTGTCGATCACGTCGCTTTGCATGGTGTGCAAGCGACCGGCCAATTCACGTGTGGGAGTAACATATCGGCCGATAGTGATCAATTGGCTCCTCAGTTCCTGCATGGTGAAGAGATCTTCGTTCCCGGGTCTCAGCATCACCTTTTGCTCCAGCTTCTCAATTCGTTCGCCGAGGCTCTCCACGATAACGAAGTAGTTGTCCACGATCACATCAAGCAGCGCATACACCAGATAATCCGCACCGGCGCGCCGGACCCGTCCTGTATTTTGGCGAATGCGGTCGCGTATGGGGTTGAGGATATCACCGGGTCGTTCTTGGAAGGAGATCACGAGCCCCTTCCGAAGTACGAAGCAGATCTGTTCTACCTGCACGTTGCCATTTTCTTCGCCCAAAGTGAGCATTTTGGCCACAATGAACAGGGTATCCGGATACTCCTCCACTTTGGGCCGGTGCTCGGTGTTCAACACATCCTCCAAAAGCAAAGGATGTAGATCGAATTGTTTGCCAACGGCTTGCAAGGTTTCATCGGTGTTCAGCCCGTCTATGTCCAACCAAGTCGTTCTGGTCGGGTCCACAACGGGGCACTCTCCCAAGTTTTTCAAGGTTTTCTCGGACCATTCTTCCTTGTCGAACGTGAACACACGGAGTGAAGTATTTCGGTTCTCTTCGTCATTCACTTGAACAAAAGAACCCGGTGGCAGTCCTCTTTTCCCTGAGCGTTTCTTAACCTTCTTCATAGTGCTCCTTCAATGACTTTTTGGGTCAAAGCGATCTTGGTACCATTTTCTTTGAAGGAGATGGTCCGTTGCGGATAGGGTAGCTCGATATCGGCGCGGTCAAAGTGGAGCTTCACTGATCGGTTCAGGTCATAGTGCATCCTACGTGCTAAAACCGGGTCTGCCGCCCACACGTATGCGCGGATCAAAAGGGCAGAATCATCGATGCGTACCAACATGACACTCACCTTCGGTTCCCCTAGTTCCATTTCGCGCTCCGTGCGGCGATCAATGCACATTGGGTGCATTTCCGCTTCTTGTTGAAGGATCGCCATGGCGTTGTCCAGGTCGCTTTCGTAGCTGATCCCGAACTCGACGAATTCGCATGTGGCCTCATCCACCAAAGAGCTGTTCACAATGGTCTCATCGCTGATCACGGCATTGGGGATGATCACTCGCCGGTTCTCGAACGTAACGATTACGGTATGGCGCAGGGTGATGTCCTCCACGGTTCCGATGTGCGCTTCACCGATCTTGATCAAATCGCCCACACGGAACGGTTTGAACGAAACAATGAAGATGCCGCTGATTATGTTCGCGAAGGCGCGTTGTGTGGCGAACCCCAAAATGGCCACCAGGATACCGGCACCTGCGAACAGTGTTACCGCCAAGTGCTTGAACGAAGGGATCATGTAGACGATGGTGGCGATGGCCCCAAGGCTAACAATGAAGCGCAGTGCATTTCGCAGGAAACGGTAACGGGTCGCATCCTCCCGGAACTTGTCCGATCGTTTATAGATGCGTCGCAACAAGCGGTACAGGAGCCGCTCCACGATGAAAGCGGCCAACAGGACCACTAAGACCTTCAAGAGCAACAACAAATTGAACCCCAACCGATCCACAATGTGGTCCACACGTTCAGGGGAGATCTTCATCAACAACATCGTGCGACGAAGGTATTTGGGCGATCCCCCGGCCGATCACTCGGATAGGCCAAAAGGATGAACACCCGAACATGGGGAAAGAGGGGGAGGAGCAGGTGGGGAAGTGAGAAACGTAAAGAGTTCTTCCGGAGCAATTGAGCAGTAGAACCACCCTCCTCACTTCCTCACATCCACACTCATAGATCCGAAAGGTCCCGTCGCATTTCAGCGTCGCCGCTGATGTCCACCTTCGGTTTGCCGGCTCGGAAGATCACCATGCCGGTACCTTTCAATTCCATGCGCCCGATGGCCACCTGCAACAAGGCTCCTTCGCGTAAGCCCACCACCGTGCTGCGTTGGTTAAGTGCAAGGTATTCCTCCAAACGTTTGTCCCGGCTTTCCCCGCCATGGCCGGGGATCGTGGCTTCGGTGTAATGCGGATTGATCTGGAAGGGCACCAAGTGCATTGCGCGCAAGGAAGGCACCTCCACGATCGGCATGTCGTTGGTGGTCATGATCGTTGGGCTGGCCACGTTCGCACCGGCGCTCCAACCGAGGTAGGGGAGTCCGCGTTTCACACGGTCACCGATCGCGCGCAATAGTCCAGACCGATACAGTGAACGCAGGAGCAGAAAGCTATTCCCACCACCGATCGCGACAGCATCCAGATCGTCCAGTGCCTTGTTCGGATCCGTGGCCTTATGCAGACCAATGGTCTCACAACCGAATTCACCGAACACCGCTGCCATGCGTTCCACATAAGCATCTTGTTCGGGTTCCGGTTGCGCGAACGGGACGAAACCGACCTTCTTGTGCCCTTGCAAAAAGGACTTCGCATGAGCGTGTGGCCATTGGAAGAACGGTTCGCCGGGTAAGGTTGAATTTGAAAGAAGGAGCAATTGCATCGGCGTTTGTTAAAGATATATTGGCAATGGAGCGCTATTCGATCACGGTTCCTTCGACGACCAGGATCAGTTTGTCCGGGGTTCCGTCGGTGGTAATGGTGATCTTTCGCATTAGCGGTCCAAGAATGGTACGCCCGGTGTAGATCAGTTCCAATTCACCGGTAGAACCGGGCGCAATGGGCATTTCCGGTGTTCGTGGCATGATGCAATCGCATTCCGACCGCGCTGTCATTATGGTGAGTGGCACAGGACCGGTGTTCGTGATAGGGAACTTGAATCTTTGTTCTACGCCTTGTCGAACCGTCCCGATCGAAAAGTGCAGATCCTTGGTTTTCGGATCGATCAGGATCCGTTCCACTTCGATCCGACGTTCGCGCGCCGCGGCCACACTGTAAACAGATCGTTCCAGGTCATTGAGGTCATCACTCACGGTGTTTGCTGAACGGTCCTCGCCGAAGGGTAGTTCTCGGATGCGCAAGATGCCGCCATTGCTCGCGGTGCTATCCATGAAAGTTGCGAGTGCATTCGAATTGGCACGTTGCAATTGGTTGCGTAGGCTTTCGATCCGGCGCAATGAAAGGTTCTTATTGTAGTCGTTGCGGGCCAAGGGACTGGCATGGCCACGTACTTCCAAGGTGATCTGTTGGCCGCTTTTAAGCACTGGGATCAAGGCTTGCGCCAACTGCTGTAGTTGTGCATGGCCATGTTGTACCTCCGATCCAAAGAATGCATCAAAGGCTTTTGGATCACCGTTCTCCTTTTCATAGAGCGGTCGCAATGCGGCATATTGATCGTAGGTGGTGTTGTAGGTCTTGTCGGTCTTCACCTTCCAGGATCGTGGTTCGGGTTCATCGTTGTGGAAGTACAACACCAATGGAAAGTCCGCTTGGAGCTGGGCAAGGGTGCGTTGTGGGGTTTCGATAGGAGTGGAGACTATCGGCGGAATACTATCCACCTTTACTATCAAGGGCGGCACTTCAACGATAAGTGGTTCGTTCAGGCGGAAGCGATATAGGTCATTGCAACAGGTTTCGCCTTTGGCGGCGAAGGATCCAATGCGATTGCTGGTGAGCCAACCCTCGTTCCGCTTGGGATCATAGCTAGCGTAAAGGTCGTTGGCCGGACTGTTGATCGGCTTGCCTCCATTCACCGGCTCTGCGTAGGAGCCATCCGTATTTTGTTGAGCAGTGAACACATCAAAGCCCCCGATACCCGGCAGGAAATCCGATGAGAAATAGAGCGTATTCGAATGCCGATCATACCAAGGACTTCGTTCGTTCCCGATCGTGTTCACGGGCTTGCCCAAGGGCTTTGGGTCGACGGCGACACCGTCCTTGAATTGAGCGATCCAGATATCCATTTCGCCTTCGCCGCCCGGTGTGTCGCTCACGAAGTATAGCCACTCTTTCCCTTCGACTTGCACGACCATAGGTTGGGTGGTGGTGTGATCAACAACCAACCCCGGCAAAGGGGTTGCGTTGCTATTATCGCTGGATCGTTGGATCTGGATATGGCACCCTTCTACACCGTTGCATTTTGAAAAGAGCATCCATTCACCCGAAGAACTCCACGCCACGTTTGCGATATCCACCTGCTGCGACGAGGTCTGCGGATCAATGGACGGTTCGGTCCACGCACTTCCGGCTTCCTTCACTTTGAACAAAGCCGTGTAGTAGGTCGCGGTATCCTGGACTTCTTCGTCTGCATTCAACTTTCCACGAAGGCTGGTGAAGTACAACGCACTATCCGGACCGATCCGGGCACCGAATTCGCTGTCATAGGTGTTCACCGGTTGGGGCAAATGTTCAATGGTCAAGCTGTCTGTTCTGGTTTTGAAAGCTGTTGCCAACCGACAACCTTCCAATGCATTCGCCGCGCGCAAGGCGGTGAATGAGCCCTTGTCCTTTTCCTTTTGCAACGCCTTTTTCCAAGTGCGTTCTGCTTCTTCGTATTGCCCACTGCACAATTGCATTTCACCCAACCAACGGAGCCCATCGGCGTGTGTGCGGCCTTGGTCCTTGTGGTACACGCGGTCGTATAGCGCTGCGGCCTTGTCGTATTGGTTGCTTAGGCGAAGGGCTTCGGCCTGTTTCCACTGAAGGCTCATGCGTCCCGGATCGGTTTCCAGCGCACCTCCGTAGAAGCGTGATGCTCCATAGAATTCGCCCCGTTCGAAGGCCGCATCGCCCCAAATGGTCCATTGCACAACGGACTGCCCACTTCCCACGAAAGGCAGCAGGGCCAAGCAGAATAGAAAGTAATGCCGGTGGATCGTGTTCATATTCACAACTGCGCAGGGCATGCTTTGAAACGAACCGGCACCGGTGGATGCTTGCGGAAAATGCGGACCACGGTGAGTTCTATTCCACCGCGATTCCGGCTGGCCGGCACAAGATCGCTCGTGTTGATGTCGTAGCTCAATCCAACGGTCCAGTCGTCGTATTCCACACCGCCGTAAACATAACCGGCATCTCCTGCACGGAAGTGTACGCCAAGTTGCACGGCCCTGTTCAAGCCGAATCGGTCATTGAGGATGTAGCGCACGTTGGCACCCAAGTCCAGTTCATTGAACTTTCCTTGGGCCATGAACTGGATCATGGGCAATACATCGAATTTCTTGCTCACTGGAAATTGGGCAATGGCATGTACGCTCGTTCGCATGTCCAATGGAGATCCAGGTCCGCCAAGGAAACCGATCTTCGGTTTGGTCAGGTTGAAGAACCCAGCACCGAACTGTAGACTGGTCCTTTTCGCAGGGCGGTAGCGATACATGAATCCGGCATGCAGATCTGGATGGATCAACGAAGATCGATCAAAGCGTTCACCGGTCGCGAGGTTTGGATCGTAGTTGAAACCGTTGTACTGGTTGTCGAACGAAAGTGAATTCTGGTCCAAGCTCAACGAGGTGAAACCGAGTTGCACACCAGCGGTGATCGCATTGTCCTTCGCCGTACCGAATTTCTGGGTCCAACTTGCGCCAACGCTTAAATGGTTTTGTTGCAAACGGCTATCTCCTGCCTTGTCGTTGAAGACCCAAGCGCCCAATCCCAATCCTTGCACACCAGCTGCGTTCGAGGCATCGCCGCCCAATGCGAACGTGCGATAGGGGACGGTGACAGCGCGCCATTGTTGCCGAAAGATCCCGTTCACCCGATAGTCCCCATCGAACGTCCCTATCGCTCCCGGACCCAAGGCCAAGGGTGCATTGAAGAACTGCGAGAAGTGGATGTCTTGCGCAAGGATCGGTGAAGTACACAACACGAACAAGATCCCAAAGACGGCATCTTGCATTCTACGATGTCGTTGGACCCACTTCATCTCACCACAGTAACATTACCCTTGGTGAAGAAGCGTTGCCCATCCGAACAGAAAACGGTCAAGTGGTAGACGAACACGGCAGGGTCTACGGGTTTGCCTTTGTATGCGCCATCCCAACCGATCTTTTGGTCATTCGTTTCGAACACTTTTTCACCCCAGCGGTCGAATACCTTGAACTCCAATTCTTGGATCGCACGACCACGCACGAAGAGCACGTCGTTGTTGCCATCATCGTTCGGGGTGAATGTGTTGGGTACGAAAATGTCCGGGTCTTCGCAGAGGACATCATGCACTTGTACGGTCACCAAAGCATCCTTCGTGCAAATTCCATCACTTACGGTTACTGTGAAGGTGGTGGTCTCTTGTACCACGGCAGTTGGGTTGGGGATCGTGGGGTTGCTCACAAGGTTTGCGGGGACCCAAGAGAACGTGGTTCCTTGCGTTGGCGTGGCCATCAATTGCACGGTGGTACCCGGTTCCACAATGGTCTGGTCAACGGTTGCGGTAACCGTACCACCCATGATCGGTGATACCCCAACAGTGATGGTGCCGCTCCAAGTACAACCTGCGAGTGTGGTCACGGTCACACCATACGTGCTGGTCTCCACAGGGGCTACACTGGCATTCGGGGTTCCTTGTCCGATCAGGATCTCTTCCGCAGGCGACCATGCGATCGTTGCTCCCTGATCGATACCGGAAAGGTTGAGCTGTGCGGTATCCATGGAGCAGATCCCGTTTTCGCCGATGAGCCTCGGATCGCCCAGTGATACGTTGATCCGCACACTATCGACCCCACCGCAGATGTTGTCCAGGGCACGAGCGAAGTACCAACCACTCTGCATAGGTTGGATCGTCGCGGTGCTATCCGTGAGCGGAGCGTTGAGCGTGTCCGTGAAATTGGCGTTGCTGGACCATTGGAAAATAGTGATCGTACCATTTCCATTCGCCGTCAATAAGGCTGTGGCGTTCGGTCCACATACGGTTTGTTCAACGCCTGCATCGAGAATGGAAGAGGCCACAACGACGGTCTGTGTGGCGGTCAAGGAACAAGCGCCATTCCCGAAGGTGAGTGTGTAGGTCGTGGTCTGCGGAGGCGTTGCCACAGGGTTTCCCACGTTCGCATTACTGAGCCAAGTAGCAGGTGTCCATGCGTAAGAGATACTCGGGTCATTGATCGGGAGCACGCCGATCTGGACACTTGCGCCAGCGCAGATCGTGGTGTCGTTCAGGTCGATCGCGCTATTGTCCAACACGACCACTTGACGTTGCGTGGTGTCATTCACATTACATGTGGCGGGGTTGTTCGCGACAAGTGTAACCGTGTACACGCCGGGTCCCGGGAATACATGGGTCGGCGAAGCGAGAACACTGGTTGTACCATCACCGAAGGTCCATTGGTATCCGTTGGCACCATAGCTAGCATTGGTGAACGTGATCGGATCGGGCAGGCAATTGATCGTGCTATTGAAATCGGCCACCACCATAGGAATGTCCATGTCCAACTTGAAGACACCATTGTTGCAGAGTCCACTGTTGTTGGTAGGGCTCCATGCGCCTGGATCGGGTACAATGGGGAAGTCTGAATTGCCGCCGCATCCGGCACAAACACTTTGGTAAACCCTTCCGCGACGATCGAATCGGCTGGTGCCACCATCCACATGTTCCGAGCTTACACTTCCGCCATAGTATGTACCGTAATACAAGTCGGAAAGATCGATCTCGAATACAGCAAGATAGAAGTCGTTGCCGTCCGTAGTCGTTTGAAAAGCATTCGGGGTAACGGCCATTCCCGTGGTGCTCAACTGGCCTTGAACCGCACTGCCCCAACCGCTCACGTAGATCTTGTCGCAATAGTCCACCAGGAATGCGGTCGGAGAAATATCTGGAACTCCATCCCCTTGGCCGAACCGGGTACTGATCAACAAGGTGGTCAGTTCATGATCCAGTTTGCTCAGGAATTGTCCGGAATTCGGAACGTTGTAGCTCGCATTGAAGATCAACTCATTGCCAAGTGCACTTGTTTGCCCGAATAGATACACATTGCCCTCTTGGTCCAGATCAGCGAAATAACACTGATCGTAAGCTGCAGTTCCAAAGTAGGTGCTCGCGACCAACGTGGATCCATTGGCGTTGATCGAAGAGACGAAGCCATCTGCAGCGCCACCCAAGAAAGTGGTATGCAGTGCACCAGGTGTAGTAGGCAAGTCGGTACTGCGTGTTCCACCGGAAACGTAGACACCATCGTTCCCGTTCAATTCAACGTTGTAGATGGCATCAGCCAATGATCCTCCTAGGAAGGTCGAATAGAAAAGCGTAGTGAGCGAAGCGTCCATCTTCAGAACAACTCCATCTTGTGTGCCGCCTCCGTATGTGGGCTGCATGCTTCCCACAGTGGTTGGCATGTTGGGTGAAGAAGTGCAACTGGCGATGTAAACGTTGTCATTGGGGTCCAACAACACTTCACCACGTACTTCGTCAGCGTAATTGAATTTGAGCCCCGGATCCGTGTTCAACCCATCGGTCTGTGATCCGCCAAGGAAAGTTCCTGCCAGTAATGTGGAGCCATCCGCACTCAAACGGGCTACGATCATGTCCACGCCGTTCGGGAAATTCACGCCCAGGCCATTGGTCAGATTAACCGGAGGCCCACCGTTGAACGAAGTGTCGAAGGATCCCGTTGTGACCGGAAAATTCGGTGAACTTGTTGTCCCGTAGAGAAAGAGTTCGTCGCTGCCGTTCACAATGATGCTGTGCGGAAGTTCATCGCTGCTACCACCGATGTAGGTACTCCAGATCAGGAAGGTTCCAGTGGTATCGTACTTCGTCAAGGCGATATCGGTTCCATCGAAAAGGCCATCGCCACCAGCATGGGTCACTTGGAAGGCACCGGTGGTAGTGGGGTAACCTTGTCCGAACGCAGTACTGCCACTGTACAAGAAGCCATCGCGATCAAATGTGGCCGTATATCCGAAATTGTCCGCGACAGAACCGGAGTAGGTACTGAAGATCACCGTGGGGTCGATCACAAGCGGAAGCGCACGGTCGTACGCACCCAGTTCAAAACCGAAATGGCCGCTGCCTTTTCTGTAATGACAAGGGACCGGCATACGCACGCCATCCCTTTCCTGATAGGCCAACGGAATGGTCTCGATCACATCTCCGAGCGAAGTGGCAAGGGTCAATCGGTCGTTCGTGAAGGTGATCCCATCGGCACCGTCGTATAGGAACTTGATGATCGTAGGATCCACATCGGGAGCGAGGAAGAGGTCATACTTGAGCCCGCTGGCATCGGTACGTATACGAAGGTCCACGCCGGGGTAGATGTTCTTTTGGTCGATCGCGCTGAATGCGTGAACGTTACTTGCCCATTTGCTCGGGTCATTTCCGATCAGGAAATTAAATGCCCCAGGCCGTACACCTACGGGTTCGATCTCGGGGTCCGAATTTGTAGCCATGAACCGAAGGCGGATCGCATGGTGCCGAATAAGTTGTGAAAGGGGACCGTCGGGCATCCCGTTGACATGCGCATGCGAAAGTTGTTGTAGTGCGTTGCGATCGAACCGGTCGATCAGGAGTGCGGCCGGTTCGATCCATACGGTGGCATCGGCCATTTCCGCCCGGAACTTGACAGGTTCTGGCCACTGGCCACGGTTCTGCAAGAAGGGCACTGAACGTTGCGCAACCAGTGTTAGCGACAACGAATGCAGGATCACCACAAATAGAGCGGAACGAAGTTGGCCGGACATGTGCGGTCGAATCTACGGCACATGGTTCGTAGTGCAAACATCGGGTTACGCCTGCAACCAAGGATCACAAAGCTGTCCGGATACGGATCCTTCGGATCGGTCAGCGGCTCTGCAACGCCGTATGTTCCGGGCTCTTCGTTGTAAGTTGGAATTCCACGCGACGGTTCAATTGGCGGCCATCCTCTGTTTTGTTGGTCGCGATCGGTTGGTTCTTGCCATGTCCGATCGGCAAAAGCCGTGTTCCTTCGATCCCGCTCATTTCCAAGAATTGCCGAACGGAAGCAGCGCGTTCCTGAGAGAGAGCCATGTTGTAGGACAGACTTCCAACATCATCCGTATGTGCTTCGATCACCAATTGCAGCTCGGGATGCTGGAACAGAAGTCCGGTGACGTGTTGCAGTATCTTGTAGGATGAGGTGTCGAGCACTGCGCTTTTGTAATCAAAGTGGATCGCACTTGTCCTGAACTTGGTATTGTTCAAGTCCTTCAAGGAGCTCATATCCATTTCGCTAAGGTCCTTCAGCTTTTCCACTTTCAGCTGGTATACTTCGGCATCCATGAACTGGAGCTCCCGTACTTTTTGGAACACCTTGTAGAGGGTTTCAAGGTCCTTGGTCTCGCCAACGGAGTAGGTGTACAAGCCCCGTTCTGGATCAAAACGTTCCACCACACGGTAGAGTTTCCGGATCTCAACAAAGCGCGGATCGTCCAGGTCCACGCGTTTGGACGAAGCGAACAGTTCCACGGAGAAGGTCGCATCGGTGAGGTCATCCATGGACATGCCCATCTCATCGAAGGGAAGTTCTTGATAGGTGAAGGTGTGGTCCTTGCCCAGCGCGTCCTGGTATACCGCGACCACGTTCATATCCTCATGGTCCCTGAATTTGTCCACAACCACAATGGTGCGCGTGTTGCATGTATTGGCGATCTCCCCGTTCGCATCAGGTACTGCGAGCACGTCCAATTTCATTTCGTACGTACCTGGGGTGCGATAGGTGTGGAACGTGCGTAGCCCGGTTGAGGTCGTGCTATCGCCCATGTCCCAATGGTATTCGCTCGCTAACAGGTCCGGTAGAAAGGTTTTCTTGGCATCCAGGGCAAGTGTTCTACCGGTTCGCACAGTGTCCGGCGCGGTGATCCATGCTTGGCGAACATCCTTTACTTCCAATATGTGGCTCTGGAGTTCATGGAAGGTTGCACCCGTCTTGCGGTCAACGAGCAGAGAGCGTACGGTATAGGTGCCAGGCCGGGAATAGCAGTGCTCCACCTTGTCGCCCGTAAAGCGGGTACTATCACCCAGGTCCCAAACGTGATCAATAGGCAAAGTGCTTGTTGCGGCATGGTGCTTTTGCTTGAACGAGTAGCAGTAATTGTTCTCCTTTTGAGGTGAACAGTCCCTAAATTTCGGTACGGTCCTTTTGAAGGTATGGATGTGGTCATTCCCGGCACGATCGGAGCTGAAGAACCCGGTGCGTAGATCCTTACGCATAGTGAAGCCGATATCATTCCCTATGGAATTAATTGGGGAAGGAAGTGCTGTTGGACTGCTCCATGTCCGGTTTTGACGTGTTGAGGAATAGATATCCAGCTTACCCATGCCACCGTCGCGATCACTGGCGAAGTACAAGGTTCCGTCCGGTCCGATGGAGGGGAACATATCATTGCCTGGACCGTTGATCGTGGGTCCCAAGTTCTCTGGCATGCTCCATCCATCGGGCGTGCGCGTGGATCGGTACAGGTCAACGCCACCCATGCCGCCAAGCATATCGCTTGCGAAGATCAACGACTCGCCGTTGTCCATGAACGCGGGGTGCATAACGGAATGCTTGTTGGAGTTGTGCTCGAATGGTTCCGGCAGGCTCCAGATCGCGTTGGTCTCAGTGGAGAAGAACAGACCCAGATCGGAATGTGCTGCACGCATATTCCCCAATTTTTTAGGCAAGGCTTGATTCCGGGTAAAACAGATCGATCGGTCGTTGTTGAAGAATGATGCAGGCCCTTCATTCACCGGGGAGGTCAAGTTGCCGCTGAATAGTATGGGTGTGCCAGGGGTCTCTCCATTGATCGTAACCCAATAGAGATCGGAGAGTGACTTGCCGGTTTCAGCATCCTTATACGTAATGGTCGCATTGGCCTCCCGCACCGAACAGAACACCAGACCATCGCCACGAAGCACAGGCGCGTAGTCCTCAGCCGTAGCACCCATGATCACAGGCGCAACTTCTATCACCTCTTGCGCCATAGCGTGGAGCGAAAGGAGGGAGAGGATGGTTATGTGGAGCAGTTTACACATCAGAAATAGCGTGGGTCCTTCACGCGTATGCGGTAGCCAAATTCATATTGCAACATCAACTCATGCGATCCGGAATGGTACGCTACCAGTTTCGAGAGGCCCATATCATAGGCATATCCAATTCTCCATTGTGGTGTTGGAAGCACTTCCAAGGATCCAATGAGCGCATCTGCTGTCCGGTAGGAGACACCGATCCAAACTTTGTCCTTTAGTATCAGGTTCGTACTTAAGTCGGCTTGGAGTCCACTGGTCGTGCGGTACCGGAGCAATGCCGAAGGTTTCAGCTTGGCATCACGGGTCAATTCGAACAGATAGCCACCGGTCAGCATGGGTTGCAGGTCGGCTTTCGTATCCGATAGTTTCCAACCATCATTGGTCGGGGAGAAGCGCCTTGAGATCAGGAAGGGTGCCGAAAGGCCCAGGAACCATTTCTTCGTGTAGTAGTACACCCCGCCACTGAAATTGGGCCGGAACCTTCCGCGGGTATCAGCCATGAAGGACTGGTCACTGGATTGCTGGGTGGCGACCGTGGACCACTGACTACGGTATAAGGTGAAACCGGCACCAAGTCCCAAGGCAAGTTTCCCGTTCCGGAATTTTATGCGGTAGGCGTAATTGGAGAACACTCCAGTTTCATTGGAGACCCCGATCCTGTCATTGTATACCAACAACCCCAACCCGAGCTTTTTCCGCTTGAGAGGGGCGTGTACACTGATCATTTGTGTTACCGGAGCTCCATCGAAACCGACCCATTGGTGGCGGTAGTTGATGTTCGCTGCCAACGCATCTCGGCTACCAGCATACGCAGGATTGATCACCAAACCATTGAAGAGGTATTGGCTAGTTAGGGGTGTATGCTGGGCTTTGCAAAAAGCCGGACACAGCGCCCCTGTTAGCAAAAGGATATGGAGAATGTTCCTCACCGCTTGATGACCACGAACCCGTTGTACGCGGTTTCGCCGGATAAGTTCAGGACGTAGAAATAGGTGTCGTTCGGCAATTCCTGTCCATTTCTGGAATGGCCGTCCCATTCATTCGAGTAGTCGTTGTTTTCGTACACCTTTTGGCCCCACCTGTTGAATACAGTGAAATCGCTGTTCGGGTAGGCATCCATGCCGGTAACCACGAATCGATCATTGTCACCATCCCCGTTGGGTGAGAATCCTTCGGGAATGAAGAGTTCTTTGGTCTCGATCAGAACGGTATCGCTAGCGGCAACGCATGGGCCGAGGGAAGCGGTAATGAGGAAGGTGTTCATGCCGAGCGAAAGGCCGCTCACATGTGTGACTGCTGCATCGGAAGGACTGAAAGCACCTGTGCCGGACAAGACGGTCCATTCAACGGTGGCCCCATTGGTCACTGAACCGTATAGCTCCGTGGCTAGTTCCACTTCAAGATGCTGATCGGGACCTGCATCCACGCTAATATTGGCGCCCGGATCATGGAAGGTGATCGAAACGGTATCCGTGCTGCTGCAAGTACCTTGTACAACCGTCCACAAGAGATCGAATGTTGCGAATTCCGACGCAGTGATATCCGCATGAGGATCATTGACTGAGATCGCGTTGATCCCGTTAGGAACGGTCCATTGTCCGTTTTCACCGGAAGCCTGCATCCGTGTTCCGGTTCCGCAGACTTCGGCATCTGGTCCAGCATTCGCCACTGGCGCTGACAAGAATGTGATATTCACGGTGTCAGTAGCTGTACAGCCGGGAACGGTCACGGTCCAGGTGAATTCATAGTTCCCGGGAAGGCTTGTCGTGACCGTGGTAGCTGGGTCGTACTGATCCATGAAACTCACGCCTGATGGACCATTCCATGTGCCACTCCCTTCCGCGTTCAAGCTTGCGCTGGTCCCGCAAATAACTTGATCTGGACCTGCATCACTGGCGCAGGTTAACACAGTTCCGGCACAGTTGCAATCAGTGCTCCAGAGGTCGTTCGTCGTTCCGGCATTTCCATCATCGCAAGTGGTTCCCGGCAATGCGGTCCCGTTGGCCACACCAAGGCAATCGTAGATCACCAATGTTCCGGCGCATTCGCAATCGGTGGACCACACATCGTTGATCGTGTTTGCGTTATTGTCATTGCAATTGGTGCCTGGAAGAGCTGATCCTCCAAGTACACCGAAACAGTCCACCGTAACCGGCGTGCCAGCGCATTCGCAATCGGTGGTCCATGCATCACCGGTCGTTCCTGCGTTTCCGTCGTCGCAGGTTGTTCCTGGTAGAGCAGAGCCTCCAGGTACGCCGAGACAGTCTTCAGTCAAGGGCGTGCCAATGCATTGGCAATCGCTGCTCCAAGTATCATTGGTCGTTCCGGCATTGCCGTCACTACAGGTGGTTCCGGGCAAGGCCGTTCCGCCGAAGTCGCCGTTACAGTCAGCTACACAAGCGGTGAGGCCAGTGTTACCGCCTACACACGTTGCGCAATTGTCCAAGAAGGCGGTACCGCCGAAGTCTCCATTACAGTCAGCTACACAAGCTACTTCACCAGTATTGCCGCCGACGCACATTGCGCAGTTGTCGAGGAATGCCGTACCGCCGAAGTCGCCGTTACAATCAGCTACACAAGCAGTGAGGCCAGTGTTACCGCCTACACACGTTGCGCAATTGTCCAGGAAGGCGGTACCGCCGAAGTCTCCGTTACAATCCACGGCACATGCTACTTCACCGGTGTTGCCACCTACGCACATTGCGCAGTTGTCGATGAAGGCCGTTCCGCCGAAGTCTCCATTACAGTCAGCTACACAAGCTACTTCACCTGTATTGCCACCGACGCATGTTGCGCAGTTGTCGATGAAGGCCGTTCCGCCGAAGTCGCCGTTACAATCCACGGCACATGCTACTTCACCGGTGTTGCCACCTACGCACATTGCGCAGTTGTCGATGAAGGCTGTTCCGCCGAAGTCGCCGTTACAGTCAGCTACACAAGCAGTGAGGCCAGTGTTACCGCCTACACACGTTGCGCAATTGTCGATGAAGGCCGTTCCACCGAAGTCACCATTACAGTCAACGACACAAGCATTGAGGCCAGTGTTACCGGCTACACACGTTGCACAGTTGTCGAGGAAAGCTGTTCCACCGAAGTCACCGTTACAGTCAGCGACACAAGCTACTTCACCCGTGTTGCCACCTACGCACGTTGCGCAATTGTCCAGGAAGGCGGTACCACCGAAGTCTCCATTACAGTCGGCAGTACATCCTACTTCACCTGTGTTTCCACCAACGCATGTAGCGCAGTTGTCGATGAAGGCCATTCCGCCGAAGTCGCCGTTACAGTCAGCTACACAAGCGGTGAGGCCAGTGTTACCGCCTACACACGTTGCGCAATTGTCCAAGAAGGCGGTACCGCCGAAGTCTCCATTACAGTCAGCTACACAAGC
>Ga0209582_1000428_pt1 | contig 28197 bp, 27 predicted proteins | sample KloWWTmetKNB5Kit_FD_187176 | JGI IMG/M metagenome (GOLD analysis project Ga0209582, IMG submission 187176) | Active sludge microbial communities from Klosterneuburg, Austria, studying microevolution and ecology of nitrifiers - Klosterneuburg... | ecosystem: Engineered > WWTP > Aerobic digester >...
TAGTTCTTGACGAATCAAGCATTCTAAAGAATTTCACGGGTAAAACAAAGCGAATGTTAATAGATATGTTCGCTGAAACGCCATATAGATTGTGTTGCACGGCAACTCCATCGCCAAATGACCATACAGAAATCGGTAACCATAGCGAGTTTCTTGGTGTTATTGATTCAAAAATAATGAAGTCAATATTTTTTGAAAACGACCTGAATCAAAACAATGTTTGGACGTTAAAACATTGGGCAAAGAATGATTTTTGGGAGTGGGTATGCGAATGGGCAACATCTATCAGAAATCCGTCGGACTTAGGGTATTCAGATGATGGATACATATTGCCGGAGCTAAAATTTATAAATCACTCCGTTGACGTGAAATCAACAAGAAAAGAAGGTCTTTTTGAGGATATTGTGAGGAAAGATGTAAATGCCACACAATATCATAAGACACTAAGGGATTCAATGGCCGAAAGAATGGGCGTTGTAAAGAAAATTGTTGATTCTGAACCCGATAGGCCGTGGATTATATGGGTAAAGCAAAATGAAGAATCGAGCATGATTTGCAAGATGATTCAGGGATCGGTCGAAGTTACCGGTTCTGAAAATGCAGATGTAAAGGCTCGTAAGTTTCAGGCATTTAAGAATGGCGAAATACGGGTTCTTGTAACTAAAGAAAAAATTGCCCAATTCGGTCTAAATTTTCAGCATTGCGATAGGCAAGTATTTTGCGCTTTGGGTTTTGGCTTTGAAGGTTTTTATCAAGCAGTTCGTAGGTCTTATCGATTTGGCCAACCCAATCCGGTCAATGTTCATGTGATAAGTCCGTCGAATATGGAAAATGTTTCAGAGACAATTGATCGCAAAATGAGAGACTTTTTAGCAATGCAAAAAGAAATGGCTGAAGCAACAAAGCGTATTCACATGGCATCAAAGGTTGAAATGATTGATAAGCCAGAATCCATTTCAACCAAAAGCGAAAAGTACGAAATTATACTTGGCGACTGTGTTGAGGAATGTGCTAAGATAGAAGATAATTCAGTTGATATTATGGTATTTAGTCCCCCATTTAGCTCTCTATATACATACAGTGAGTCGATTAGGGATATGGGAAATTGCTTCAGTAATGAAGAATTCATTCAGCATTACAAATTTCTTGCAAAGGAGTTATTGAGGATTTTGCGCCCGGGCCGTGTTTGCTGTGTACACGTAAGGAACTTGAATATAAGCAAACAAGACGAAGGCGTTATTGGCCTATATGATTTAAGGGGCGATTTAATCAGGGCAATGAATGAAGTTGGTTTTGTTTTTCAAACCGAGGTAACGGTATGGACAAATCCAGTTGTTGAAATGCAAAGAACAAAACATATCGGATTGCTTTACAGAGAGGGCCGCAAGGATTGGTCTGTAGCGAGGATGGGCCGACCAGACAATATCATCGTCTTTAGAAAATGGGAAGGTGTTGAAGATAGTGATTTAGTTGTAAAGGTAAATCAGTGCCCAGACGATTTTCCTGTAGATATGTGGCAACAATGGGCGAGTCCTGTCTGGTTTGATATAAATATGACTAACGTATTAAATGGGAAAGCGGCTACGGGATATGAAGATGAAAGACACATTTGCCCCTTGCAATTAGACGTAATTCAGCGTTGTGTACGGCTTTGGTCAAACCCGAATGAATTGGTTTTCAGTCCATTTGCGGGCATTGGAAGCGAAGGTTACCAGTCCATTTTAGAAGGCCGTAGATTCTTAGGCGTGGAGCTTAAAGAAGCTTACTACAATCAGGCGATTAAGTACCTGAATCGGGCCGTAATGCAAACACAACAGCTTGGTATTTTCGATTTAGCCGTGGTATAGGTGCTTGTAAATTGAACTTCTTTTCCCCTTTGACCATGACTGAATCTCAAAAAGTCCTATCAGATATTGTAACATTTGCCAAATACAGCCGACACCGCGAAGACTTGAATCGCCGCGAAAATTGGACTGAAATAGTAGATCGCGTGGAAAAAATGCACTTAGACCGCTATGGTTTAAGTGCATTAACTATGCGTAATGGCTCAAATGTATTCGATAAAGTTCGGCAAAAACTTGTAATGCCATCAATGCGTTCGTTACAGTTCGCTGGAAAGGCTATTGAATCAAACGAGAGCCGTATCTTTAATTGTGCCTTTACGAATATAGACTCAAAAGAAGCCTTTCGAGAGATATTTTTCTTGCTTTTAGGCGGAACGGGCGTAGGATATTCGGTTCAATGGCGACATGTTTCCGTATTGCCGGTTATTTTTCGTACCGGTGGACAAATTGACTACGAAATTCCAGACGATATTGAAGGTTGGGCACGCGCTTTGGATGCTGAAATGAATTGGCATTTTGGCAACGGCCCGCAACCTTATTTCATCTATAACAAGATTCGACCTAAAGGAGCGACTTTGAAAACAGCCGGCGGTGTTGCCCCAGGTCCTGAGCCATTGCAAAAGACTTTGGAACGCGTCCGCGAAGTTTGTTTGTCAATTCCAAACGGCGGCAAACTATTCCCCTTGCATGTTCATGATATTATTTGCCATATTGCAGATTCTGTAATATCGGGTGGAATCCGTCGAAGTGCTTGTATTTCGCTATTCGATGCCGAGGATGATTCGATGCTTCAATGCAAAAGCGGTCAAGTAACGGATAAATCCAGTGGCTTTGAAATGAAAAAATTCTTGATTGATGAAATGCAATTAGTCGATTCAGGAATGCTTAGATGTTTGATTGAAGACGAATGGCACGTAGGCCAAAGGTTCTTTGGTGATGTTGATATTTGGAATGAGTTTAGCTACGGCAAAAGGACGTTCGTTTGGTGGGAAATCTTTCCATGGCGTGCAAGGTCAAACAATTCAGCCGTTTTATTGCGGCATGCAACCGATAAGAAGGTATTTGATAAGGTAATGCAAGCTTGTTACGAATCAAAAGCTGGTGAACCCGGAATCTTTTGGACTAACGATTTAGATTGGGGAACGAATCCATGTGCTGAAATCGCTTTACAGTCTAAGCAGTTTTGTAACCTAACTACGCTAAATGCAAGCCAATTCACGGGCAATATGTTGCATGATTCTGAATTGGTCGAAGCTGAAACGATTATTGGAACATTGCAAGCTGGATATACCGACTTCCCTGATATTCTAAAAGACTGGAAAGCCGTAACTAAAGAGGAATCGCTGTTAGGATGTTCGCTTACAGGTGTGGCTGCAATGCCCGCTAAAACGTGGGATTATCTTCATATTTTGGCAGATAACGCTAAATGGGATAATTGGGAAACGGCAAAAAAAATAGGCATTAATCAAGCGGCGCGTATAACAACTATTAAGCCAGAGGGCACATCTTCAGTAGTTTTGGGAACCGCGTCCGGCGTTCACGGCTATTGGGCAAAGCATTATTTACGGCGCGTTCAATTAAATAAAGAGGAACCGATTTACAAGTATTTGAAGGCCGTGATTCCTAATTGTGTTGAGGATTTGCGCGAAAAATCGGATACGACAGCGGTTGTTGCTTTGCCGATTGAAGCACCGGACGGCGCGATTATGCGTAGCGAAAGCGGAATTGATACGCTAATTCGTATTGGAGCATTAAACCGTAAATGGATTGTACCGGCACATATTAGCGGGGCAAATACCCACAATGTTAGTGCAACGGTCAATTATCGAGATTCAGAATGGCAAACAATATGCCAATGGTCATGGGATAATAGGGAAGTTTATTCGGCTGTTAGTTTTTTGCCCTACGACGATACGGTTTACCAACAAGCCCCACATGAGGAAATATCGGAAAAAGTTTACAAGGAATGGCTTTCAAAAGTCAATCCGATTGACTTACGGGAAGTGATTGAAAATGAGGATATAACGAACTTAGAAGCGGAGCAAGCTTGCGCTGGTGGACGTTGTGAGATTTAGTCAAAATTGGCTAAGTTTGTAGTATGTTAAATTCAGTTAACCTTAAATCTGTGTATCATGAACAATGAAATAACACCAATTCAAAACATCCGTACCATGGAACGCCAAACGAAAAAAGGCGTTGGTACTTACTATAACGTAACCGACCTATTGAGGTCGGCAGGAGTAAAAAATGCTAAAGCAGTATCGAAGTACCTTGAGTCAGATAAAGCTAAACGAGACATTTTTTACTTTGAGTCCGAATATAATTTGGACTATGAATCATTTTACAATATGTTTTTGGTGTCCCGAAATGGGGACACCGGTACTGGAAGGTCGAGCATTCGTTCTTTTTTGTCTAAAAACGAATCAGCTTCAATGTTTTCTATTATAGGCGGAAAAGATCAGGGGACTTATCTTCACGAGATTGTTTACGTTTGGTTTCGGGAATGGGCTTCAAAGGAATTTGACCTTGAATTTAAGGAAGCGTCTTTAGATGCCTTAAAAGAGAAAGCCGGTCGTGAAAACGAACACAATACCGAAAGCAAAAGAATCGAACGAAGGAAATCGGCAACGGGTGCTTTGGAAATGAATGACCACATTAAGTATAGGCGCGAAGTTATTGACGGTGATGAAATCAATCGCTTTGACTTCATAAATAGATACAACAAACAAAACGATATAGCTTTCGGGAAAGAAAAACATAACGAATTAAAGGCTATCAAAAAAGAACGCAAACTTGATACCATTCGTGATTTAGCGACTGAAAACGAGCTAAGGGTTCTAAATTTAGTTCAATGCGTACATACGGCTAAAATAATAGATAGTTCTGTTTCTGAAAGCGAAATTGAAGCCGAATTAAAGACGGTTGCAAATAATGCAAGGAAAGTGATTGAATACGCTGAAAAGTGTAAGCAAGAACGGGAAGCTAAAAAGCTTCTAAAAATCAAGGCAAAACAAAACGAATTAGGCGCGAATCAATCAAGCCTATTTTAATCGTGAACGCTTTACAAGTTTGGAAAGATCGGCATTTTGCCAATAATCAAGGGTGTGAATGTGGCGATGAATGCTACATTCCACCGCCTTTTTGGTTTCATTTGATAGAACATTACGAGTCTTTAGGTCAAAAGAAAACAGCGAATGAAAGAGCCGGAAAGCTAACCGAAATGCTTCAAAAGATTGATGTTGAAACGCTACAATCTTTTATCTATCATCAAAGCAGCCAAAGGAATCAAATCAATTGGGAAAAGAAGCGGGAAGGAATCATTGAAGGTTTGCGGCAATACAGACGAGTCAAGGCCGGTAAGGCGTGGGTAACAGACGTTCGTTTCGTTTCGGCATTTATTCAGGCATCTTGTATAGCGTACCAGCTTAGGGTCGGTAAAATTGAACGGTACATGCCTTACAATAGCGACAAAGTAGATGAATACGAAATTCCACCTTACGAGCTAACTACAAACCTGAATCCTATACAAGAATGGAAACGTTGGATTAATTGGTTTTTGATTCAGTCGCCATCTTTTGAGTTTGAGAAACACCCGAAAGAGGAAATGAAATGGCTGCAATTTGAGAAAGAATTGCCTGAATATATCAGCGAAGTCCTTAATCTTGTACGCGGGAATCGTAGCAATTTGGCCCTGAATCAAAAGATTCGAGCAAAAGATTTGATAAAATAAGCGGGATTCTTTGCGATTGTTAGAAGGTGTTGTATATTTGTAGTGTAATTAAGCAATATGGTTAGTATAGTTCACGGAAACATATGGGATAGCTTATCAAACATTATTGCTATACCCGTCAATTCAGAGGGCGTAATGGGTTCAGGAATGGCCTTAGAAGCAAAGTTGCGAATCGGCGATGAACTATTCGAGCGATACAAAGCCTATTGCGGAAATGCCTTAAGGCTAAAAATGGATTTGGCCGGTTCGATTAAATTTGTTTCAGGGGATAGCGTTCAATGGTTATTTGCGTTCACGAAACAAGAATGGAGAAACCCGTCTAAAATTGAATGGATACGTTGCATTTGTAAGCAGATAGTTAAGGGCTATCAAAACGGATTGTTTGACGAAATGGATTCGCTTGCTTTGCCCGCGTTAGGTTGCGGTAAGGGAAATTGGAATGGAGCGAGGTTAGGGATGTAATGTTAACAGAATTTGAACCACTATACGATAAAAAATACAACATCAAAATATATTCACATTATGAAAATTGACTTAGATTTTTTCAAATGGAAGCCCGAAAATGAGATTCGGCATTATGAATTTAGCGTTTCTGAATTACGAGCTAAGTTTCGGCTTTCAGTAACCGATTTAGAAGACGGCATGTTTCAAGTTTCTATGCAGCGTGGAAATTCAAACCCGTACTTGTATATAGCTTACGACCGTAAAGGCGTTGTTGATTTATTGGAGCTATTCCTTAGCGACTTTACAATAGGTCAAAATAGGATTGATATAGGGTTTCCTGAATGGTACGAAAATGATTATCTATTACAAGATTGCGTGATATGATAGGCATTGACTTGATTCATACGCCTAATGTTTGGTTTTACTTTCAGTCCGAAAACGTTAGCGAAGTCGAACGGCTTTTGGGTAATGTTCATGGATTAGGCAAAAAGGTAGCACACGGATACGGTGCGTTTAGTTCTTTTCAAATTGAAGAATCGGACTTTGATTTTGATGCTCAAATTGTCCGGCCTATTCCTATAAGTATGATTGATGTAAGTCAATACAAAAACACTGAAATACGCTTTCAGGCATGGCATTACCCATATTGGGATAACCATTTTGTTTCTGAATGTATCATTAAAGGAGATAAGATATGAGGATTAAGTTAACATTAAGACATTTTGACCCGCGTTTGCCGTTCAATCACGTAAACGAATTATCGAGCGCAATACACCGCTGGATAGGAAATAATAGTTTGCATGGCATGGAATATAGTTGCTTAAATTTCGGCATGTTGCCGGATTTGGCAAAGCAGGGCGAAAGTTTGCGATTCAAGTCCGAAACGCCCGAATGGTGGATAGGGTGCTGGAATGAAGATATGGTTTCGAGGCTCATTTCAGGTATTCATAAGGATAGTCATTTAGCCTTTGGCGTTCACGTCGAAAGCGTTAAGGTTTCTAAGTTGCCTGACTTGAGGAATCAAATGAAATGGTTTGCTGAATCTCCAATTATAGTTCGTAAAAAGCGTGGACTTGGAAAGCCGGTTGAGTATATCATGTTTGACCATTCCGAGGCATCTAATTTATTGCGTCAATCGCTTCTTAAACGACTTTCAGCGAACGCTATTGAAGTAAATGAAGATAGTGTTTACGTTTCTTTTGACCGGCATTACAGAGGCTCAAAATCGAAATTGATATACGTCAACAACATTGGCGTAAGGGGTTCGATCTGCCCCGTTAAAGTAGACGCTCCGCTGATTGTGCAAGAATTCCTTTGGACTTCAGGCATTGGAGCAAATACCGGCATGGGCTTTGGGGCCTTAAAAGGATAGGCTGTTAAATTAATTGAAAATTACGTGATTTATTTTTTGGTTTTGCTTGCACGGTGTTTCAAAGTGTTCTACCTTTGTATCATAATCGTTTAACACATCGCCTGACGGCAAAACCAAAAGAAATCATGACTAATACAACCGAAACCCCAAAATTCCTTGCTTGCGAATTCAGCCGAATTGACGTAACTGACTTAATTGAACCGGAAAGCGGCACTGGAACCTATTATGTAGATATTGACGACATTGACGAAGATAGTATTGATGAATACGGGACAGCGACGGCTCAAATACACATGAGGACTCGCAACAATTTTAACAATATTGGCAATGTCCATATCCATGCAGATGGTGAAATTTACACCGATTTTGGAGGCAATTTTGGGTTTAAGTATTGCGAGGGCGATGATGGTTACGACAGAAATGAGGAAGAACGAATTGCAGACGCAAATACACAATTTACCCAACTTGTTATGCGTGAAATCATTCTTGCTGTCGAGGCCGCACAAGAAAGCAAGTTACTTTGGTTTGAAGACGAATCTTGGATTGCAGAAAAAACAAAAACAATGGAACATTACTGGTTGATGTAAATCAATGTAAACAATAGCAAAGAAAAAGCCCTTACATTAAGTTGTAAGGGCTTTTTGCGGACGGAAAGAAAATACTTAGGGCTAATTGCCACATAGATTTATAATCGGTACGGTAGTCATTCCGTACACCAGAGCGCGTATATCTTCGTAGGTATTGTTAACCAATATCGGCGGCATGTTAGGCACGTCTAAAATGCAGTAACGGCTTGCATCTGGAAAGCCTTTGAGCAAAGCAGCGGTATCCTGAATCGAGTTTATTTCGGATAATGGAATCGTAACGCGTGCCCATTCGGCATCTTCTTTGATATACCAACCTTTAACCTGAATGGCATCCATTTGGCCGTCTTCCTCGTTTTCGTATTGCCCTAATTCAGCGGACAATGCCTTATGAAAGACTTCTAAATGGCAATGGTTTCGAGCTTCGGGCGTTAGGATTATCTGTGCCATTACTTCGCAAAGAACTTGTTTTTCCACATTTTAGACGGTACGGGCGTAGGCGAAGGACGTTCCTGATTGTACTTAGATTCGCTTCTTTCACCATACGAACCGTCAACACCCATTATATCTTGCCAAACAATTTGGCCAATTGGCATGTTGGCATAGATTCTAAGCGGTTGCGCTACGGTTAATTCGAGCGTCCAATTTCCGCAAAAACCAATATCCCCCCAGCCCGCTGTTTGGTGTACGGCCAAACCCAAACGAGCTAAACTTGATTTACCGTTTAAGAATGGAACCGATTCGTGAGATTCAGTATATTCGTTTGTGGATGCAAGGTAAACGATATTTGGATACAAGTCGGCATATCCATTTATCATTTCGATAACGTGAAATTCGTTTTCTTTGCCACAATCAAGAATGAATTCAGGGTCAATGTTTGGCTGTTTAAGCCGGCCTGAACACGATTCGTAAGCGTCGCCTGCATTAGGAGCATAGAACCCTAACAATGGAGACAGCGTAACGTCGTAGCTATTCGGGCCTAAATTGTCCTCATTGAAAGGCTCAATTACTATATCTCCCGATTTGATTTGTTTGAGAATTTCGGCTTTACCTAAAATCATAATATAGTGATTTGATGAACAACTAAAAACCAAATTTCGGACGGGCCGTGCTACATTAGCTTTAGAATTAGAATCATCAACACCGAAAGCCCTAAGATGAACAAAGCGTAGCGAAGTATCCTGATTGAATTTGGCGTTTCAGGTTCCTTTTCAACATAAATAAGCCGTTCGACTTCCTTTATTTGAAACCTTATTTCTTGTTTTTCTTTAGTTGCCAAAGCGGTTACTTTGCCTGAATCGGCGCGAAGTCGAACCCTTACACCGTCTGAATTGACTTCAATTACGGTATCTGGAATCAAAACGAATCGGCTTTTTTCGTAGTTTTCTACCCGAAACGAATCCAACTTCAATTCATCTAAGGAGAAAGACTTTAATTCCAGCTTTGCTAATACGTTCAATTCAGGTACAACTATTGTAGTGTCCCTAAATGTAACCTTTTCGGTTACGGTCGGACGCGTTGACTTGCACCCTGAAAGCAAAGCAATTGCGGCAATGAATAGCAAGATTCGGCTCATATTTCAATCTAATCACACCTTTGCAACATGTTAATTTAGCTTAGCTAAGTGTATATTGATTGTACTAAACAGTCAATCATGTACACATACGAACAAGTCAAGAAAGCCTATAGCAGCAAAGGTTACGTTTTCTTTGGAGAAAAGCAATTTGACCTTAATATATTTGGAGTCCGTTCGCCTAATCGCAATCAGGCGATTGATTCTTTCGATGATAAATTAGGTTGTGCCTATATCGACTTAAACGGTAAACCTGCGGTCAAAATCTGGAAAGCTACGACGGACCCTGGTTTGACTCATATGCAAAGGCCAACGTTTCAGGCTGCAATTGAACGCGGCACGGCGATTCTTTGCGAGGGGCAATACAGAGCTGCGTACCGCGTTGGCTATCATGGCAGCGGCAATTGGCGGCATAGGGCACTGATTCAAGTCGGCCCTGTTAGAATTTATAGGGACAAAAACAGAGATACTATTTTGGATGTTGACGGCGTTCCGATTACGAAAGGAAACTTTGGAATCAACATACATGCCGCGTCGCTTTGGCGTGCCGAGGGTAAAATTGGCCTATATTCAGCTGGGTGTCAAGTCATTCAGGAGCCTAAAGACTACTTTGATTTAATGGACTTGTGCAAGCGTCAAGAATCCATGGGTTTAGGAAGTTCGTTTACCTATACTTTGTTTTTGGAATCTGAAATAGCATAGCCTGCAATAGGTTTGTATTCAATTGAACGAAATGGGTAAGAAGAAGTCTAATAAACGTGCCGTTTCTTTTAGCAAGTCTTTAGAAAAGAAAGTTGTAAAGAAGCATAAATATAACGCTATTCAAGTTGATTGCGACGGATATAAGTTTGCGTCAAAACTTGAATATAGTAGATATTTATGGCTAAAAGAGTGGCTTCGCAATGGAAAGATTCTGAATCTGGAAGTTCATCCGAGATATGATTTGCACACAATTAATGACACTAAGGTTTGCGTTTACGAGGCAGATTTCCGTTACAGCGTACAAGGGGAACCTTCAAAGGCGGTGGTAGAGGATGTAAAAGGATTCAGAACAGATATATTCAAATTAAAAAAGAAATGGATAAAATTGGAACACGGGATAGAAGTCCGCGAAGTAACAGCCGACTTGATTCACATCCCGCCATGGCTATGGAGTTCGCTCAATCCGACTTAACAACATGGAAATGTATGATTGTAATAGACCGGTTCACTTTGCCGGTTCCTATTAACTATCAGAAACAGATAGCGCGTTGGCTATATGAAATAGTCGGATTAGATGATTCCTATGCTTTGAATTGGGCAAATATCAATTCACCAAAGCCGTATCATATAGATACTAATGCTTATCAAATACATTTCCAGCGTGGTGGACGTATCTACTTAAAAGGCTTTGGAAAAGACAATTTCGATAAGCTTAAGGCATGGATAAACGAGTACGACTGTATTTCATTCTTAGGAATGAATATCAATCGCGAATCTACGCTTTCGAGCATGCGTGAAACGTTTACGGGCGAAATGGATACTTATTTCCCGTGGGAAACGGATAACCTAACCCGTCAACTTTGGGGAACGACTTCGCCTGTGTGCGTTACTAAAGAGACCGAAACCGGCCCTGTTTATTTATTTCCTGAATATGGGTTTGGGTATTTTGACGCGCTTACAAGTCAGGCCCACGAAGTTTTGGAATGGTTAGGAATTGATTCGACCGGCTTCAATATAATGCAAACAAGCCATGGCGAAGTCAAGCGTAAAGGCATCTTCTTTGGTGATGAAATACTGAAATGCAATCTAATGGCATTCGAGGTGCAAGGAACGCCAAAGCAGATTCACTTTATTGAACATTGGGGAATTGGCGACTTCGCATGGACTGGCTTTGGTTGTGTAAAACGAATATATGTTGGATAGGTAGTTATAATTTTGAACATGAAAAGATTAGTAAAGAATTGCATCGAATGTGCATGCGAAAAGAAAGAGATTATATGTTCTGCGAGTAGGCATGATTACAAGACGTGTTCATGCGGAAAAGTAGCGGTTGACGGCGGTTTGGATTATGCCAAACGTTCGGGCGAAGGATATAGGGAAATGGCCGAATTTGAGGACGTGAACAACGCGGCGGCAAAGGAAGTCCTTAAGTACTTAGAAGAAATAGTAAGTGGTGTTCACAATCCTAACAATAAGGAATCATGAAATTACATTCATCGCAGGTTATCAAGATTGATGATAAGAAGTTCGTTTTATATGAACTTGAAAATCCGACCGGATATAATACGTGCCACGTTGGTCAAATTGGAGCGAAGTCCTTAGAAGATTGCGCTTTGATTTCAGGATACACTGTTTACGAACATCCTGATAGCCCGCCTGTAAGGGTTTGTAAGGCTACATTTCGGGCCTTTGGAAAAGATACGAGCTTTACGTTTTACAAGCGACCGACCGGCGATAACTACTATTGGTTATTGGTTAAGTGTCAGGCGTTTCATAATGGATTAGCTGGCGAATTTCAGGCGGATGCTATGTTTAGCAGCTTAGGCGAACATGAGGAGTTCGTGATTGACGGCTTGAATCCAGATTCGGACTATTGGACGTTTTGGCATGATTCATTTGATTATGAGCTATGAGCATGTTAGGAAACGATAGCATACAGCCTATCTTTAGGTCGATTAGGCTAAGTAACGATATAAATATGTTGTTAAGACAATCTATTGAATTTGTTCCTGAAAATAAGGAGCTAATGGAGTACCTAAAGGACCTGAAAGTACGTATATCGAACTTGAATTCAAACGGGTTTATAGATATTCACAATCGCTATAAAGAGCCTGAAAAGCAATACGAACCGGCAACGGATGCTGAAATAAAAAGCAATTATGAGCGAATGGCAGTGGCATGGGAAATAATTGACGGCGTTACGGATTTTCTAACAAAGCATGGATATTTCCATAGAAAGTTAGATAATGAATTGGAAAATCATATTAAGTTGGAACAAATGTTGAATGATAATCAAAAAAGAAATGAAAGTAAGGATTGAAAGGGCAATCGATTATGGCTTTGGGTTGTTAGGCTTGCTAATTATAGCAGCTATGGCATTATCGGTTTCATGTACGGAAAAAACTGAAATCGCACAACTTCCTTTAACTCAAAAGCAGATTGATAAAGAACGATTTGCCGAAATTGCTATTGATAAAGATGTTGCGGCTTTCAATAAATTTGAAAATATGGCTTATAAGAATGTGAATTATATTAGTGAATACCAATTCTACTCCCTTTCTTGTTTTCATTTTTACAAAATGGAACAAAAGCAAGATTCGCTGATTCAGGCTCTTAAGGAGCTAAACACAACACTGCAAACCAATAAAGGACGGTTGTAACGATATTTGATTGAACTCACTATTTACACAAAGAAAAAGGGCAACCCGAAAGAGTTGCCCTTTTTTATATCTGAAAGTCAATGGATTAGCAGCCCTCAACACGTTCACAAACGGTTAAGGTTAGTTCAATTGATAGCCTTAGCATTTGTTGTGTTGGCCGTTCCTCATTAAAGGATTGTTGGTCAACTTCAAATTCTTTGCCGTCTATGGACACTTTAGGAGCCATAAGCTTACGGCTTAATTGTTCAGCTACATAAGGCGGAATCAGGCCCGTATTGAACTTGTATTTGTTGCTCAAAGTTTTTCCCCCAGCTTGATTATCGCTTGACGAATCAACATTGAAGCCAATATATTTCAATTCGCCGTAAACCCAAATGCAATCTTCATGCCTAATCCATTCCCCACATATTTCATCGTAGTAATCGTTATATATATTTCCATCACAATCGGTATCTGAATCACTCCATATGCCACAAACCCTGACTAACGGCAAACAACACTCTTTAATGTAGCATTCAGAATATAATGTTTCGCCCGCGTCGCTACTTAGCTTAATTCCAAAGCACGGCGGTAATGTTTCAGGGTCAATTTCAAGTCCTTGTACATATTGCGAATCATTATATTTTGCAGCGTATTGATTTACGACCGATGACATAGGGTCAATATCTTGCACAATCCCGCAACAATCAGTCAATTCAAACTTGAATGCAAAAGGTGGGCAACATAGCGGGTTAGGTTCATTGCCAAATTCAATTTCAGGCATTTGCTGAATCGCACCAGCGACAGTGTCAACATCGCAACACTGCAATTCACCATCACCTGAAAGCGCAAAGTCAATTGTTTGAGGTTCGCCGCTTCCCCCACCGGCCAATGTGCACAAAGCAACCGGCATTACTACGTTTAGTCCGCAAGTATTGAAAATCCTTAGATTTCCCCAATCTCCGCAATCTAAGGAACAATTAGCTTCGGCCCATTCGCAGTCAAACTCAAAATAAACAGTAGTTCCTGAAAATATATAGGCATTGATTCCAACGCCAGCTATTATAGCCCTTGCATTAAATGTAGCCACAAAATCGGCTAAATCTGCAAATGAAATAGTTAGCATATTGAATAGCGGCGAATACGACGGCCCTACGCATTGATAAGTAACAGTCCAATTGCAGAAAAGTCCGGGTGTAATAGTTATTGCAGCTGTTGAATATCGAACTATGCCTTCGCATTCCGGTTCTACAAAGCAAGCGACTTGGCATAATTCGATTTCATTTGGACATGGATAAACATCACGCGGCAAATAAACATCAAAAGTAGCGGTTCCCGCTGCATAGTTGTAGCTCCAATTGACAAGCCCCTTTTGATTCCCGCCAATTGCTTTGTTTATCAAGTAATCACGAAAATATGCCAAAAATTCCAACATATCATTGTATTCGCCAATACATATACCAACATCGGAATCACATATTTCAGGGCATGTACCGCCTTCATTTAGCAAGTGAAGACATACATTATTATCAGGATTATCGTATTCCAAATCCCTTAAGCCCGTGAAATTGATTTGAACATATGAAACATCGCACGGAATATCGCATTCTGTTTCACAACATTCGGGAGCTAAGGAATAGAATCGTTCACCATTCAAGACGAACACTATTACGGCTTCATTACAGCTGCATCCACCTAATTCACCCGTTCCTACATATAGGCTAATTCCAGCCATTAAGCCATCGACTACATATGCCCTTGCAAAAACATCGCCCAAAGTGCCATTATTCATGGATTGTTGGAACGAATATACTAAAGCTTCATATGTAGGTTCGGTAATGTAATAAGAAGCATATGCCTCAATGAATGTATTTCCGCAATATAGCCGTGGAACTATATCTAAGAAATTATCGGACATATTGTTTAGTGTGCTTTGACTAATCGGTATATCAAACTTGACGTACCCATCTATTTGTTGGCAACAATCCGTTGCGCAACATTGGTTTTCGTCAATTTGTGTGAATTGAAGCGAATTATCCGTTGGCGATTCGATTGACCAGTCGCAATTACACCAGTCCGAATATGTAGCAGTTTGCCATATTGCCCTAAAATAGTTACCCTCAAATACACCATCTGCATTCAAGATAGTATTAAACTTCGCTGAAATTTGGGAAGCTAATGAGCCTGAAAGGTGATTATAAGCTACGGTCGTTACAATCGTTTCACCACACTTAATAGTATAGGTGTGCGATGCCGTTGTATCGTTACTTTCAATTACAAATCCAATACTTTGAGTTGCCTTATTCGAGCAGCCCTCATTTGCAATTGGACAAATTGCCGGTTTTATATTACAAATTTCTATTCCTAAGCCCTCAAAATGTCCTATTCCCCAATTGATTGTAAAGACACCGTCCGATTCAGCAACGGTCGAAGTACCAAAGCCCACAACATAGGCTGTTAGCCATGTTAGAACATTGGCGATATAGTCCTCATAATCAGTTGCATTTGATAGCAGCAATAAGGCCGGAATATCTTCAAATTTGCGAAGTTCGCAACTTGTATTTAGGATATCAAATATAAATCCACCGTCCGTAACGCCTGCAATGCCTTGATTTACAGCACCGTAAACGATTGACGGATTGTCTTGTATTTCAAAAATGAAACGAGCCACGCCTTCCTGTGCTTCATTACAGCCCTCATAACCAAATAAATAGCATGGCGATTGTACCGGTTCGACGGTATCGCAACAAAGCATGTTTTTATCCGATACGAAATATGGCTTTGGAAATGCCGATTGATTAGCATTATTTATATCAACTACATTACAAAATCCGCGTTCACAAATATCAGCACCGTAACGAGCCTTTAATGCCGCTAAGTCAAATACAACATTAACTTTGTATGCATTTTGGCCCGCGTAGGTTGTTTGCGTTATAGTTGCACTTAGGGCAATGCCGTTAAATAGATTAAAACAAGGTGCCGATACAGCGGGATTGATATGCTGAAATGCACTATTTGCCCAATTATCAAAATTAGTGTAACATCCGATTGAAATACAGCCATACAATATATTTCTATCGTATTGACTTGCAGAACCGCTGCATTGAGAGGAACCGTTGTAATAAATAGCCCAAACGCCATCTTGAATACCTAATGGCGGAAAGCCGGACGGGCAACCACCTGAACCTATTCTTTGCCCCCACGGTGTACCCGGAGCATCAACAATCCAGAAAGACCACAAAGCCGTTCCTTGTTGAACACCCTCGCATTCAGGCGAAACGCCCGAAATAGTACGGAAATTCTTAGTGTCCCAAAATCTTGTTTGGAGCTTAATGTTTTGACCATTAGGAATCGGTTGTGCATAGAATTTATCATTTCCGCACCTTTGGTTACACCAAAGATCGTTAGGATTCGTTACGAAACCAGCTGGAATCACGCCATTACAGTCCACAATTTCAGGCACCTGAACCAATCTTGTAATGGAACCAGATGCCTCAAATCGAGTGTTTGCCCTGTAAGTTTCTACCTGAATAAAGTTGTTTGCCATATTAAATCAGATAGAAAGGGTTGTTTGAAAGGGGAAGTCCATAGGTTAAACTTGATGTTATGCTACAATCTACAGCTGACGTTGCAACATTACGAATCGCTGCAAATACATTTTGCGGCTGCATTGAATTAGCGCGATTTATTAGCGTTGTTGGACTAAATGAATTAGAAATGAAGTCAAATGCAAGTTCGCGCGAATCTTCGGGCCGTCCATGTTTCCACCCGCGTGCGTAATTTGCAGCAGCTTCGCCTATAGTCAATTGGCGTTTGTAGATACGAGCGGCCCTCATATAGCCGTTATAGGTTTCGAGCGTCAAACCGGACGTTGTACCGCCTAATTGACCGTAACCCAAAGATTCGCACGTATATAAACCGCCAACTACGAGTGGCCCGTTACAAGTCAAGGGAACGCCGTTTATGTCGTCTTGAATTACACCCGCTGAATCTTTTGCCGTGAACAAATCACATTGACTTGCCGAAAGCGCGTTGTGCGTTGCTGAAAGCCCCTGTAAAACGCCATTTACATAAAGCCTATAATCTGCCAACCTATATCCGTCTTCTATTCGAGTCAATACAATATGGTTCCATGTGTTCAAAGTCAAGCAGTTGCCCGAATAGATTTGTAAAAATTGCGTGTCCCACCTATGCCTATGCGTGAATCGGACAATCCCCATTCCACCAGAGCCGATACCCATTCCTATAACCCAAAACGGCCCTGCCCCGTAAAACCCATAACATGAATCACAAGCGTCCGTTCCTTCCCTACGCTTGCTCATAATTACTTGATAAGTTCCACCAGATGACGGAAAAGAAGCGGGCCTAACCCACGCTTCCCACGTAACAGCGGAACATCCTAATTCCATTTCCTCATAATGAGGTGTAATAAAATGTTCACGATTAGTTTTATCAAACTTCATTGCAAGGCCTGAATTATGCCTAATGATACCCGTTTTGTTGATACCATTAACTAAATAAGCATCTGAATCCCTATCAATTGTGAAACAAGCCGTATTTGACGTAGGGTCAAAAGCGGAATCATTAGCGGTTATCCAGCTTAAATCACATGCTATTAGCCCGTTTCCGGCTTGTACATCCGAAATACATGTTGCCTGATTAGCTACGCCGTCGCCTAAGCCGGTCGAAAGAGAATTAAGAGCGGCTATTGATTCAGCCACGTTGGTTCCTGATTCAAAATTGGTATCTTGCTGTTCATCTGCGTGCGTGAAACATAGCTTAGCGTCCGTAGGGCTAAGCGTTGAGCATTGAATTTCGAGCGCGTTGCCGCTGCCGTCCGTTAGGGTCGGCTTCAAAATATCCGTACCGCTTTCAATTGTTCCATCTTGTGGATTAACAAGGAAAGTAAGCCGATACCTAATCAAGTCGCCTATTAATTGATTGTTATCGGCCCTTTGGTTCTGTAATTCAAGTTCAACATCTGCGTAAAAGGAACCCGTCCAATCCTGATTCCCGTCCGTTGCTGTTTCGTTGCCGCTATTTATTTCGTAAAGTGCCTGATATTGCGAATCATTACGAACCCGAAAACGATAATATATATATACTTCGCCTGAATTCACGTCAATATCCGTACCGTATCCTATGCCTAATGACTGAAAGCCCGTATTTTTATTTACTTTCAAGTCTTGTACTACGATTGATTCATTAATTCCAGCGTTTCGCATAATTCTAAATCGAATTGAACGTATAGCTTGCAATACACTTAATAGCCGTTTCGGGTCATTATCATAAGAAGATGTATCTAATCTTAATTTAAGTTCGCTTCTTTCGAGCGATGCAAGCATAGCGGTTGAACCTAAATTTGCCGTAACCGTATCAAAGCCGGATTCGATTATTTCAGGTGCAACAATTTCGATTTCATCTACGGTTTCGACCGTTTCAGATACGAATGAATACCTTTGAGGTGCACCATGCAATCCATTTGGTAAGCATCCATTATCGAGCGTCCATATTTGAACTAATTGATATTCAAAACCAGATGCCAATTGGCCGGCCCTAATCGTAGCCGTAACTTCGTAAACATCGTTCCCTAAATAGGCAATTCCAGAGCGCGGTGAATCCCAAATCGGGCCTGAAAGTAAGCCTAAATTTAAGATACCATGAAAAGCATAAGAAGGTAAGCCCGTGTTAGGGTCGAACGCACCGGCCTGAATAGCGTCCCGCCAATTTACGCCTGAATCGGCATTTGCTTTGCGGAAAATCATGACTTCGCATTGATTCGTACCGGAAGTCAAATCACATGCCGCCAAAGCACCAGCCCTTTTTATCCTAAATTTAACAAAGGTTTCTTTATTAACATTGATGTTTTGAACCGGATTTCCGTCCCTGATTAGCTCAAATTCAGGTTCTATTAAATTAACAGAGTCGGTGCCACCTAATTCAGAATTATAAAACCTAAGTTGATGTTCCCATGTTACAGATGCCGGATAGTAATTGTCCGTTAAAACCGGAGATGTTATTCTATCAACTAAAATAATATCGCACCTAAAGTACTTACCATTGCTTTTGTAAACATCGTTAAAAGTATTGGACAATTCCTGTTGATTGTTAATGGAGTCAAGCATCAATGGAGCGACCGGCCTTTGCCATGTGCCGAAATTAAAGCCCTGTAAATCATTGATATTTACGCCTTTATATCGTATTTTGAGTAATTGCGCCGTATCATCGTGATATATTTCAACTAAACCAATATCGTTATATTCAAAATTAGGCATATACCATGCCATTGGAATCCATGTATTCGCATTTGGCCCTTGAATAGCATAAGCAGATATAGAATATATGCCATAATTAGCCGTATTGGAATTTGCATCAGGCGAAGGTGTCGTTTCAGAACTAAGCCATGGGCTAATCCTAATAGCGATTGAAAAGGCTTGTATAAAGTTTCCCGTATACTCAAAAATGGAAATAACTTCGCACTTTCCTGCTATACACCCGTCTTTTTCTTGATTCCCAGCGATTGCAGGCCCTGAATTGCCGGACGCGAATAAATCTGTTATTGCCATTTCGTTTTGGATTGATGTTTGTAATTTAGTTACAATTGTCCAACATTCAAGACGATTTCAAAACAAACAACCATGGTTCAAGATATAGTATTTGGTCTTAGGGTTCAACAATCGGACTTTCAGCAACGGCTTTTAGCTTTAGCTAATGCCACGGGCAAGGTGAATGAGGGTTTCGATGATGTTGCTGATTCAGCCGATTCGGCGGCAAACGAGATTAGTCAGGTTGGACGGGCTTTTAATAGCCAAAAAGTTCTAAAGGAGTTGAATCAAGTCGAAAAGAAGGTTGACGGCTTAGGAATCTCATTCAAAAGCGCGTTTTCAGCGGCGGCAGGGTTCGCAGCTGCACAGGGCGTGTTTGACTTAGTTACTGAATTGCCCGCTGCTATCTTCAATGCCACAGCTGCACAGGAACAATTAGAAATTGCGTTCGAGTCAATCGTAGGGGATGCTGAAAAGGCAACTAAGGTTTTAGCGCAATTGAAGGACTTTAGCATCCGTACGCCGTTTGAGCCTACGGAAGTCAATAACAGCGCGAAGTCTCTTATTGCTATGGGTGTAGCTACGGAGGACGTTTTGACGGTTCTAAACAACTTAGGGAACGTTTCGTCAGCGGTTGGCGTGCCCCTTAATGAACTTGCTGTTAGCTATGGTAAGGTTGTTTCATCTGGTTTCGCACAAGCTGAGGAACTTAATTTGTTTACCGAAAGAGGTATTCCGATTATCGCACAATTGGCCAAACAATTTGGCGTTTCAACTGGCGAAGTTAAGAAATTAGGCTCACAAAGCAAGATTACAGCGGACGATATTCGTATTGCTTTTGAGGGCTTAGGCGGTACGCAGGGTAAGTTTGCGGGATTAATGGATAAACAATCGGTCGCCTTAGGTGGGTTGCTTTCTACGCTCAAGGGCGAATTTACCGAATTACTGATTTCAATCGGACGGGCATTGACACCGCTGTTTTACGCATTGATAGCAGCGGCACGCGGGCTTGTTTCGACCTTTGGATTTTTAGGTGATACGGTTAGCTTGATTGTTAGCGGATTTCAATCATTTAGCAAATTTTTAGAAGATAATGAAACGGCTATCAAAGGGCTTGCAATAGCGGTAGCTATCGGAAATACTGAATTGATACTTTATAATGCCAATTTGCTGATAACTCAAATTCGCACACAAGCGGCGACTCGTACCATATGGCTTCAAACGACAGCTACTAAGGCATTGACTTTCGCTCAACAAGTATTCAATAATACGCTAAAAAAGAATCCAATCGGATTAGCAATAGCTGCAATTGCAATACTTGTTACATTTATGCAGAAATTATACAAGGAAAACGATGCCGTAAAGGGTGCTTTTGATAGGCTTTTTGATGTATTTCGCAAAGCATTAGCACCTATAATACATCTTTTTAGCCGACTCGTTACAAAGGTTGGTGAATTCTTGAATAACAATCGAATACTTGAATCATGGATTAAAATCTTGTCAGTTCAATTCCAGATATGGGGCACGGTAGTTGGTTGGGTAGTTGAAAAAATATCTGATTTGTTTGAATGGCTTTCAGATACTTCTTTCGGCAAAGGGTTCATAAAAACTATAGAAATTATAGCAATTGAAGTGGCTAAGTTACCAGCTGTTTTATATGGAGCGTTAAAAGCCTTTGAGGAAGTGTTTGTTGGTATGGCTGAAAAGGCTACTTATTTCGCCCGTGGCTTTACAAACATATTGCAAGGCATATTCGAGGGCGATTTGAGCCTTATAAAAGACGGTATAGGCCGATTCCAAAAGGGAATACCTGAATACTTTGACGGCATTAAGGATGCTTACAATCAAGGTGTTAACGACTTTTATAAGGATTCGCAGTCTTTGAATACAGACGATTTGATAGAAGACCCTGAAACAGTAACCACGCCAGCGGTTGTTATTCAACCGGTCGAAATTAAGTTAGAAGCCGATACCGAATCGGTCAAAAAAGAATTAGTCAAGATTGCGGATAAGGCCGTGGAAACAATGCGGGATGTTAACATAGCTGATTATGAATTCCAGCTGAAATTGGGTTTAGATGTTGACGAAGTTTCGGCCCGCGAAGCTTTGGAAAAGGCAGATGAAATACAAGCCACAATAGCGCGTTACAAGTTAGAGAGCGAACAAAGCCTAAATATAGAACGAAATAAACGGGACAAAGACGCGGCTTTCGAGCGTTTGGATAACGACTTAGCAGCGGAAGATGAACGAATCCGCGAACTAATCAAGAAAGGCAAAGGGACAAATAATGACCTACTTAGGCTCAAAGCTGTTTATGAGACTGAATATGCTGAATTGACCGATGTTTACAATCAATTAGAAATAAGTCAGGAAGCGGAAAGAACCCGTGAAATAATGGTATTAGAAAATGACTTAGCTAAAGACCGTATATTAGTACAACAAAAGGTTGCTAAGTTGCTTCAAAGGCAAATCATTGATTCTCAAAAGGAATTGACTGATTCGATAAAGTCAATTAATAGCGGCTTGTTTCAGGATGATTCAATCAGTCGAAATGAACAAATGCAAGCCCTGAATCGAAACCGTGAAATTGAACTAAAAGAGATTCAGAAAGGCGTTGACGAAGAACTAAGGATTGTTGGCAACAATAAGATAGCGAGGGACAATATAATAGCAGCGGGAAACCAACGGGCTTTTGAGCTTGATTCTAAGTACTACGATTCAGCAAGGAAATTGCGGGAAGCGGATGCACAGGCTGAAAGGGATGAATTTACGGCTAATTCTGAATTGCGTTTACAGAATTTACAGACGGAATTGCAGCGGGGAATTGAATTAGCGGACAAATACCAGTCCGATTCCCCTTTTGGCCAAATTTTAGCGGGCTTTCAGAAAAGCGCGTCCGATGCCGCAATAGCGATTGAGCAAGCTCAGCAAGCATTCGGACGGGATACTGTTTTAGAAGAACTAAGCCAAACGGGCGATGATTTACAGGCACAGCAAAGGTTGCTTGAGGACTCTATTTTTGAACTTGAATCTTCAATTGAAGCGGGGAATACGGGATTAGAAGAAGCTTTGGAGCAGCGGCGCAAATTGTTAGCCGAAACGAACGCAGATATACTTGAAAACGAAACCGCTACGAATGAAGCTATAGAAGCACAACAAAAGCGGCGGATTGAAGCCGTTGCCGATGCTGCACAGGCAATAGCTGGGATTGTCTTCAATGTAGCCAACGCGGCCTTGCAAGCGAACATTGACAAGCTTAATCAGCAAGCTGCAACACAGGAACAAAACGTAAGTCGTGTAAGGGCGGCATTAGAGGAAGGTGGTGAAGCTTCAAAGAATTTCAGCGGGGCACAATTAGAAGCGGAAGAGGAACGCTTAAGGAAAATTGAAGAACTTAAAGAACGTGATTTACGCCGTCAAGAGGCGGTTGGTAAGGCTGAATTATTGATTAGCACAGCGGTAGCGGTTGCAAAAGCAGCGGCGGCAACATCGCCGTTTAGCTTTATCGGCATTGCGAGCGCGTTGGCAGCGTTGGCAATTGGCCTTTCGCGCGGGCGTGCACAAGCTTCCAGCGCAATTCCTAAGTTTGAATCCGGTGGCTATGTGTACGGCCAACGGCATTCCAAAGGTGGTGTATTGATTGAAGCTGAAGGTGGTGAATATATCATTAACCGTACCGCTACGGCTAAATTCCAACCGCTATTGGAGTCAATCAACACCAGTCAACCTTTGCCGACTTTGATTCCTGAATTTGGCGAACGGGCCATGTATGCACCTATTGAAAGCGAATTCAATAACCTGAAACCTGATATTGATGCTAACAATTTCGGGATGAATGCCGAAATGCAGCGAGGTTTTGAGCGTATGGCAAACTCTTTCGAGTCCCGTTTCACGTCAATGCAAGCGGCTTTCGAGCGTAAACAGTTTGACGTTTACATTGAAGCGAATACGATTCATGAAAGCTACACCAAAGCGGCCAAAAACCTAAACAAAAGGGGCAAACGATAGTTGCCCCTGATTTCTTTAGTCAAACAAGCCGACTTGTTCACGTCTTAGGACAATTATAACCCATTGCGTTTCAGGTGCTGTTAAAGATTCGAGCGTTTCAAAAGCAGCGTCCGGTTTAGTCAATCCGGTATCTAACATCGCTACGAGTCTGAAAAATTGATTCGCTTTCGAGCTATCGTTTTCAAGGACTTCAATAACATCCGCTGGAAATAGCGGCTTGTTATTCAGTAGGACGTTAACCCGTTCCCCGCGTTTCAGGTGTCCGTATTCAGATTTCCTGCGGATTGTTGTGAATACGGACGGCCCTGAAAGCTTCTGATTCCAGTCCTTAGTAAAGTGTATGGCTTTCATTAGTGTAATATGAAGTATTTCCGCAATGTTGCAAGCGTTGTTTGAATGGTTCCATTTGAATCAATCTGTAATACGAATTCAGGATGTTCATTTACAATCGCACTTGACTGAACATCCATTATATGGGAAGTCGCGCAATTGATAGCATTAATCATGCCTATTAATTGCATTGGCTTTATTACGCCGTCCATCGCTGCAAGCAAGATGATTTGACGAAGTTCCGTAAACGAAACGTCGATCTTTGATAGGTAGCTAAATGCGTGTTCGTTATTGTTGGCAGCGAGTTGCATTAACGACTTGATTGATTGTGTTTTGCCGTCAATTTCAGCGATACGGTCGGCAATTCTTTCTTGTTTTGGACTCATTATTTTAGGTCATTAAGGGTGCAAAATCTATTGAAGCGACTGATTGAATCCATTTAGAAACAGATTCCAGCGACTTGTTTTTGCCGATTTCGTTGCAATTATCAAAGCCAAACATAGGGCTTTCGAGGGCTATTTTAGTGCCAATATGCGTACCGGCAGATTCAATATCAATATCTAATTTCACGCCTATTCGGCCTAAATTGCTATCCTGATTGATTCTAAATAGGTAGCTGATTCCTTTGCGTTTCGCTTGCGCGGATTCAAACCAGTCAGAAATGGCTATTGAATACCCGTCCTTAAAGACTTCCTGCATCTTTTCTTTGAGGGCCTTGAATATCAAGTCGCGAGATTCGCGTTCAAATATATTGTTTTCGGCCCGCGTTTCCGCTGCTATCCGGCTTGCATAATCCTTAGCTTTGAGATACAAGATAGTTATTTCGTCTTTACTCATTACGCTCAAAGGGAACTCTTTCATCTTGTTATAATCAATCGGCCATTCCCGAAAGTCAACATTCCCTAAATCTCGTACCATTAGCTTACAGTAGGTTTGAAGCCCTGAAATATCCGTAAGCTTTACCCAAAGTTCATGCCCCCTGAAATTCAGGTCGTATACCGATTCTGAAAAGCAATCTAATTGAAGCCCATTGGAACCCAAAGCGGCAACGGGAAGGTAGTTGATTGAACCGGTCGAAGCCGTATCAATCAAGTTGGTATCAACCGATTCAACGTTACCCTTAGAGTCTATATAAGCCCTTACAATCGACATTGCCTTATTTGTTAGTAGTAAGTCAGCCTTACCCCAAACATTCCATTTAGCAGCTTCAAAACGGCCCGTATCGTAGCTAAACTTAGAACCCGTGCGAAGTTTGCCGTAAGCTATGGTTTCGGAGCATAGGTACGTTTTCTGATTGATTTCAAATTGAACGTATTCGACATAGATGAACGGTTCGCTCGTGTTCGATTCGTTCACGTGTGCGATAAGGAATCCGTACTGCGTTTCGGCAACATCGTAGATTCCGAAATTGCCGATTTCGGACTTAAATAGGTAGTCCGTGTTGGCAGTGGTTAGGTCTTTGGTTTCCATGGCTTAGGATTAAAGAAAAGCCCCTTTCGGGGCCTTTGGGAGAGATTAGGCGTAAACAGGGGCAGCGAATAGGTGGCTAAATTCAGACGTATCGAGGGCATCGAACATGGCGTTTGAAAGCATTGAACGGTATTCCTCAAAGTCGAATGAATGGTCAGAGTCAAGGAATCCATCTTGCGCGTTTTGACCGTAACGGCTTTCAAAGCTTTCAGCAAAGGCTTTCAGGATTGAAACAGAAACTTCGCACATGTTGCCGTTTTTGTACGCAGCTAATTCTTTGCGACTTGCAAACGGTGAACTCTTTGCGCTAAATGCCAATTTAACAACCATGCCGCTTTCAGGCGTTGCGTTCATGAAGGCGATTAGCGTTTGATTTGCACCTGATTTAACGAGGTTTTCCATACTAAAACAGCCGTTTCCGACCGTGATTTCAAAATGAAAATCCATGCCGTTATCGTTATCGGCAGTTACTTGAATCGCAAATGTTTCACGGTTGCAAGTCGCTTGGAAAGAATCTGTGGTTGTTTTCGCTGTGGCAGTGAACATGATTTCTTTTGGTTTTTGGTGGCCCGCAGGCGTTTCTAAATGATTATGATACAAAGATACGACACGTTTTAACACGTGTCAATAGCAAATCGAAAATAAATCAAATTATTTTTAGTCAACTATCTGAAATGCCTGAAAACGAGGGCTTACAAGTTAGCGGATTCATGAAAATAAATTTGGACGGACTTCGTAGCTTTGTCTAAATACTAACTAAATGTATCTAAAATGATTGAATCATTAGCCAAATCGGCAACGGCCCGCTTTGAGCAAGCGAACGTTTCGGGTGGAATTGACGAAAATGTATGCAGAATCAAGCACGCAGATGTGTCAGCGGGTTGGAATCAGTACTATTTATTGACTTCGGATAGGCATTGGGATAATCCAAAGTCCGACCTGAATCTTCAAAAGAAGCATTTGGAATGGGCTAAAGAGGTAGGGGCAGGTGTGATTGATATAGGCGACTTCTTTTGCGTGATGCAGGGTAAATATGACCCTCGTAGGGATAGGGAATCGGTACGGCCTGAACATAACGTTAACGACTACTTAGATGCTGTTATAACAACTGCAATTGACTGGTTTGAACCCTATGCAGATAGGTTTGTTTTGGTAGGTCAGGGTAATCACGAAACGAACTTCATAAAGCGACATGATACCGACTTGAATAAGCGATTCGTAGACGGATTGAACATCAAGTCAGGCGCGAACGTTCGTAAAGGTCAATACGGCGGATTTGTGCGATTCAGTTTTGAACGAGCGAACAACGGCGGCAGGAATCAAAGCGTTGACTTGTACTATCATCACGGCTTTGGAGGTGGCGGCCCTGTTACTAAGGGCGTAATTCAGTCGAACCGGCGAGCGGCTATGGTAGACGCTGATATTATCATTTCAGGGCACATTCATGAAAGTTGGGCATTAACCAACATGCGTTTTGGCCTAAATCATAACGGGGATAGGGTACGTCAAAACGAACAACTGCATATCTGTTTACGCACCTATAAAGAGGAATTCGGTAACGGTGGGCATGGTTGGCACGTGGAATGTGGACGGCCACCTAAGCCCGTAGGAGCGTGGATATTGCGCTTTTATCTGGACGGCCCGTCTAATCAAATCGCCTACGAAGCGATTCCGTTCAAATGAAAACTCGTACTATTGGCACGGGTTGACAAAGAAAAGGGCCGATTTGACGGCCCGTTTTGATTAGAATTTCAGGTTCAAAGCCTCGGCGACTTCTTTGCGATTTTCCATATAAGTGGATTCATGCACATCTGGATAACGGACTTTCAGGAAGTGTGCGAATTGGTGAATATAGCCCGTACATCCACGTAGAGATTCTTTCACGTACTCTTTGTAGTAAGGAGCGAAAACGGCGTACATTGACTGTTTTGAGTCGCTGAATTTACCCTGAATTTCAGATACGAGATTAAGAATGGCATTTGCGGACGTGCCATTCGCTGCAAAGAAGTCTAAGCAGTAAACGTAAAGGTCTTCAGGCGAATTGAATCGGTTCCCGTATGGATTAGTGTCCATGTTACGAACCTGAAGCATAAGTTCATCTGCAAGTCCCTGCAATTCGGGAAGTCTTTTGCAGACGCGCGTAATGAGCGTCTTTGCGGTCGAATAGTCGGCCTTGACTCTTTTGGCCCGATTGACGCGGATAATTCTTTCGTCAATGAGGGCGGCAGCGAATTCAGCTGCGTTTGTGATTTGGGAAGCGTTCATAATTTCTTTCGGTTTTGGCTTAAATGATAGTACAAAGATAGAACACTTTATAACAACGTGCAAGCGTTTGGAAAGAAATTTTCAAAGTTTTTTCATCTTTTTTCTGAATGTGCTGAAAACCAACGCTTTCGGGTCGAAAGTTTTTACTTCGCTCCACAAAAAAACCATGCCCGCGAAGGCATGGTTCATCATTTAACCGCTAAACCAAAAGCAGTTTCTTTAGCTATTCAGCGGCGCGAACGCGTCTGCAATAGCTGTTTCAATAATATCTGTAAAATCCATTTCAGCGGTATCGGTTTCGGTACGGATAACTTCGCTGAAACGTAACCAGTCGTTTGAAGCCTCAAAGTTAGGGTATAGGAAGCTATCTAAGACGGTTTTAGTTGAATATAGGGTAGTAAGGTTGCCGATATACAGTGCATCGCTCGTAGCCCTATTGTAAGCCGTTACATCGCGTTCCTGAAACGCCGCTTCTAATTCGCTTTCGGTGTAATAGGATGTTGCTATGCCGTTTTCGATAACGTAGGGACAAATCCAACCTTCGTTTGTTTTGGCAATTTGAATGCCGTCAATTTCAATCTCGTAGCCCATGAAATCGAAAGATTCGGGTTTGATTGTGTGTAATTCCAGAATTTCAAGTGGGTTTTCCATTGGTTTTGGAGTAAATGATAGGTCAAAGATAGTTAAAAAT
>Ga0209582_1000430_pt1 | contig 28140 bp, 24 predicted proteins | sample KloWWTmetKNB5Kit_FD_187176 | JGI IMG/M metagenome (GOLD analysis project Ga0209582, IMG submission 187176) | Active sludge microbial communities from Klosterneuburg, Austria, studying microevolution and ecology of nitrifiers - Klosterneuburg... | ecosystem: Engineered > WWTP > Aerobic digester >...
CCGATCTCCAGTTCCTTCAACAGTTCCATGGCGCGGTGCTCCACCTCGGCCTTGCTTATGCGCCCCAGCTTCAGGCCGGGTAGCATCACGTTGTGCAACACGCTGAATTCCGTGAGCAGGTAGTGGAACTGGAACACGAAACCGATCTTCTCGTTGCGGATCCGTGCCAATCGAGCTTGGCCCGCCTGACGTGTGGCCTCCCCATCGATGCGAAGCTCGCCCTCGTAGTCCGTATCCATGGTACTGAGGATGTACAACAAGGTGCTCTTGCCGCAGCCGCTCTTTCCGGTGATGCTGACGAACTCACCCCGAGCCAGATCCAAGGACACCTCCTTCAACACCTTCACTGTGACCGGATCGTGGAAGGACTTGCTCACCTTCACCACCTCGAGTGCCTTGTGCAATTCGCTCATTTCCCTCGGATGATCTCCACCGGGTCCACTTGGCTCGCTTTGCGTGCCGGGAACCAACCCGCGACCCAGGTGGTGAGCAGCGCGAAGGTGACCGCAATGATGTAATACTGCAACGAATAGTCGATCGGGTAGGTGGTGATGGTGGGCAGGGCCTCGGTGACGAACGGAACGTGGTCGATCAGTTTCTGTAATGCGAAGCCACCGATGAGTCCGCCGAGTCCGCCGACCACACCGATGATGATGCTGAGCAGAAGGAAGATGCGCTGCACATCGCTGCCGTTGAATCCGGTCGCCTTCAGGATCGCGATGGCATCGAGCTTCTCATAGATCATCATGTTCAGGATGTTGTAGATCCCGAAGCCGGCCACGATGAGCAGTACGATACCCACGGCATAACTGATGATGTTCCGCACATCGCTACCGGTCTCGAACTGCGCGTTGGCCGTTTGGATGTCCACCGCCTGCACGCCGAAACGGGCGGTCATCTCCTTGGCCATTGCCGGTGCCAAAGCGAGGTCATGCAACTTCACGTTGATGTCCGTGTAGTAGCTGCCCGGGCGTGCCAAGAGTTTCTGCACCGTCTTGATGTTGGCGTAGCACTGCACTTTGTCGTAGTCCGCGATTCCGGTCTGGAAGAAGCCAACTACACGCAACATGGAACGATCGCCCGTTGCGGTGGTGACCTGCACGAGATCGCCGATGCGCGCCTCCATGAGGTCGGCCAAGCCCTTGCCCAGCACGATGGTGTTGTTGCCGGTGGCCAGATCATAGGGCTCGCCTTGCACGAGGTAGTCGGTGAACATGTAGTAACGCACCTCCTTCAGCACGTCGATCCCGTTGATCTGTCCGGTAAGGTCGGTGGTGCCCACGTTGAAGAGCACCTGTGCCACAAGCTTCGGCGATACAGCAAGCACACGTTCATCCTTCGCCAACACATCCATGATCGCCTGGGCGTTGCGAAGGCGCGGCAATTCGTCCTTTGGTTTCACGCTGCGAATGATGTTGTACGGCCCACCATCGCTAATTGGCGTTCCGGAAGAATGGACCAGATCGATCGGTTGTTGATCCGACACTTTCAACTCGTTGTACAAGCGCACATGCGGGGTGCGGTTGAGGATGAGCCCATCGAGCAATTGGTTCAAGCCGTTCATGAAACCGAGGAGCGTGACGAACATGGCAATGCTGAACATCACACCCACGGCCGCAATGATGCTCTGCCGCAGTTTGGCTCGTAGCAGGGTCACTGCGATGTCGATGAGCAGTCGCATGCTGCGGGTCAAGGCTTTTGAAGCCGTGTTTGGAGATCGATGCCCGATACGACTTCCACGAACTGCATGTCGCGCAGACCGAGCTTCACTGCGGTGCGCGTGTCCGCACCGGTGAGGACGAAGGCATCGTCCACCACATAGCTGGCGGGAATGCGCAGGGCGTTCTCCTTCACCTGCAATACGATACTGGCTTCGGCGGTCAGATTCGGGAAGAGCGTGGGTGGTCGTTCCACGAACTTGGCCTCCACTTTGAACGTGCGTGATCGCTCATCCATGAATGGGACGATGCGGGTGACCTTGGCCTCGAACGCCTGTTCGCCGTAGCTGTCCAAGGTCACATACACGGTTTGTCCTTGCTTCACCTGTCGGATGTCCTGTTCATCCACCTCCAGTTCCAAGTAGAGCTCTTCAGCACTACCGATCACGGCAATTGGCTTCTGTGTGGTGGCCAATTCTCCGGGCTCGATCATCAGGTCGTACACGACTCCGTGGATCAGGCTTCGCGGGCTGCGGTCGTCATTCCCTGCCGAGCTGATCGCCACGTTGTTCCGTGCAACGTCCAATTCCGTGCGCAGTTTCGACCGGTTCTCCACCAACGCTTTCACGGCGCGGTCGAAATTCGTGCGGCTGGTGGTATACGCCAGTTCGCGTTGATCCAGATCATTGCGACTGCCGATCTGTTGTGCCCATAGGGCTTGTTGTCGGGCGTAGTTCGTACTGTCCACGTTGAGCCTCTCCCGCCCCTGCTCCACGACCGACCGTAACTGGGAAAGAACGGGTCCATCCTCTCGAACATTCTGCTCCAGTAAGCGCAACTGGGCGTAGGCGGTATTCGTGTTCAAGCTACTCGTGCGATCATCGATATGCAGTAGCACCTGACCGGGATCCACGGTATCGCCCTCCTGTACCACTATGGAGACCACTCGACCATTCACCACTGGATAGACCAGGTATTGCCCCTCGGCCTTCACCACTCCGCTCGCGTAAGCGCTTTCGGTGATGGTGCCCAACGTAGGCATCACGGTTTCTGCGTCCGGCTTGCATCCGGAGATCACGAATAGCGCCGATAGGAGAGTGAAGAAGTGACGTGACATGCACCAAAGATCGGTATCGCTTGCCGCAATTGCTTGATGGTCGTCATCTTCGCGAAGTGATCATCCGATAGTCGTTACTTCACTACCGCTACCATGAGCTCCATTTCAAGCAACAAGGCACCCGAACCCGTTGGCCATTATCCACATGCCCGTCGTGTGGGTGAATTGCTTTTCCTCAGTGGCGTTGGACCACGCGAACGAGGCACGACGAAGATCCCCGGAGTAGAATTGGGTGCGAACGGCATGATCATCAGCTATGACATCGAGACGCAGGTGCGCAGCGTGTTCCAGAACGTGAAATGGATCCTGGAAGATGCCGGTTCATCGTGGGAAAAGATCGTGGATGTAACGGTCTATCTCACGAACATGAAGGACGACTTCGCGACCTACAACCGGCTGTGGAAGGAGTACTTCGAGAAAGATCCACCGTGCCGCACGACCTTGGAGATCAACTGCCTGCCGACACCGATCGCGATCGAATTGAAGGTGGTGGCGACGGTGTGATCAGTGTCGATCAACGGGCCGCTCGCTCAACATCGCGTCCAATTTCTGGCCGCCCTTGATGCCGAAGTCCAGTGTGCGGATCGGGAACGGAATGGTGATGCCCTCCCGATCGTAGGCCGACTTGATGGCCTTGATGGCCCTGCTCCGCATGTCGTTGTAGTGCGCATTGCTCGTCGCGTTGATCCAGAAGCGAACCTCCAGATCGATGCTGCTATCACCGAATCCTTGGTAGTACAACTCGACCTCATGGTCCTGCAAGCGCTCCGGTACGCTTCGCACGGCTTCGATGGTGACCAGTTCAGCCTTCTGGAGATCATCTCCATAACTCACCCCCACGACGATATCGACCCTTCGGATACCGTGCCGGGTGTAGTTCATGAGCACGGACTGGAAGATGTCCTTGTTCGGAATGATGATCTGTATGCCCTGCAGGTCGCGCAACTCGGTGGTTCGCAGATCGATGCGCTCCACGGTGCCGATGTGGTCGTTGGTGCCGATGAGTTCGCCCACACGGATCGGCCGTTGTGCGGCCATGGTGATCCCACTGATGAAATTCGCGGCGATGTCCTGGAAAGCGAAGCCGAGCGCCAGTCCGATGATACCCGCGCCGGCCAGGATCGAGGTGACCGTCTTGTCCAGATGCAGGATGCTCAATGCACCGAACAGGCCGATCAGGACGACCAAGAGGTAGACCGAATTGCCGATCAGGCGCCGCAACGTGAGGCTATCGGTCATCTTCGCGACCAGCCGTTTGGACCAATACCGCGCAAGCCGGGCGAGCAACCATGCGATCACCACGATCAATGCCGCCAACATCACGTTGGGCAGCATCTGGATGAAGGTTTTGATCCAATCAAATAACTTCTCCTCGACCAACCGGATCCCTTCGCTCGTTGTCATGCGGACAATTTAACCACGTGCATCGAATAACCGACCCTTGGCCGCGTACACCACGATGCGCACCCTTGCATTGCGCCTCTCCTGGCCATCGATCACCAAGACCCCGATAGCTTACGCTTCTCCCAACCGAAGCGGCGCTTGGCCACTTCCATACAAAAGTCGAACGACTGTTTGCTGCGCAGGAAGTTGAACTCGCCGTTCTTCACGGCCTCTGCATTGGCCGGCAATTCCACCAATTCGCTCAACAACGCACGGCATTGTCCGGTGGCCAAGCTGCCGATGTATTGCATGTAGTTGGCACTGATAGCGAGGTCCTGACCATAGCGCTCCGCCATGCTGTGCAGGTCCTTGTCGTTGAGGATGGCTTGGCACATCAGCGCCCACAACAGGTGCCTGCCCCGGCCCACGAAACTGTACTTGTTCTCTCCACGCTCCAGGATGGATCGCGTAAGCAAGGGCAATCGGAACTGGACCTTGTAACACAGCACCACGTAGCGCGGGTCCACATCCAAGCGCTTCATGTTGAAGATGGCATCGTACTGTTTGTCCTCTTCAAAGGCCTTGCGCATGGAACGCATCACCACCAATTCGCCTTCCGATGCCAAGAAGGTCTGGGCCAGTTTGAGCAGCTGAACGGCCTTGTCGTCCGTGATGCCTTGCTCGTCCCGCTCTTCTTCGGTGAGTCCCTCGAAGGCCCGTTGCTGGCGCTCGTAGTACATGCCCAGCTTGGTGCGGAAGTGATCGCTCAATTCCAATTGGATCTGGTCGTTTGCACGGAGATTCCAACTGTCCACCGGATTCTGGCGGTTGTTGTTGATGGTCACGGTGGTGATGAAGGCATCGTCCGCTTCGATAATGACCTTGCAGATGACCTCGATGCGTTTGAGCCGGTCCTTGATGGTCTCGATGTCGTCCCGACCTTTGTTCTTCTCGATGAAGCGCGCCATTGTTGTGATGGTCTGTGCGCCGTTGAGCAAACGCGGTTCGGTGATGCGGTAACCGTTCTTGTCCGGCTCGATCCGTTGTGCACTGAAGGTGACCCCGTTGTGGTTGAAGGCGAACATGGCCGGTTCCAACTTCTTGTCGATACCGATATCGCGGAAGGCCCTTTCCAAGATGCGGTTCACCGAACCATCTTCAGGTAGACTATGGCGAATGTTGCGTTCGAAGAAGCGTGATCCCATGTGCCGGAACATGCCGTACAGGTCGTACAGCCTGCCCATTCCGATGATCATCTGTTGGCCCTGCGGACCATCCTTCTCCAAGGATCCGGAAAGTTTCAAGGGATACTCGTGCGTGCGGTCCACCACGATGTGGGCGCGCTTGCCACTGAGCGATCGGTACTCGATCACCATGTTCATCTCCCTGCCCCACCACGAATCGATCACGTGCTTCTTGTTCTCCAGATCCTCGCGCATGGCACTCAGCACACTGCTGTTCTCCGCTTTCTCCGGTTCACCAGTGAACACGAAATGGAAATTGACCTGGTCGATCTTGTTGTGATGATCACGCAGGACCTGCTTCAGACCATTCACCATTGCATTGCGGCTCTTCGCCTCGGCATTCGAACCGAACACTTCGCTCACGCCATGATCCAACAGGGTGCGAAAGCCGGGCTTGAACTGCTCGTGATCATTGCTCCACCTGAACTGGAAGAGGTAGAGGTTGCGCTTGGCCTTGTCGAAATGATAGCCATCGATGCCATAGTCCTCACCGCCGAAAGCGATCTGATGTAAAGCCTGTTCGCGTGGAACTTTGTGGAACTCTTCCAAGAAGAGTAGACCGAAATAGTCCTGCCAAGCTCCGCCGTTCTCGTTCTTCAGCGCCTTGTGGGCGGCCTTGATCTGTTCTTCTGTGATCCGCATAGTACCCAAAGTTGTAAAAACCGGGCTTCCCTACACCATGTCCGGTCAAAATATCCTTCACCGTCACTCCGGTACCTTGAGCCCTGTACCCGGCCTGGTCGAACCTCTTTTCTGCCTGATCTTCAAGACAATAACGCCACCAAAAGGACCAATCCGATCAAATCCATCCAGATCCCGGCCCGGACCATTTCCCGGACCGGAATGCGCCCACTGCCGAAGACAATGGCCTGCATGGGCGAGGCCACGGGTAGCGCGAAACCCAATGTTGCGGCCAAGGTGGCCGGGATGAGCAGTGCCTGTGGATCAATGCCCCAGGCCTCGGTGCTCTGCGCCAATATGGGAAGGGTGAGACTCGCGGTGGCGGTGTTGCTGCCCAATTCGCTCAGGAAGCAGACGACCCCACTGACCGCACCGATCAAGAGCGGCGGGGACAACCCTTTCAATCGTTCCATGCCTGCTACCATTTCCATGGCCAAGCCGGACCGATCGATGCCGCTCGCGATGGCGAAGCCCCCACCGAAGAGCAATAGGATCCCCCAAGGCACGTTCGCTTCGGCGTATTTCCACGTCAACAACGCATGCGGAGGGCGGCTTTCCGCATCGCCATCCAAGGCTTGCGGAATAGGAATGAGAAAGAGCATGAGCGCACCTAGGATCGCAATGGCACCGTCCGAGAAGGAGGTCAGTCCTGTGCGGCCGCGCCAACCGTGCAGCGCAAAGCCGTTGCCGAAGGTCAGGTCATCCCCCGTGACCCACAGCACAGCCACGGTAGCGAACACGATGGCGGCCACCCGCTCGGCATAGGTCACTTTTCCCAAAGAGGCCAACCGTGCTTTCACTTCTGCCGGCGGACTGATGTGATCCTTCGGGACCTTGAAGACCCATCTGGTGATGAGCAGCCAAGCGATCCCGAGATAGATCACCATGAGTGGGATGCCGAATGACATCCACTGCCCGAAACCGATCGGCGGGCGATCCGGCCATCGATCACGCCATACCTCCAACAAGACCAAGTTGGGCGGTGTACCGACCGGTGTGGCCATGCCGCCAATGGTGGCACCGTAGGAAACGGCGAGAAGAAGCGGCACGGTCAATCGCTTGCGCAGCGCCGGATCACCGTCGCCATCCAATAAACTGAGGGCGATGGGGAGCATCACCAAGACGCAACTGGTGCTGTTCATCCACATGCTCAACAGCGCACTGGTCACCATCATCCCGGCGATCAGACGCGGACCGGTGCCCCCGATGCGACCGATGATGCGCAAAGCGATCCGCCGGTGCAACTGGGCGCGCTCCAACGCCAATGCGAGCAGGAAACCACCGAGGAACAAGAAGATGATCTCCTTGCCGTAGTTCGTCGCCGTGCCGCCCATGGTGTCTATCCCCAGCAAGGGGAAGAGCACCAACGGCAACAGTGAGGTAACGGCCAAGGGCACCGCTTCGCTGATCCACCACACGGCCATCCAGGTTACCACCCCGGCCATGGCCGCCGGAGCATGACCCAAGTACCGCAGCAGCGCGTACACCACTAGGCCAAGTACCGGGCCGCTGAGTCGGAGCAGGTGTGTGCGCATGTTCGAATGTTCGGTACGTTGGGCGAGGATCGTGGCTTATGTGGTCGACGTGCTTACAGCAAACGTGCTTGACGAGGCGTGCTGAAGACGAGGAATACCAATGCGAGCGATGCGATGGATAGGCCCAGGAATTCGCGCACCGCTTCGATGTGTGGTGACGTGGTTTGCATCTCCTCGGTGATCGAGGGCATGTCCGCGTCTATCCAATGCATCATGCCCGGCAACATGGTGATCGCCCAGACCCAGAGTGCGATGCACAGCACACCGCTCACGCGACGATCAGCACGCCCGAAGACAGCCAGTGCGAACAGGAAAGCGACCGCACCGTAGGCCGCCACCCACAGGAAGGCATCCACGTCGTTCACGTTCACATAAGCGAAGGCACCGAAAAGCAGTGCGAAGAAGATGTTCAGTATTCGTTTCATGGTGATCAGAATTCGATGCGGTAACTCAGGTTCGGGATAAGGCCCAATTGGTATTTGGCGACCTCCTCCCCTTTTCGATGGTCGAAATAACGATAGGCGACGTTCTTGGCATTCGTGGCGTTCAATAGATCCACGGACCACATCCCGGTGCGACGCTTGTGCTCGCGTTTCAAATAGATCCGGATGTCGACGCGGTAGGTGCTGGGGTACTGCGCCGAGTACGCCACAGGCTCGGGCGCAGTTGGTGTGGCCATCGGTGTGTAACGCTGCCCGCCGGTGGTGTTGACGCGACCGTTCACGCCCCATGTGCGCTTTCGATCTTCTTTGAGTTTCATGAACTCCTTGCCCACAACGGCATTTGCGATCACGCCCGTATTCCATCGGCTATCATACACGCGCACCGCCCGATCGGCATAGGTGGCATCAAAGGCCGTGGCGTTCACTTGATAGAAGAAGCCCTTGTGGAAGGTATGCGTCAACGCGATCTGCCCGCCTGCGTTCAACGCATCGCCTTGCGCAACCAATTGCAGGTAGTACACAGCGTCCCATTCATTCGTCAAACTGAATTCCCTTCCGTCCGTGAATTGTTCCACCTGCACCCCGACCGGTACACGATCCACATATTGAAAGAATGCAGATGCACTCAACCTCAGGTGTGGTCGGAAGGCATGGTCGTACGTCAGTTCCACATCTTTGGATCGCAGCAGACCGATCCGGGAATTGTCCGTCGGGGCAAAGGGATCCTGTGCCTGCCAGCGCACATGACCCGCGTAGTTCTGCACAGCGGGCAATTGACTGCGCTGACCGACTGCGAGCGACAACCGATCCCGATCACCCAAATCCATGCGAAGTGCAACACGCGGCTCCACGACACCGGATCCATTCGCTGTCCAATGCGCATACGCCACACCAAGATCCACGTGCAGACGTTCCGTGATGTCGTATTCCAAACGCGCGAATGGCCGCAACAGCCAACCCGTGCTTGCCTCGTCCAGAAGGGTGAGTTGCTTTACAACCGTGCGCTGCATACCACTCGCCCCGATCTGCAAGGTTGCTCGCGCTGATAGTTCAGTGCGCATTTGTGATACGATGGAGATCTTCTCTTCACGGAGTGTTGCCGTATCCCGTGTGGTGCTGACGAATTGATCAAGGACGTACAGCCCTTGCTCAAGTGTCCGCTGCTGATCATTCATGGAAACCACGGCCGCTGTGTGCCATGCGGTCCGCCCACCGATCCGTTGTTTGAAGGTCATTCCAGCGACTCCCACTTTCGCTGTATATCCGATGTTCTGGCTGTCCTTGTCGAACTCCCATTCCGTACTGTCCTTCGCATCGAAGCGGTTGCTGCTGTTCCCGCCCATACCGAACAGGGTGAGTACGCTGCGATCCTTGATCGGCATCGTTACGTTGAACGAGAGGTCTTGGAAGGTGATGGCTTCATCGCCCAATGCGACATCCATTGCACTGAGCAAACCCAGTGTGGAATAGCGGTAGTTCACGAGGTAGGAAGCCTTGCCTCCGTTGCGCAAGGGCCCCTCGGCACTGAGGTCGATCCCGATCAATCCTGCTTGCCCGGTGAAGGCGTGGCGCTCGTTGGTTCCCGATCGCAACCGAAGGTCCATGATGCCACCTAGCGCGTTTCCGTATGGTGCGGCCAAACCACCCATGAGCAAGCGCGAGGTGCCGAGCATCTGCGCGCTCAGGATCGTGGTGCCTCCACCTGTCAAGGTCGGGAGGTCGCTTTGGGTGCCTGCATTGGTCAGGTGGTTGGGTGTTACGATCTCCGCCCCTTCCAACAGCCACGCATTGCTCGCAGGGCTATTGCCGCGCACGCTGAAGTGGTTCCCTTCGTCATTCGTGGATGCCACGCCGGAGTAACTCATTGCTAACCTTGCGGGATCGAAGAAGGTGGCCGGAAAACGCAGACTCTGCTCTACCGTGAGGGTGTGCGCACTGATCGCATCCATGCGCTGAGGCGCGGTCGCACGCACCACCACTTCAGCCAATTCATTCACCGCTCGATGCAACTGCATGTCAACGCGTTCCTCCTTGCCAGGACGCACCCACACCTCCGCATTCTCCACCGGCCCATAACCGATGAAGCTCGCGCGAACGCGATGGATCCCGGTGGGCAGGTGCGAAAGGCGGAACGTGCCAGTTGCATCCGAGACCGTGCTGTAGCTCGTATCGCCGACGAACACTTGCACTGTGGCACCGGGCAAAGACGTTCCAGTGGAGGCATCACTTGTGCTACCGCTCAACGAGGACGTGATCTGCGCTACACTCCATGTGCTGCACAACAGCATGTAGAAAAGCACAAGTGGCCGCCAGGACATCCAGCGAACTTAGAGGGTTCATGGTCCCAAGAACGGCTCTGAAGCATGGATCTTTCCCCGATCATTGTTCACAAGAAACGGTAGTTCCTTCCAAAAAAGAACCGCCCTCGAAGTTCGGGGGCGGTTCCAAATTCAACTGTGATCGATCAGGCCATACCGGGCTTCATCGAATTCCGTGGTGCGTTCTATCGGGCCTCTGCTTCACGCAACTCCCGTTTCCACTGGCGACGGTGTTTGATCTTCTGAACGATCAGCAACATCACCGGCACCATGATCAGAGTGAGGAATGTGGCGAAGATGAGGCCGTAAATGACCGCCCAACTCAAGGGGCCCCAGAAGATCACGTTATCTCCCCCCATGTGGATGTGCGGGTCCAATTCCATGAAGAGGCCGAAGAAGTTGAAGTTGAGTCCGATGGCCAAGGGCAACAAGCCCAAGACTGCGGTTATCGCTGTGAGGATGACCGGACGCAGACGCGTACGACCAGCGACCACCAAGGCCTCACGGCTTTCGTCGTTCGGTATGATCGTGTGTTCGTCCACACCGAGTTTCCGTTGTGCCCGTGCGAAGAGCAAGCGGGCGAAGTCCATCAACACGATCGCGTTGTTCACCACCACACCGATAAGTGAGATGATGCCCAGCATGGTCATGAGGATGATGAAGTCCATACGGAACACCACCAATCCGAGGAACACACCGATGGTGCTGAAGATCACCGTGCTCATCACGATCATCGGGTAGCTGATGCTGTTGAACTGCGCCACGATGATGAGGAAAACCACGAACATCGCGACCACGAACGCCATCAGGAGGAAGTTCATGTCCTTCGCTTGGTCCTCTTGTTCGCCGGTGAAGCGCAGGTTGAATTCCGACGGCACATCGAAGCCCGTACCCATCTCATCCTTGATCTGCTGCACCACTTCATTGTTGTTGTACTCCGCGATCACGTTGCTGCTCACGGTTACTACACGGTCCAGATCCTTGCGCTTGATCGCGCTGAACGTGGTGGTGTATTCCGCATGTGCAACGGCGCTGATCGGTACTTGTCTGATCTGCCCGCTGAGCATATCGCGAAAGGTGACCTTCATGTCCATCAACTGCTGGATATCGTAACGATAGTCGTCCTTCAACCGCACGTTGATCTCGTAGTCGTCATCATCGCCTTCAATGCGGAAGGTGCTCACCTCCTTGCCGAAAAGCGCGGTGCGGATGGCATCGGCTACGGCGTAGGTGCTCACGTTGAACCGGCGCGCCTTCTCACGATCGATGATGATCGGCATCTCCGGTTTTGCTCTGTCGATATCGATCCGCAAGGCCTCCACTCCCGGCACGTTCTTTCCTTCGATGAACTTCTTCACATCCTCGGCCACATCCAAGAGTCCTTCGATCTCTTTGCCTCGGATCTCGATGTTGACCGGCTTGCCAACGGGCGGGCCATCGGCATTCTTCACAACCGTGGTCACCACACCGGGATAGCCGCTTACGCCGTTCTGCATTCGCTCCAATACATCGTTGGTATTGATCCCGTGACGATCGGCGAACTTCACGAAGGTCACCTGCACTCGACCCTTGTTCGGTGTCGAACCCATCTCCACTTCACCGGTGCCTGGATCACTGGTACCCAGACCGACTTGACTGATCACCGACTTCACAAGGAAGTTCTTCGTCTCCTTTCCGATCACCTTGCCGTCCTTGTCCAGAAGGTCTACCTCTTCCATGTATTCGGGCTGGTCGATCACCTTCATCACCTGTGCTTCCACGATACGTGTGATGCTGTCGGTCTTCAGGATATCGGTGCCAATGGGCGCTTCGATGAAAGCGTTGATGAACTGCGGTTGATTCGATGGGATGAACAAGGTCTTCGGCGGGAAAATGGCCAACAACAAGAAGGCAAGGATCAACAACCCGAAGGTGCCGAACAAGAATGTCCGGGGATGATGCTTGCTCAATGCGTAGCGCAGGAATCCTTCATACCGGTGCTCCAATGCGGGCAACCACTTGTTCTGAAAAAGATCGGTGAGCGGTACGAAGATCTTGTTGTTCGCGATACCCATGATGCCGAAGAAGACCGTGAGCGTCCCGATGCTGAAGATGAACGTGCTCTTCGCTACGCCACCTCCCATGGCGACCAGTACACCGATCACGATCATGATCGCCGCGACCCGCCACATCTTCTTCGTGGGCATGTGATCGCTCTCCACCTTCATGAACTTCGAGGCGAGTGCGGGGTTCACAACGAGTGCTACGAACAGCGAGGACCCCAATGCGATCATGAACGTGATCGGCATCAGGCTCATGAACTCACCCATCATACCGGGCCAGAACAGCAGTGGCGCGAACACCATCACGGTAGCCGTGGTGGCGGCGATGATCGGCATGGTGACCTCGCCTACCGCCAATTGGGTGGCCTTCATGGCCGGTTCGCCATTGGTCATGTGGCGGTAGATGTTCTCCACGATCACGATGCCGTCATCCACCAATCGACCGAGCGCAAGGATGAGCGCGAAGAGCACCATCATGTTCAACGAGATGCCGAACAGATTGAGCAAGGTGAAGGAGATGAACATGCTCATCGGGATCGCTAGACCCACGAACAGCGCGTTGCGCAAACCGAGGAAAAGCATCAATACACCGACCACGAGCACCACACCGAGCACGATGTGGTTCATCAACTCATCCACACTTACGCGGGTCTGTTCGCTCTGGTCACCGGTCAGGGTGATGGTGAGGTCATCCGGCAGTGCATGGCCTTTGTCCTCGGCCAGGATGGCGTTGATCTTGTCGCTGGCATCGAGCAGGTTCTCGCCTGCACGCTTGATCACGTCCAACATCACCACGCTCTTGCCGTATTCGCGCGCAAAACTTTCGGGCTCCTTGTATCCGAAGGTCACATCGGCGATGTCGCCCAGGCGCACTTCACGCTGCCCTTCGTTCTTCACCACGATGTCCCGGATCTGGACCATGTCCTTGAACTCACCGATGATCCGTACGCTACGACGCTGGTCCTTGTTGAGGATATCACCACCGCTCATGGTGAGGTTCTCGCTACGCAATGCGTTCGCAATGTCGTCGAAGTTCAGTTCCAACGCTTCGAGTTGGTAGAGGTCCACGCTGACCTTCACTTCACGTTCGGGCACACCACGGATCTCCACCTTGTTGATCTCTGGCAACTCCTCGATGCGATCCTCCAGGTGCTTCGCATATTCGTGCAACTGCTCCATCGGGTAGTCGCCACTGAGGTTGATGTTCATCACCGGCATCAGTTCCGAGAAATTCATCTCGAACACATTCGGCTCGGCGGGGAGGTCCGTGGGGAAGTTGGAATCGCCACGTGCCTTGTCCACCGCATCCTTCACCTTGCGCAACGCCTCGGTAGGTGTTACATCGTAGTTGAACTTGACGTTGATGGAACTGAAGTTCGGGACGCTTTTGCTCGTGATCTCGTCAACTCCGCTGATGGTGTTGATCTCCTTCTCTATCGGCTTGGTGATCAACTTCTCGATATCGACCACGGAACTGCTGTTGTACGGTGTGCCAATGAAGATCTCCGGGGTGACCACCTCGGGGAAACTCACCTTGGGCATCACGATGTACGAGTAGATCCCCATCACGCAGATCAGCAGCGTGAGCACGATCACCGTGGTGCGGTTGTTCACCGCCCAGGTCGTGATCGCGAACTGGCGCTCCGGTCCATGCAGATCCTTCTCGATATCCTCGTTGCTGTGCATCTGCGATCAGTTATTGGCCACACGAACGGTCGTTCCTTCCGTTACGTTCTTGGCGCCTTCATCCACAACGCGCTCACCACCCTTCAGTTCACCGGCCTTCACCGGGGCAACACTGATGCGGCCCTTATACTCACTGAGGCGCTGCACCATGATCTTGCGCGCCACGGCCTCATCATCACGCGTTACATCCAACACATAGACGTAGTTATTACCTGCCACATCCTGCAACACGGTGCGACTCGGAACGACCAGCGCACTGTCGTTGTTGCCGTTCTGGATACTGATGTCGCTGAGCAGGTTGGGGCGCATGTAGGCTTCGGCCTTCGGTACGCGAACCGTCACTTTGAACGTGCGGTTCGCAGGGTCGATGAACTGACCGACATGATCCAACTCGCCATCGAAGGTCTCGTTCAAACTGGGGAAGCGCACCTTCACCGGAGCACCGGCCTTTACACTACGCAGGTAGCCTTCCGGCACATCGGCCTCCAGTTGGACGGCACTCAAATTCACCACCCGTGCCACAGGCTGCATGGGACTTGCCATGTCGCCGACCCGTACCATGATGTCATCCACCATACCCTCGAAAGGCGAAGTGATGTTGGTGAGGCGTTGTTGCTCGTGTAGTGCAGCTAGACCAGCCTGTGCTTGCTCCATCTGTGCTTTGGCCTGTAGGAACTGCATCTCACTTCCGATCTTCTGCTTCCAAAGAGCATCCTGCTTCTCGAAGGTGGTGCGCGCCAACTCTGCTGCGGTACTCGCTTGGGCGATCTGCTTCTCGACCAAATCGTTGTCGATGCTGATGAGCAATTGACCAGCGCGGACCTGATCACCGGGCTTCACCAGAATGCTCCGCACCCGTCCACCTTGTGCGAAGAGGGCTGCTGACCTATCGGCTTTCACCATGCCATGCACATCCACATAGTGCGCGAATGTTCCCGCGACCACCGCTGTACTGGTCACCGTGGAAAGATTGCGGCGCACGGTGCTGTCGTTCTCCGCGAGCCACGTTTCGATGTCCTTGATCTTCACGCCAAGCTCGGCGTAGACCGTTTTCAAGGAATCCCGTTCGGCGCGTTTCTTACCAAGCGCGCTGGTATCGGCACCACCACCACATGCGGCGAAAAGGGCCATCGTTGTCAACACAAGGATCGTCTGCTTCATGGTGGACTTAATAGAGGTCGAGTGCTTTGCGTAGGTCGGCGCGGGCCATCAGTAGCTCCACGGCACGTTGGATGTAGGTCTGTTGGGCGAGGAGGTAGTTGCCCTGTTCTTGCGTGAGTTCGAAACTTGCCGCAGCACCGTTCGAGAATTTGATGCTGGTGCGGTCGAAGATGCTCCGCGCCAAGGCCAGATTGCGCTCCTCGGTGCGGTAGTTGTCGAAGGCTGTGCGTGCTTGACTGCGGCTCTGTTCTGCGAATGTGCGCAGGCGCTGTTCCGTAGCGGTCCGGTTCACTTCTGTTTGCTGCAAGGCGAACTCGGCTTGTTTCACTTTGTGGTATCGATTGCCACTGCTGAAGATCGGGACGGTCAATTTCAACCCCCAGACCGTGGTTGGATAGAATGGATATTTCCCACCGGGGTCGAAGGCCGGACCATTCCATGCTTGTTGGTGGTTGAGAAATCCACCCAACGATGGCATGGCCTTGCTGCGTTCGTTCTTGCGGTTCAGATCCTGTAGCACCACCAAGTTCTCCGCGTAGCGCAGTTCAACGTGTCCAGCGGGATCCATTGGTTGTTCGCTCAGCGCGGTCTCGTCCGCATTATTCACGATACCAGCGAGGTCGTCCGTCAGTGTGATCGGTGTGCCTTGGGGTACGCCCAGTGCAAGAGCAAGCAACATCCGTGCGACATCGGCCTGCTGTTTGAAGCTACGCTGCTGCGCCTTGGCCTGCTCCAACTGAATGGTCATGCGATCCACATCGATGTCCTCCATGAAACCCGCGTCCTTCATAGCGGTCACTTCGTTTAGGCTCTTCTCCAACAGCGGGATCCCTTCGCCTGTGAGTCGCTCACCTTCCTCCGCCGCAAGCACACCGAAGTACGCCTTGGCCGCTTGGTTGCGCGCATCGGTGGCGGCTTTCTCCAGGTCCTGTTGGCTCTGTTCCGCTAGCGCTCGTGTGGCTTTCAAACCCACCAAGTAGCTGCCGTCGAAGATCAATTGGCTCAATGTGAGGCCACCGCTCGCATTCCATGGCAGACCGAATTGCGCGGCGACGAAATCAGGTCCAAGTCCCGGTGTGAAGAAATTCGGGATCAGCTGGGTGGGCACATCGATGTAGTTGTTCACGGCCACCTCCCCGCTGATCTGCGGAAAGCCGATGGCGGTGACCTCCTTCACCTTGTGCTTCGCTTTCGCGGCCTCCAACGCACTGGCTTGCACCGCATAGCTCTGCTTGGCCGCCATGTCCAATGCTTGTTGCAAGCTGAGGCTCACCGGCCCTTGCCCCATGCTGATGGCAGACAACAGAATGGCGGCGATCATGGTACTCGTTCTCATCGTTGTGCCGGTTGTTCTTTCTTCACTTTCTTCATCAGGTACTTCATTCCCTTGTCACTGGCGATCCCACGGATGTGGTAGCGGAACATCTCCCAGGTCACGTTCTGCGGATCGTATTCGTCCTTGGGGAACAACTCCCCATCGCACAACGCATCGAAACGTGCGATGTAGATCCTCGCGATGACCGGTATGTTGAGGTCCTTCCGATACAGCCCCTCCTTCATCCCCTTCTCCATGTTGGATGTAACGCAACTATGGATGTTCGCCCTTTCGGTGCGTTCCAACAGATCCCAAGCCGCTGCATGGTACTTCTGGAGATCGAAGTGGACACTCGGATGGATCTGCCCCAATTGCAATGCGATGAAGTGTGCGATCTCGAAATTCTCATCGATCGCGTTCAGGCCCTTCCCGCAAATGGCCGTGATGTTCGTCCGGTTATCGTCGCAAATGGACTTCACTATACTCTCCACCAGATCGTTCTTGTCCTTGAAGAACTGGTACAACGTCTTCTTGGAGACCCGCAGATGCTGGGCCACATCATCCATGTTGACGCTGCGGATACCAAGCCGCATGAAGAGCTTGCCCGCCTGTTCGATGATCTGTTTCTCCTTCACGTCCATCTTTCGAGGGGGGCAAATGTAGGGAACAATTCGTGTGCGGAAACGTTTCCAGTGCAATATCGTTTCGACCGTTTATCAGGTCCTTTTGTCGCCTATCCAGATGATCCCGATCACGGATACGTGGTGCCATCGGTATCCATGGACCCGTGCTATCCATGCTGATCATTCACTCCTTTCGTTCCTTTGCGCCCCAATACCACGCTACCGCACTATGGAACACACCTCGATCAAACAAGCCCTCGACAACGAATCCCTTACCGGCACCACCGTCACCGTGGCCGGCTGGGTGCGCACTTTCCGCAACGACCGTTTCATTGCGCTGAACGATGGTAGCACGATCCGGAATCTGCAATGCGTGATCGATCAGGAGAAAGTGGACGCAACCACACGGGCCCGCTTCACCACAAGTGCCGCAGTTGAATGCACCGGCGTACTGGTCGAAAGCAAAGGCAGCGGACAACGCGTGGAGATGCAAGTGACCGAGTTGAAAGTGCTGGGCGATAGCGATGGTGAAAAGTATCCGATCCAACCGAAGAAGCACTCGTTGGAATTCCTCCGCGAGAACGCACACTTGCGTTTCCGCACGAACACCTTCAGTGCGGTGTTCCGCATGCGGCATCAGGTGAGCTTCGGCATCCACGAGTACTTCGACCAAGAGGGCTACAACTATTTCCACAGTCCGATCATCACCGCGAGCGATGCGGAGGGTGCCGGTGAAATGTTCCGCGTGAGCACACTCGATGCGAAGGGCCCTCCACTGAACGATGCCGGGGAAGTGGATTGGAAGGAGGATTTCTTCGGCGCTGAAAGTCGACTGACGGTGAGTGGTCAACTACAGGCTGAACTTGGTGCTTTGGCGCTCGGCAAGGTGTACACCTTCGGCCCAACTTTCCGCGCCGAGAACAGCAATACCACGCGCCACCTTGCCGAGTTCTGGATGATCGAGCCCGAAGCTGCCTTCATGGACCTTAAGGGTGACATGGACCTGGCGGAAGGGTTGTGCAAACACCTCATCGCCCGTGTGCTGAAGAACAGCATGGACGATCTGCAATTCCTCGATGGGCGGTTGAAGGAAGAGGAAGTGACGAAGCCACAAGCACAACGCAGCGAGATGGGCTTGATCGAGCGTTTGAAGTTCGTGTTGGAGGATCCCTTTGAACGGATCACCTACGACGATGCGATCAACATCCTGCTGCGCAGCAAGCCCTACCAGAAGAAGCAGTTCCAGTTCCCCGTGGAATGGGGCATCGACCTGCAAAGCGAACACGAACGTTACCTCGTCGAAAAGCATTTCAAGAAACCAGTGATCGTCACGGGTTATCCCGCGCAGATCAAGGCCTTTTACATGCGCACCAACGCACCGGGTGACTTTGGCTATAGCGAGAAAGGAAAGACCGTCGCGGCCATGGACGTGCTCTTCCCCGGCATCGGCGAGATCATCGGCGGCAGCCAGCGTGAGGAACGCCTCGATGTGCTCGAAGCGCGCATGAAGGACATGAACGTGCCCGCCGAAGAACTCGATTGGTATTTGGACACACGTCGTTTCGGCACTGTGCCACACGCAGGTTTTGGTCTTGGGTTGGAACGGTTTGTGTTGTTCGTTACAGGGATGGGGAATATCCGGGATGTCATTCCTTTTCCGAGGTTTCCGGGTGGGGCGGAGTTTTGAGCGCCGCAGCCGCCTTCAGCACATGTCCTTACCTTTGTTGATGTAACCTGCCATGACACAGCTATCCGCATTTGACGACCAAAAGCCGCTCACGTTCGAAGACTTCAAGAACGAGAACGGTGAGGTGTATTGGTGGGCGAGCGACCTAATGCGCATGGTCGGATACAAGGACATGCCTGCATTCGAGAAGGTTTTGGACCGCGCCACAAAGGCCATGGTTTCGTTGGGCATTCCGCATTACACGAACATCATCCATCACGAACGTGAAGTGGATGGTGTGAAAACCAAAGACTTCAAGCTCTCCCGATTTGCTTGTTACATCGCTGTAATGAACGGCGATCCGAGGAAACCGGAAGTAGCCGCTGCACAAGTCTATTTTGCACAGCAAACCCGCCAATTCGAGTTGCAAGTACAAGGGCACAACGAAATGGACCGGTTGCTTATCCGCGACGAATTGACGGAAGGCAACAAGTCATTGAGCTCAGCTGCAAAGCGAGCAGGAGTAACCGATTTCGTTCGTTTCCAAGATGCCGGGTACATGGGGCTGTACAATATGAAGGCGTGGCAACTTAAAGGCCGACGCGGCTTGGCAAAAACCGGCAAACTCGCCGACCACATGGGAAGAACGGAACTCGCCGCTAATCTTTTTCGTGTAACACAAACCGAGGAACGGATACGCAATAAAGGCATTAAAGGCCAAGCTGCATTGGAAACAACGCACCATGATGTTGGCCGCGAAGTGCGCGATATAGTGAGACGCAACACCGGCAATGCCCCGGAAAATCTTCCGCAAGAAAAGCAACTGCCCGAAGTTAAGAAGCAGTTGAAAAAGGGCTACGCCCAAATGAAAAAAGCGGACACGAAGAAGAAGCCCAAGACGTGACTTCTTGGAACATTCGGGATGTGATCTCACACCCGTGATTTCCGGGCGAGGCGGAGTCTTGAGGGGACACGACCATTGCACTATCTTTGAATTATCATGGATGCCTCTAGTCCTTCTCTTCAGTCGCTGAAGCTTCAGATCATGGAGCATCTGCTCGCGACAAGCGACAGCCAAGTGCTACAAAAGATCATGGCTTTTTTCGAGCACGATGAATTGGCATACGACCTCACGGAAGAACAGTGGTCGTTGGTGGAAGAGCGCATCGCCAAGTATGAGCGGGGTGAAGGCAAAACCCACTCGTGGGAGGATGTAAAGCGGTTCGCCCAGCAGGCCATGCGTGAGTGAGCCAAGAACTGGAAGTTCAGGAAAGCGCTAAACAAGAGATCGCTCATGCGGCGGTCTGGTACAACACGCAACGACCGGGACTTGGTGACCGCTTCTTGGCGGAGGTCGAGGATGGCATACAGCGCATTCAACGTAACCCGGAAGCCTTCCCGCGAGGACGCTTCGAGGCAAGGCGAATTCTGATGAATGTGTTTCCGTTCATGATCATCTATAAGGTGCATCCCAATGCGATCATTATCCACGCTGTTCTGCACACCAAACAACGACCATCGAAGTTGTTGTGATCAGTTTACATCTCTACGCGCCATCGTGCTCTGTCGCTGAAGCTTTGGCGCAAGAAACCATAGCGCTCCTATCCACCGTACGGCTGAGCCGAAGGCATGCTTGGCGGCGAGCGACCGGCCAACACATCTTGAAATAGATAACGGTCTTGGTGTGCTTCGCGCTCTTCGTGATGAGCATGGGGAATATCCATGATGTGATCCGGTTCCAGCGTACGTCGGGGAGTGCGGAGTTCTGATCGAAAGGCATAGAAGAAAGCGCATTCCTCTTCTTCATCTTTGCCCCATGTCCCGCATCATCTTCCACCTCGGCACGTGCAGCACTTGCCAAGCCATCCTCAAGACCATTCCGAACCTGAAGAAGTTCACCTTGCGCGAGATCAAGGGCGACCCGATCACCGCGAAGGAGTTGGACGAAATGAAGAAACTCGCCGGGAGCTACGAGGCACTCTTCAGCCGCGTGGCCTTGAAGTACCGCAGCATGGGTCTGAATGAAATGACGCTCTCCGAGAAGGACTACCGCAAATACATCCTGCAGGAATACACCTTTCTGAAGCGGCCCGTGATGGTGGTGGACGGTCGGATCCACATCGGCAATGCACCCAAGGTGCGCGCTGCGATGGTGGTAGAGGGAAAGGCGCTGTGAGATCGCCGTTCCGGATCGTACTCCGTTCGGTGCAGGTCTTCTTCTCGTCCCGCTCCACGGACGGTCGATGGAATGATAGTTCGATCGACTGCCTTCTGTGGACCGATGACGTGGGGCGATCGCCTCGTATTTGCCTTGTCATCGTTGGAAGTCTCTGACCAAGCAACCAGATAAGAGTGGCACACGAATCCACGGAGTCGCGGAGGGGGTGCATTCTCTGTGCCTCCGTGGCTCTGTGTGAGCAAGCGAATTTTGACCCGACGGACCTGATCCGTGATCGAACGTTCCACATCACTCAGGCATCGTTTCGCACGCGGATGGGGTCTTACCGGGTGAAGGCCCATGCGTACCCTGTTCACCGTTCTCTGCATCACTCTGCTCGTTAGCGCATGTTCCGCACAAGCGCAGCACACCTTCTGGCCCTTTGGTTTCAACTCCGGATTGGACTTCAGCAGCGGCACGCCGGTGGCCATCAGCACGCCACTCAGCACGGATGAAGGCTGTGCTAGCATCAGCGATACCAATGGACAACTCCTCTTCTACAGCAATGGTGAAACGGTGTGGGACCGCAACAACAACGTAATGCCCAACGGCTCCGGGCTATTCGGCAGTTACAGTTCCAGCCAGAGCGCACTGATCGTACCCTTCCCCGATGATCCGCAGCGCTTCTACCTCTTCACCGCTCCGCCACAGGCCGGCGAATGGATCGGCCAGCCCAACGCAGCATACAGTATCGTGGACATGGCCGCGAACGGCGGCAACGGCGATGTGGTGATGGCCAATGTGCTGCTCGATGGTCCCGTTACCGAGCGGCTCACCGCCACCTACCATGCCAACGGCCGCGATGTCTGGGTGCTCTACCACCGCTGGGAGAGTGATGCCTACATCGCTTACTTGGTGACCTGCCAAGGCGTGGAGGGTCCGGTGGTCTCCAATATCGGCCAGGCCATGCACGGCAACCCCGATGGCTCGGGGGCAAGTCCCATCGGTTGCATGCGCATGAACCAACAGGGCGACCGGCTCGCCAACGCCTGGGGGCGCAGCATGGCGATCACCAACAGCGACTGGCAGAGCACGGCCTACTTCGATGTGCTGGATTTCGACAACAGCTCCGGGCTGCTCTCCATTATCCGCAGCGATTCCATCGGCGGCACCGTTGAGCTGTTCAGTCGCGGTTACGGCGTTGAGTTCGCGCCCAACGGCAACCTGGTGTACATGAGCGACCACGGCCTGCTGAACGGTGGCGGGTACAGCACCATCCGCCAATACGATCTCACCAGCGCGGACCCGATGAATACCGAAGTGGTGCTGGCTACTGAGAACCGGGCCTTCGGCAGTTTGCAACTCGCTCCGGATGGCAAGATCTACGCCGCCCGCCTGAACGGCGCCACCTATCTCAGCGCCATCACCAACCCCGATGTGGTGGGGCCGGGCTGCGGTTTTGTGGACAACGCCGTGAGCCTCGGTGCTAACCCCAGCACCTGGGGCCTACCCAACCATTGGGACACCTACCCCACGCCACCGCCGGACGATCCCATCGCTTTGCGCGATACACTGCTGTGTGCCGACAGCGACCCCATCACCCTCGATGCCACATGGACCCATCCCTTCCAAACGCCAAGCTACCTGTGGAGCACCGGAGAGACCACCGCCAGCATCACTGTTAGCAGCGCAGGGACCTACGTTGTGGAAGTGCAATTGCCGTGCAGCACACTCACCGATACGGTGCAAGTGAAGACCGGTGGAATTGCGATTGACTTGGGCGAGGAGCGATCCATCTGCGAAGAAGACTCGGTGGTGTTCGATGTCGGACCAATAGCAGTATCTGTCTATTGGAGCACCGGTGATACCACCCACCGGATCGCGGTGCGGGAGGAAGGCCATTACAACGTGACGGTCGCAGATGTGAATGGATGCATCACCACCGATGCCGTCTTCGTAGGATCGCGCAACTGCCAATGTCCGCTCTACCTGCCCAACACCTTCACTCCGAACGGCGATGGGATCAACGATGTGCTTCACGTCGCCATGGACTGCTCACTGACCGAATTCGAATTCGTTCTTTTCGACCGTTGGGGGCGTACGTTGCATCGGACCGACGATCCTGAATTCCGGTGGAGCGGTGACGGAGTGCCGGTGGGTGTGTATGCCTATACACTCAACTACGCCTGGCAAGCACAGCAGGCAATGCATACCGTGCAGCGCAACGGAAGTGTGAGCTTGTTACGGTGAATCATGTACCTGTACTGCGAGTACCAATGTACCTGCTCCCGCGATCCAGGATTTGCTCCTACACAGGAACAACTCCTGCGTGATGATGCTGTTGGTACGTTCTGACTTTCATTCAACAGGTGGTCGTGGGGCCGTCGTGAAATGAACAGTGATCTCCGGGCCTCACTGACCTCGGTCGTCCCTGCACAACTGTTCGGAGCGAATGATCTTCGATAGTGGATGCCGTTCGGGGTCGCGGAAAACGCGATCCACTGGATGGATGCCACCATCCGCTAATTGCGAGAGCCGTTTCAGGAGATCGTGATGGAGATTCGGTCTGTTGAGAACCAACTCCATTGCCATGAAACAGCTCTACGCTTTCCTAACGGCCCTCATTTCATTGCCGACTTTGGCCATCGTGCCCAATTCCGCATGGAACCCAGAGAATGCTCCGACGGCGACGACAGGATTCGAGGAGAACAAGGGTCAGGTGATCCATTCGGACGGAACTCCGGCGACGGACGTACGGTTCAGGATGTCGCAAGGGAACACGCGCATCTTCCTCCTCAACGATGGCATTGCTTTCCAGTTCCAGCGCATGCACCTGCCCGATGGTTATGCGGAGCTGCTCGCACATGAGGCGGACGAACTCGAGGCGGACGCACGGATCGAAGCGTTGAGCAAGGACATCCGCATAGAGACTTTCCGCATGGACATGCACTTGGAAGGCGCGGACCCCGCAGCACGCATATCCATGGGAGAGCCCAGTACCGACATCATCCATTATTACACCCACAATGCATTGAACGTCCACCGCTATTCCGAGGTCACCTACCACGATGTGTACCCCGGTATCGACTGGGTCCTGCGGACAACGGCGCAAGGCATGAAGTATGATTTCGTGATCCATCCCGGTGCGGACCCTGACGTGATCCGACTTGTTTTCACCGATCAAGAGGAACTGTACGTTGACGATCAGGGCCGCCTGGTGCATGCCAACCGCATGGGGCGTTTTCTGGAGGAAGCCCCTGTAAGCTTCCAGGACGGTCGGACAGTAGACACACGGTTCATTTTGGATGGCAGCACGTTGCGCTTCGAGTTGGACGGCTACGATAAGACACGTCCGCTCACCATCGATCCGGATCGGATCTGGGGCACGTACTACGGTGGTGATTCCAATGACTATGGACGGGCCACGGTAGAGGATCCCGATGGCAACCTCTACCTCGCAGGAACTTCGTGGAGCGCAGAGGTCATTGCCTCCGGCGGGCACCAGATGACATCGGGCGGGAATATGGATGCCATGCTTGTGAAATTCACTGCTGACGGCACCCGCCTTTGGGCTACGTATTACGGTGGTGGGCTGGTCGACTATGGATATGGTTGCGATGTGGATGCGGACGGCAACGTGTTCTTAGCGGGCTTTACACGGTCCCCTGATAACATCGGAATGGACGGGCATCAGAATTCGATCGGAGGCGCAGGCACTTCGAATACCGATGGATTTCTGGTGAAGTTCAATGCCGCTGGCGAACGCCTTTGGGGCACTTACTACGGTGGCACCGAATACGACAACCTATTTGTGTGCAAGGTGGATGCCGATGGCAACGTCTATGGAGCGGGATCCACGGCGTCCAGTTTCGTGATCGCCACGGAAGGTGGTCAGCAGTTCGTCGGTGGGGACCGGGATGCCTTTATCGTCAAGTTCGCCCCGGACGGCACCCGCTTATGGGGCAGGTATGTCGGTGGCGAATTCACGGACGCGGGGTTTGATTGTGCGGTGGATGCTACTGGGAATGTTTATTTGTGCGGGATGGCCAGTTCCCCGAACCTGATCGCTTCGAACGGCTACCAGAATGATCTCAGCGGCGGTAATGACGGCTTCTTGGTGAAATTCGCAGCGGACGGCACGCGACTTTGGGGCACCTATTACGGGGGCACTGAAGATGATTGGGCCTTCTGTTGTGCGGTGGATGGCAATGATGATGTCTACATCACTGGCGCCACGTGGTCCGATGCGGGGATCGCCGATGGAGGTCACCAGAACACCTACATGGGCGGTTCCGGTTACTACGGGGATGCCTTACTGGTGAAATTCTCGCCGGACGGCACGCGCCTTTGGGGCACGTACTACGGTGGTGACGACGACGACGTGGCGTTTTCTTGCACTACGGATGCTTCCGACCATGTGTACATCGCGGGGGTCACCTTGTCCAGCATGGGTATCGCAGTGAACGGCTTCCAGAACGAACCGGGCGGAGGACCAAGTGATCAGGACGGCTTCCTGGCCATGCTCGATGGAAGCGGGACCCGCATTTGGGGGACCTACTACGGAGGGTCGGATTATTCTGGTCTTGGTTGTGCGGTTGCCGGAAATGGGGATGTGTTGTTGGCCGGTACCACACGATCCAATAACGCAAGTAGTATTGCGGAGAACGGCTTCCAGAACGCGAATGGCGGCGGGTGGTGTGATGCCTTCCTCGTGCGGTTCGATGGGGTCAACACGGGAATTGCGGATCCGGCCGCCTCCGGTCCGTGCCTCCGGTGGTTAGGCCAGCAGGGCAGCATCCATACCGTTTCACTAGGGACACACCGCAGCAGCTTCGACCTGCTCGATGGGGCCGGTCGTGTAGTGCGCTTCTTCCCGGCCAGCACTCAGGAATCGCTGGAGCTTGATCTCGGTGACCTTGCACCGGGTACGTATACGTTGCGCAGCCGCACCGATGTTGGCCCGAAGGTTTTGCGTTTGGTGCATCAGTAGAGACACCTGACTCGCTCTGTATTGGTCAGGTTCACGCAATGCCAATGTTAGGGTTAATTAGAATAATGAAACGAATCAGCTTTATACTCTTTCTTCTTGCATCTGTGTCATGTTCTTCTCAGCAAAACATCGAGGTTGAAAAGGCTTTTTCAGAATTCAAAAAGGCAGTGTTAAACAACGACTGCCAACTACTTTGTGATTTGTCCAATTTCCCAATTGAAAGTGATGCGGGATTAGCCCGACTAATTGAGGAGGAAACATGGGATGAACTCTCGGATGAAATGAAAAGGCTTAATTATCAAATCACCCAAGATTTCCTGATGACCAACTGTCAAATTTTGGATAGCATAGAGGTTGAGGTTTTGAGACAGTCTATTCATCACGACATGTATAAAGATGAAGGATTGGCATATGATGGATGTAAATACTATTCCAATCTCCGAATTTCGGATGATGAAGAATCCTTTTACTGGTCAGTCGGATGTGTAGAACTGCTTGTTGATGACATTGGCGAATACTCCCTAATTTTCATTTTTGAAAAACTAGAGGACGAATACAAACTAAAGCGCATACATGGTGCTGGATAAAATAACCCTAACATGGTGTCATAGCATATGGCCGCTCAAAGCCAGCGCACTGCCGTCTGGTGAAAGATCGGCTTTTACCGAGCCACATGCCATACACTGGGTACGAACCCGTCAATAACGAAACGATGTTTGATGCGAACGGCACGGTGACCTACACCGGCCAGAACAACGACCGCGACATCATCCTCCAGAACATCGGAGGTGTGGTACCCACGAATACACGGGTGGAGCAGATGCCGTAGAGCTGCATACGGTCGGACCGATGCGGTGGAGCGACCACTCCTGCACCACCACACTCGTATGCTGTTCACCACTTCGAGTGCGCTTTCAAGACGAATGCGCAAGCTGGCAGCTTGGAAAGATCCAATTCTGCGGTCGCCAGCAGAGTACCCTCCGCGTTAACGAAGCGGCCATCCTTGGACCACAACTCCAAGCGCTCCAGACGGTCGCTGGTGTCGTTGATCGGAATGCGCAACACATCGCGCACCCGAAGCCACGCAACATGCACTTGGCGTGGTGCTTGGCAAGCCGGTTTGATGGTCGCGATCAGCCAGGCATACGGCCTACAGGGATCCCGACCGAGCATACTGTGCATTTGCGGTCAACTCCAAAGGCACCGTGCTGATATCGGCCAGATCCACGATCACGGTATCGCTTGCCTGTGACCCAATTGGGCATGGCGTTCACCACGCGTAACGCTTCTCGAACAAGACCTGGTCAGCCGGACACACCACGACGCAGGCATCCCGGAGTGTACCCTCCTTGTCCACCATGAAGGTCACATGGACCTTGCCTTGCACGCCATTCTCTTGTTCCAGATCCGGATAGCGGACATTCTTGATGATGAATGCGAACACAGCCTCCATCCAACCCGGGATTCCGGCATCTCCTCCACGACCTTTAAAACCACGGGTTCCCCATTACGAAGGGGTGGTTCAATGATGGTCTCCACCCCCGGTGCCTCCCTTGAGGGCTCAAGGAATTCTTGGACCGGCTCCTCAGTGTGTTCGGAACCGGCGCAACAGGTTCCTGTGCCGAGACAAGAATAATGGTACCCACGGCAAATGAGAGGAGAAGGATGCGATGTTCCATGGGTTGAAGACATTCGGTACGGATCTTCCAAGGAATTCACATAGCATCCTCCACGCTACATGGAACACACCTCATTTCGCACACGCAACACGGTGATCCGAACCTCCACGGAGCGTTCCATCCGGGTGATCCGAATATGCTGCAGAATCACCCCTTGTGGGTATTGCATCAGGGGTGCCATGGGGTCTACCTTCGTTCGTGTTACTCTTCCACTAAATACCTAATTCTTACTACCATGGCATACAGCACCATTCAAGGACAAACCCCATTGGGCACCACGAAGCCCTCCAACCTCAAACCCGCATTCGAGACGGACATCATGGATGCCATTGGCGCACCAAAAGGTATCGACGTATCCGTGGTCGGCATGCTCACCAACTCCAACCCCGGCATGTACGGTCTGGTCATGGGTTACAGCACACCGGTCGGCATGCGGGTGGA
>Ga0209582_1000436_pt1 | contig 27928 bp, 17 predicted proteins | sample KloWWTmetKNB5Kit_FD_187176 | JGI IMG/M metagenome (GOLD analysis project Ga0209582, IMG submission 187176) | Active sludge microbial communities from Klosterneuburg, Austria, studying microevolution and ecology of nitrifiers - Klosterneuburg... | ecosystem: Engineered > WWTP > Aerobic digester >...
AATGAAAGTCGAAAATACATTGCTCCAAAAGCCAAAAAAGAGGAAAAACCATTGCGATTCAATTGGCAAACACCTATTTTGCTTTCATCCCATAATCAAGATATTTTGTATTTGGGATCACACTATTTGCACCGTTCCTTTAATCAAGGAGATACTTGGTCAGTCATTTCTCCGGATTTGACACAAGGGGGTAAAGACGGGAATGTACCTTATGGAACAATTTCAACCTTGAGTGAAAGTCCGTTTCAGTTTGGATTACTTTATACGGGTAGTGATGATGGTTTAGTCCATGTATCAAAGGATGCAGGAGCAAGTTGGCAGAAAATATCCAATTCTTTTCCAAAAGATCTTTGGGTTTCCAGAGTGGTTGCTTCTCGACACCAAAAAGAGCGTGTTTTTGTAACATTAAACGGCTATCGTTCTGATGATTTCACGCCCTATATTTATGTGTCGGAAGATTACGGGCAAACATGGAAGTCAATTGCGACAAATATTCCAACAGCTGCTGTTAATGTTATAATAGAAGATGATAAGAATTCATCCATTTTGTATGTTGGTACTGATAATGGCCTTTTTATTTCTTTCAATCGGGGTGATAACTGGCAGCCTTTTATGAACGGTTTGCCTCCGGTCGCAGTTCATGATTTAGTGATTCAAACAGAAGCAAAAGATTTAATTGTAGGAACTCATGGACGTTCAATTTATAAAGTTAATTTAAAATCTGTACAGCAACTAAATGAAGAAACAATCAATTCTGCCTTGAAAATTTTTGCCTGTGACGAAATTTATTATTCATTAAATTGGGGAAGTAGTTGGAGCAAATGGTTCAATCCAAATGAACCTAAATTAGTTGTGGATTATTATACAAAAAACCAAGGTGAAGTGTTGGTACAAGTCATTAATGAAATTGGAATTGTTGTGTTTGAAGAAAAACAAATGGCAACTTCCGGAATTAATCAATGGACTTATATGGTGGAAATTTCAAAATCAGGAGCTGAAAAATGGCATAAAAAAGATAAAAAACTTATTTTGAAAGAGGCTAAAAATGGTAAAACCTATTTGGTTTCCGGAAAATATCAAATCAAAATGACTCAAAAAAGTTATTCTCAATCTACACCATTAAATATCATAAGAAATGAAAAAAATTAATTTATCACTCTGCTTTTTCCTTGTTTTTCAAACTATTGGATGGGCTCAAAACAAAATAGCGTATCAGTTATTTACAAAAGAAGGAAAAAAAACAACCTATAAAAAACTTTTTAAAGAGGCAGTTACAGCAGATGTGGTTTTGTTTGGCGAATACCATGACAATTCTGTGGTACATTGGCTACAATTAGAACTTACTAAGGATTTAGCAGAAAAAATGAAGTTGGTATTAGGAGCAGAAATGTTGGAAGCCGACAATCAGAAACAATTAAACCAATACTTGAAAGGTGAAATTACCCAAAAGCAATTTGATTCAACAGCCCGACTATGGAAAAATTATAAAACGGATTATAAACCTTTAGTAGATTTTGCAAAAGAAAAAAAATTCCCTTTTGTAGCCACAAATATACCACGACGATACGCCAGTATGGTTTTTAAAAACGGGTTGGAGGAATTAGAGAAACTTAGTGCTGAAGAAAAAAATTGGATAGCTCCACTTCCTATTTTATTTGATATTAATTTACCCGGTTACCAAAACATGATGTCGATGCAAGGCGGACATGCCGGAGATAAAATGCCAAAGGCTCAAGCAATTAAAGATGCTACGATGGCTCATTTTATTGTTCAAAATTTGCAACTTGGAACCCTTTTTATTCATTATAACGGAACGTACCATAGTGATAATTTTGAAGGAATAAATTGGTATCTCAAAAAGTATAAACCGGAATTGAAAATAATCACTATTGCAACAGTTGAACAAAAAGACATTGCTAAATTAGCAAAGGAAGAATACAATAAAGCTGACTTCATACTCGTTATAGACGAAGATGTAACTAAAACGTATTAAAATGAAATTACAATGGAAAATTACCGGACTTTTGCTACTAATTGTGGCAAGCATCGGTATTTTTTCATGCAGTACTGAAAATGAAACTTCCAAACAACCTAATTTAATCATTAAATTCAAATTTGATCAAAATCAGGTTCGCCTAAATAATTTAGGACAACCGTCCTTAATTCCTATCGGAAATGGATCTCAGTCTCCGGATATGCAAAAAATAAGTGCTCATTATATAGAGTTGTCTCCTTCCGTGAATACTCTTTTAGGACAAGGAAAAGTTTTGTATCATGCTCCCGAAACTGATTTAGGTGGAGCAATGGCAATAGATTTCAGTCAAGCCAAGATTGTAGGACAAAATGAAGTATTCCTAAAAATTCCGATAACGCCACAATTAGCCGGAGCCTACAACTGGATTCGAGTTTCTTTATCCTATCAAAGCGGGAATATTCAAGTTTACAGTCAAGGGTCAACTTACACAGGTACATTGGAGAGTTTTGTTGGATATAACACTTACATTGGCACCCATAGTATTGGCAATAATGTGTTTCCCGTGAACGGCAATAGAGAACAAGGATATTGGGCTTTTGCATTGAATAGTTTGCCTTTTGCAACTTCAGGTCAAGCACCTGCCGGAGCCACAACGGTTCCGAATCCGCTATTTCAAACTTCACCAATTCCTCAAGGATCTTGTGTTGTAACAGGTAAATTTGAAACGGATTTAACCATTACCGGAAATGAAACTAAAGACATAGAGGTTACTTTATCACTCTCTACAAATGCTAGTTTTGAATGGACAGAAGTAACAACAGACGATAAATTTGAACCTGCCATTGGTGAGAATGTTGTTGATATGGGTTTAAGAGGTCTAATTCCGAGTTTTGTTAAATAATATCCTTCGTTTTTTATAATTAAACAACTAGTACGTCAAACACTTGTTAATCCTTCTTTAAAATCACTTTAAATTAGACAGAAAAGGTTGTAGTTGTCTTCAAATACCATTAAATTTGTATACTATTTTTTTAAAAATTAAGTTAACACAAACACTATGGCAAAATCTGCACTTTTAAAGTCATCTATCGCTAAAAAGTATTGGATGGCTCTTACGGGTTTATTTTTATGCTTGTTTTTAGTTGGTCACTTGGCTGGGAATTTACAATTATTAATGCCCGACAGTCGATTGCAATTCAATCAGTATGCATTGTTTATGACCTCTAATCCAATCGTAAAAATTCTTTCTTACGTCACTTACATTTCAATTCTTTTCCATGCAATTGACGGAATCATCTTAACTGTTCAAAACAAAAAAGCAAGACCAATTGGTTATGCAAAATCAGACGCCGGTGCAAATAGCAGTTTACCTTCTCGAAGCATGGCTGTTTTAGGGACTTTGATTTTAGTTTTCATTGCTACGCACATGGTAAATTTTTGGGCTAGAATGCATTTTGATGAAAAAATGCCTCTTATGACACATGTCATAGAAGTTAGCCCAGGGGTAAAAAACGTTTTTTATGTTGGAAAAAATGATGGTCAGTATTATCAAGTTGATCAAGTTTTAAAAGAGGGAGAATCTGTTGAAAACAATCCTCAAAAGCAGTTAATTATTAAAAACAAAACGGAATTATACAATGCACAGGTTAATGTGAAAATTGCAGATTTGTATAAAGATTTGCATTTAATCACGATCGATTTTTTTAAAGATAAAAAATACGGATTGTATTTTACTTTGTTTTATGTGTTTTCCATGTTGGTTTTAGGATTTCATTTGTGGCATGGTTTTCAAAGTGCGTTCCAATCTTTAGGATTAAATAGTCCAAAATGGACACCCACCATCAAGTTTGTGAGTAAAGCTTTTGCAGTGATAGTGCCATTGTTATTTGCAATTATTCCACTCTACATTCATTTTAGTAAATAATCAACATCAGAATATATTATGAAGTTAGATTCAAAAATACCGGAAGGTCCAGTTGCTCAAAAGTGGACAAATCATAAAAATCATTTAAAATTAGTTGCTCCTAATAATCGTCCAAAAATTGACATCATTGTCGTAGGAACTGGTTTAGCCGGTGCTTCAGCCGCTGCCTCTTTTGGCGAAATGGGTTATAATGTGAGTGCTTTTTGTTACCAAGATTCTCCACGTAGAGCACATTCAATTGCCGCTCAAGGAGGTATCAATGCCGCAAAAAATTATCAAAATGACGGAGACAGTGTTTATCGTCTTTTCTATGATACAATTAAAGGGGGTGATTATAGAGCCCGTGAAGCAAACGTGCATCGTTTAGCCGAAGTGTCTGGAAGCATCATTGATCAATGTGTGGCTCAAGGTGTTCCCTTCGCGAGAGAATATGGTGGTTATCTAGATAATCGTTCTTTTGGAGGAACACAAGTACAACGAACTTTTTATGCTGCAGGACAAACCGGACAGCAATTGTTGTTGGGTGCCTATTCAGCATTATCCAGACAAATAGGATTAGGGCGTGTGAAAATGCATAACCGTCATGAAATGTTGGAATTAGTAAAAGTAGATGGTAAAGCCCGAGGAATTATTGCCAGAAATTTAATAACCGGAGAGTTGGAAAGACATTCAGCTCATGCCGTTATTATTGCCACGGGAGGTTACGGAAATGTCTATTTTCTATCCACCAATGCAATGGGATGTAATGTAACAGCCAGCTGGAAAATTCACAAACAAGGAGCGTTATTTGCAAATCCTTGTTTTGTACAAATTCACCCAACTTGTATCCCTGTTCATGGAAGTAATCAATCGAAATTGACTTTAATGTCAGAATCGTTAAGAAATTCCGGAAGAATTTGGGTTCCAAAGAAAAAAGAAGACGCTGAAGCCATTCGTGCCGGAAAATTAAAACCAACACAATTAGAGGAACAAGACAGAGATTATTTCTTGGAAAGAAGATATCCTGCTTTTGGAAACTTAGTTCCTCGTGATGTAGCTTCAAGAGCTGCCAAGGAGCGATGTGATGCAGGACACGGTATTGAAGCCAATGACACCAACGAAGGTGTTTATTTGGATTTCTCAACAGAAATCAAAAGCAAAGGAAAACAAGCTGCTTACGGGCAAGGAAATCATAATCCTACTGAAGAAGAAATAATCAAATTAGGTAAAAAGTGGTTGGAAGAAAAATATGGTAATTTATTTACTATGTACCAAAAAATTACCGATGAGAATCCTTATGAAACACCGATGAAAATATATCCGGCGGTACATTATACCATGGGTGGTGTTTGGGTTGATTATAATTTACAATCCACAATTCCTGGTTGTTTTGTGGCTGGAGAAGCTAATTTTTCCGACCATGGTGCAAATCGCTTAGGAGCTTCGGCTTTAATGCAAGGGTTAGCAGATGGTTATTTTGTATTGCCCTATACCGTTTCTAATTATTTAGCAGACGAAATCAGAACCGGAAAAATTTCTACCGATTTACCTGAATTTGCGGAAGCTGAAAATAATGTAAAATCTGCTATCGACAAGTTCTTGAGCAATAACGGTTCTAAAACTGTGGATCATTTCCATAAAAGATTAGGATTGATTATGTGGAACAAAGTTGGGATGGGAAGAAATGAACAAGGCTTAAAAGACGCTATAACAGAAATTGCTCAATTAAAAGAAGAATTTTACAAAGATGTTTTTATTCCCGGAAGTGCAAATGATTTAAATCCGGAATTAGAAAAAGCTCTGCGTGTTGCTGACTTTATGGAATTGGGACAATTAATGGCCATGGATGCTCTTCAACGTAATGAATCTTGTGGAGGTCACTTTAGAGAAGAATACCAAGATGCTGAAGGTGAAACATTACGGGATGATGTGAACTTTAAATTTGTTGGTGCTTGGGAATACAAAGGAGCTGATATTTCAAAAGCAGAACTACATAAAGAAGAATTGAATTACGAAGAAATAAAAATTGCAGCTAGAAACTACAAATAAGAAACTATGAGTGCAGCAAAAAATATAAATATTACCCTTAAAATATGGCGTCAAAAAGATGCCAGTGATAAAGGGGGAATTGAAACATATAAATTAGATAATGTTTCAACAGCCAGTTCGTTTTTAGAAATGTTAGATCAATTAAACGAACAATTAGTCAACGATAAAAAAGAACCCGTTGCTTTTGACCATGATTGTCGCGAAGGAATTTGCGGAGCATGTTCATTATACATTAACGGAAGAGCTCACGGTCCGGATACCGGAATCACGACTTGTCAATTACACATGAGAATGTTTAACGATGGTGATACAATCTTTGTAGAACCATGGAGAAGTAAAGCGTTCCCGGTAATAAAAGATTTAGTAGTTGATAGAACTGCTTTTGAACGTATTCAACAAGCAGGTGGTTTTGTTTCTGTAAATACTTCCGGAAATACGATTGATGCGAATTCCATTCCAATTCCAAAACACGATGCTGATAATGCTTTTATGGCAGCGGCTTGTATTGGATGTGGGGCTTGTGTAGCTACTTGTAAAAACGGTTCAGCGATGTTGTTTGTGGGTGCAAAAGTATCTCAATATGCTTTATTGCCACAAGGAAGAGTTGAAGCTACTGAGCGAGTATTAAACATGGTGCGTCAAATGGACGAAGAAGGTTTTGGAAACTGTACAAACACAGGAGCTTGTGAAATTGAATGTCCTAAAGGAATTTCTTTAGAAAATATTGCTCGTTTAAACAGAGAATATTTGAAGGCGAGTTTCTAAAATATAATTATATTTAATTTAAAACGCATTTCAAGTTGAAATGCGTTTTTTTATTCATTAATTAGGCTAATTAAGTAGGATACGAAATTTTCTTCATGTTGTACATTTAGTTTTTTTCTAGCCCTATATCGGGCATTCTCTACACCTCTAATTGAAATATTAAGCAAAGGAGCAATTTCTTTATTACTTAAATCCATTTTCACAAAAGCACATAAACGGAGTTCTCTTTTTGTTAATGTTGGGTTTATTTCTTTTAGTTTTTCAAAAAAGTTATGATTTACTTTTTCAAAGTTCACATCGAAGATTTCCATATATTCTTCCCCAATTTTATTTTGATGTAGTTTTTGAAAAATTTGAGTTATTTTTTTTCTCGTTTCATCATTTTTATTGATTTCTCTTAAATTTTTTAAGTCATTTTGAAGATCATTAAATAATTCTTTTTTCTGACTTAATAATAATGTGTAATTAGCTAATTGTTTACTTTTTTCGATTACATCTTCTTCCAAGTGGATTTTTACAGCATTAATTTTTTCTTTATCTCGAATGAGTTTTAGCTGCTCTAATTCAAGCTCTAAAAGCTTTTTAGTTTTTTCAGCTTCTAAGTGTGCTTTTTTTCTTTCTTTCTCTATCTTTTTCCGAATTCTGAACGAAATGAAATAGATAAATAGGACAGAAAAAAGAATATATAAAATGAAAGCGAAATTAGTTTGATACCATTTTGGAAGTATTGTAAAACGATAGGTTGTTTCTTTTCCATTTATGCCAGATAAATTTCTACTTTTTACCATGAAAGTATACGTTCCGGGACTTAAATGAGTATATTCTTTTGAAGAAGTGTTTTGCCAAGCTGACCAAGATTTATCTATTGGGTCAAGTTTATGACTAAATTGGATTTGTGTTCCTTTTGTCATTTCAGGTGCTGCATATTCAAAACGCAAACCATCTGTTTTATTTGGGAATTCTGTGGTTTTAGAATTATCAAGTGCTGATGCAAGTTGTTTTTGATTTACATTATAATGGATAGAGGTAAGCAGCGTAGGAACTGTTGTAGTGGATAAATTGTTTTTTAAATTATAAAAAAATAACCCGAGATTGGAACCAAAAACAATCTGATTTTCTGAAATAGGTACAATACATTCCATTCCTCTATTGAAATACCCTTTTAAGTTCAAAAACAAATCTTTATGGATGGATTTATCTTTAGTATTTGTATAGAAATAACCTGCTTCATCATCAGAAACAAACCATGTTTTTGAACCATATGTTATTAATTTTCGAGTGTTTTTTGTTGGATCAAGAATATTGTTAAGCTTAGAGTGTAATAAAAATTTGTTTTTTACAGCATTGTAACTATAAATACCTGTATTGGTTGTAAAAATAATTTCGTTCTTCCATTTTGTCACATTTACATTATAAAATGATTTTAAACCATTTTTATCAGTAAAATGCTCTACAGCTATTGCTTTTGTGTAATCTTGATTTAAATGCACTTTAAACACGCCTTGGTAGCCATGACATATCCAATAGGTATTCTTTTCACCTGATGGAAGAATGTCTCTTGCTGATTCATCAAAGCCTTTAATTTTATGTATTATTTCCCATTTATCAGCTATTTTTTTTAACAAAAATAAGCCTGTATAATTTGAGGCTAAATAGGAGTTTTCATTTCCTTCAATGGGGGTTATTTTCCAAAACCCTGATTCACTGCCAATTTTAATTGGCTTTAGACCGTCTAATACGAATAAACCATTATCATGCCCTATTATTACATCATTTGATGCTAATGTTACGCTCCAGGTTTGGCCTTGAATTCCATTTAATTTGATGAAATTATAATAAGTTCCCGGAATATTATTCAAAGACATATCCGCATAATAAACACCTGAATTAGTTGCCAAATATATCTTTGAGTTATGTATTAAAACATCATAAACGGATGCTTTGTCAAAAAGATTAATATAAGATGGATTATAATCTACAAACGATAAACCGTTGTTGTATAAAACCCAAAAATTGTCTTTGGATTTATATAGATTATGAATGGCAATGTTTTTTAATCCGCTGTAGGAAGGATTGTGGGAGTTTAAATTACCATTGCTGCTGAATTCTATTACTTTAGAATTAAGTGTACCAATCAAAATTGTTTGAGCATTCTTTTGAACAGCACAAGTAATTTGGTCGTTTTGATTTTCATTAAATAACGAAACGATTTTTACAACTTCTTTATTAAGTGTATTGCCAGAGTAAATGGAGCCCGATTTAGTGAAAAGCAAAATAGTATTTGGTTTCCCGAAATGGTGCATGGCTGAAATCTCTTCGTTGTTGAATTTACCGGCTTCAAAAACAAGTTCTAATTCTTTGTCTACTATGTTATAACTATATATTCCGTGGTTGGCATCATGTACAAAATAGCGATTGTTAATCACGGCGGAATTAAGAAAAGATTGATTACAAGGAATAAATAGTGCAGTCTTGCCTGTAATAACAATCAATCCATTAAAAGTTCTACAAATGATAGAGTTGTTTATTTCTTGAATTTGCCAAACATTTTCAATGTGTTTGTTTGTTAACTGTAATTCTTCAATCAGGGAAGTGTAATAATATTGACCGAATTCATTTTTTTGTAATGTCCCGAATTCATTATAACCACCGGCATAAATCTTACCGGATTTTGTTTTCAGTAAACTTCTTACAGATGAATTATTTGGGAGATTAATTTTATTCCAATGATTTCCATCAAAGAAGACCGCACCATCATTATTTCCAAAAATGGTGATTCCTTGATTGTCTTCACACATGGTCCAAAATTGTGGATCTGCATTAAATTGGGAACGAGTATAATTTGTGATTTTAGCAATTGGATTCAACTTTAACTCACTTGAGTCTAGGTATTGCCCCAAACATACTGTTGTAATATGGAAAAAAATAAAAGAGAGTAAGCTTAAATTGGTTTTCATTTTCTAAAATAGAATTTTTTTATAATAAAAAACTAATTTTTTCAACAAAAATAACAAATAAATACAATAAATGAGTAGTTTTTATTCAAATTAATAAACTGTAATATAGTTGGTTATAAAAAATAGTGAATTAAAAAAGTAATTATATCTTAATTTGATGAGATGCAAGTGTATTAATTTAAGTTAATATAAAGTTAATATAAAATAATTTTATCCAGCTTTTTGACACGAAAACGTTAGAGTTCTTTTCAAAATTGAGTATGTCATAATTTATTGTCTTATTTTTTTTGAATCCTCTATTTTTTTGTTAAAAAGTGAAAACTCAAAAACTAACAAAATTTTTAAAAAACCTTTTTATGAAATTTAACAAGTATTTAAGCTTGCTTTTTCTCTTTGTGGTTTCAATGGCTGCTGCTCAGCAAGTTGAAATCAAAGGGAAAGTAACAGAAAACTCAAGTAGTTTGCCTCTACCTGGTGTCAACGTTGTCATTAAAAACACAACAAGAGGAACAACTACAGATTTTGATGGAAATTACACCATCAAAGCAGCACCAAATGAAATATTGGTGTTTTCATTCGTCGGTTATGAATCAAAAGAAGTAACTGTAAAAAGTGAAAACACAATTAATGTTTCTTTAGCTGAAGAAAACAAATCATTAGAAGAAGTAGTTGTCGTAGGGTACGGTACTCAAAAGAAGAGTGTGGTAACCGGTGCTATTTCCAGTATCAAAGCGAAAGACATTGAAAACATTCCAAACGGTAGAATTGAACAAACCCTTCAAGGAAGAACGTCAGGGGTTATTATTGCTGCCAATGCCGGTCAACCCGGTTCTCCAGCAACAGTTCGTGTTAGAGGGATAACTACTTTTGATACGTATGGTGGAAATAATCCGCTTTGGGTGGTTGATGGTGTTATTGTAGATAATGGTGCTATAGGTTTTGTTAATCAAGCTGATATCGAATCTATGGAAGTTTTAAAAGATGCCGCATCGCTCGCAATTTATGGAGCAAGAGCTGCATCCGGAGTTATTTTAGTGACTACTAAAAAGGGAAAACAAGGTAAAATGACTTTAAACTATAATGGATTTTATGGTGTTTCCTCTCCAGCTAAAATGCTTAATTTATTAAATGCTACGGAATATGGTGCCATCATGAATGAAAAAGCGGTAGCAGCAGGACAAAATTTAGTTTTTCCAGATTTATCAACTTTAGGAGTTGGTACAGATTGGCAAAAACAAATATTCAATAATAATGCTCAACGAAATTCACATGAAGTAAGTGTAGGTGGTGGAGGTGAAATTTCAACATTCTTTTTATCATTCGGTTCTTCCGATCAAGAAGGAATTGTAGCTACCGAAATTTCTAATTTCAATAAAAAGAATTTCCGTATAAATTCCACACATAAATTTAAAGAATGGGTTACTATTGGTCAAACACTTGGTTATACTCATCAAAAAGGGATTGGACTTGGAAATACAAACAGTGAATATGGAGGGCCGTTAAGTTCAGCGATTAACTTAGACCCAACTACACCTGTTGTAGTAACGGATCCTGCTATTGCTAATGCGGCTCCTTATAATAACAATCCTGTTATTAGAGATGCCAACGGAAATCCTTATGGTATTTCTTCTTTAGTAGGTCAAGAGATGACTAATCCTTTAGCTTATATTCAAACAAGATTAGGACAATATGGTTGGTCTGATGATTTTGTTGGAAATATTTATTTTGACTTTAAATTACATAAGGATTTTAAATTTAGAACAACACTTGGTGGTAAATTAGCTTATTGGGGAGCAGAAGGTTTCACGCCTGAATATTATTTAAATGCTTCTACTTTGACCTCACAAAATAATATTTCCAGAAGAAACAATAAGAGTTTTGGTTGGAATATTGAAAATACGTTGACCTATACCAAACAAATTGAAAAACATAATATTACGGTATTATTAGGTCAAGGTGCTTATCAGGACAATAAAATATATACTGAAACAGGTGTAACTTATTTTGATATTCCGGTAACTAATTACCAAGATGCTTCTTTTAATTTTGATGTTCCTGCTTCTCAACGTTCTTCTTATTCTGTTGATGGAGTAGAACATAATGTAAATTCCTTATTTGCTCGTGTTAATTATGATTATAATGAAAAATATTTATTCAATGGAGTAATCAGAAGAGATGGTTCTTCACGTTTTGGTCAAAATAATCAATATGGTGTTTTTCCTTCATTTTCCGTAGGATGGGTTGCCTCTAATGAAGATTTTTGGAAAGAAAATAAAGTGGTTACTAATTTAAAAATCAGAGCCGGTTATGGTGTTACCGGTAATGATGCAATTCCTGATTTTGGTTATCTATCAACCATTGGTGGTGGAAGAAACTACACTATAGGAGATGCCGGAAATATTACTTCTGGATATAGTCCAAATGCTCCTTCAAACCCTGATTTAAAATGGGAAGAAACGGCTCAAACCAACATTGGTTTTGATGCTAAAATATACAATGATTTTAATTTTACGTTTGAGTGGTATAAAAAAGTCACCACTGGAATTTTACAATATCAACAAATTCCTGGCTATGTAGGTGCAACAGGTCAGCCTTTAGCGAATATTGCTGACATGGAAAACTCAGGGTTAGAATTTGAATTGGGGTATAAAAAGAAATTTGGAGAGTTTAACTTTTCTGTAAATGCAAATTACTCTACGTTGAATAATGAAGTTACTCATTTAGGAAATGGAATTGAGTATATTACTAATGGTTCTGCAGGCTTCCAATCAATGGGACCTATTACTAGAACGCAAGTGGGAGAAGCCTATAATTCTTTTTATGGGTATCAAACAGCCGGTATTTTTCAAAATCAAGATGAGATTAATGCTTATACTAATGGTGATGGCGGTTTAATTCAACCGGATGCAAGACCAGGCGATTTCAGATGGACTGATTCTAATGGAGATGGAACAATTAATGATGAAGATAGAGTTTTCTTAGGGAGTTCATTGCCAACGTATAATTATGGATTTACCATAAACTTAGATTACAAAGGATTTGATTTTATGGCATTTGCTCAAGGAGCAGGAGGGAATAAAATCTTTCAAGGACTCAGACGTTTGGATGTTGGTAATGCCAATTATCAAACAGATGCCTTAGGCAGATGGACCGGTGAAGGAACTTCAAACAGTTACCCAAGATTAACAAACAATGATACGAATGGAAACTTTGGTAAGCCTTCTGATTTTTATTTAGAAGATGGAGATTATTTACGTTTGAAATTAATTCAATTTGGCTATTCATTACCTAATGATGTAATAGGAAAAGTAGGATTACAAAAATTACGTTTCTATGTTACTGGGGAAAACTTGTTAACCTTCACAAAATATACTGGTTATGATCCTGAAATTGGGGGTAGTGTATTTGGTGTTGACAGAGGATATTATCCACAAGCTCGTTCAATTATGTTTGGGGCTAACTTACAATTCTAAAAATAAAAAACTATGAAACATAAATTTAAATTAGTAATCGTTTCTGCCTTTTCTATAGGGTTGGCAGTTTCTTGCTCCTCCGATTTTTTAGAAGTGGAGCCTAAAGGTTTGGCTTTAGAGTCAAATTATTATCAAAATGCAGACGAAGCCTATGCCGGACTTGTAGCTGTATATGATGTGATGAGAAAAAATTCCGGTGGTTTTGAAAACATGATTACCATGTTTAATGCCGGTTCAGATGATCACGTTGCCGGAGGTGGTGGTGCTACAGATGGTGTTGGTATTCAATCTTTCTCAAATTACACCCTTGATTCTAATACCATTCCTGCTAGTTTTTGGAATGATTATTACCAAGGTATTTTTAGAGCAAATGTGTTATTAAGTAAAATACCTAATATTCCGATGGGAGATGATTTAAAAGTAAGATTTACAGCTGAATCTAAAGCTCTTCGTGCGTATTATTATTTTAACTTAGTAAGAATGTTTAAAAACATTCCCTTAATTTTAAATCCATTATCACCCACTGAAATCTATTCCATTCCACAGGCAAATCCTGCAGATGTGTATGCACAAATAGAACAGGATTTAATTGATGCCATTGCTGATTTACCTGCAACAGTAAGTTTATCTACAGAAGCTGGTCGTTTTACTAAAGGTTCTGCTCAAGCCTTATTAGGGAAAGTTTACTTATACCAAGGTGGTAAAAATGCATTAGCTGCAGAACAATTACAAGAAGTGAATGGCACCCCAGGAGGTACTAGTCAATATGGCTATAAGTTGCTAGATAATTTTAATGATTTATGGGTGGTTACCAATAAATTTAACACCGAATCTATTTTAGAAGTTACTCATACTAGTCAAGGAAATTCGTATTGGGGAATTTGGGGCGGTGGTCAAGATGAAGGAAATACTGTTAACGTAATGGTTGGGCCTAGAGGTTATACGGCTATTGGTTCAACAGCACCTGCCTTGCCATCCGGTTGGAGTTTTAATGTGTTTACACAAGATTTTTATGATTTTATGGCTGATGATCCAAGATTTGGAGCGACTGTGTTAGATTTGAAAGCCTTGAAATTAGCAGGTGAAGTTGACTACATTGGTGGTTATGAAGACACAGGCTATTTTTTAAATAAATTTTTACCTAGACAAGCTGATGCACATACCGGAGCCGGAGATGCAGTTTTGAATTATAAACAAAACACCTATGCAATTAGACTTGCTGATACTTATTTAATGGAGGCGGAAGCCCTAGGCGGAAGCGGAACCAGAGCACAAGCCTTATTAGATGCGGTGAGAAGCCGCGTTGGTTTACCATCTGTCCCTGTTTCAATGACTACAATTATGGATGAAAGAAGAAGAGAATTAGCCGGAGAAGGTCATCGTTGGTTTGACTTAGTAAGAACAGGTCAAGCTGCTTCAAAACTAGCCTCAAGAGGTTTTGTGGCAGGAAAACACGAAATATTGCCAATTCCATTTAAAGAGTTAGAAAACACTTTATTGGTTCAAAATCCAAGTTATAACTAATAGAAAAATAAATCACCCATGTTATCTTATTTCCAAAAATAATTGATGACATGGGGGGTTTACTAAAAACGTATAGTAATATGAAAAAAATTAAATTTCTAATCTGTTTTGTTTTATTACAAACAGTAGTAATAGGTTGCTCTGAAGAAGATGGAATTGGGACTGATTTGTCTTCCCTAAATTCATCTGAACCAACTGCAACTTCAAAAATATTCGATATCAGCGATGATAATTCGGGAAATGTAAGAATAACACCTTTTGGTGAAGGAGTAACAGAATTTACGGTTAATTTAGGTCATGGTGATGGAGAATTAGTTTCTCTTAGCCCCGGAAATAGTGTAACACATTCTTACCCTGAAGGAAGTTATACCGTAACCATAGTGTCAAGAGGAATCACCGGAATTGAAGTAGAAAATACTTATCCGTTGCAATTGGTTTACAGAGCTCCTGAAAATTTAGTAATCAATAAAAACTTAGCCGGTTATGATTTAACAGTTTCTGCTACAGCAGATTACGCGAATGGCTTTTTAGTTTATTTTGGTGATGTTACAAATGAAGTTGGTACACCAATGGCAGTAGGAGAAACATTACCTCCTCATACTTATGCAGCACCTGGAGTATATAATGTTAAAGTGATTGCTTTAAGTGGTGGAGCAGCTCAATCTGAATTAACAGAATCAATTACAATTTATGCTCCATTTTCATTACCAATTACCTATGAAAGTCCAATCCAAAATTATAATATTGGTGGAACTTTTGGAGATGTAAGTGTTTCGCAAATAGCTAATCCAAATCCGGGAGGAATCAATACTAGTGCAACCGTAAGAAAGTATATAAAAGCAGTTGGTGCTCCTGGTTGGGGAGGAACATGGACACCGCTCAGTACTCCAAACGGAACACCAATCAATATTGATAACGGAAGTATAATCAAGGTTATGGTTTATTCTACAGAAGTGGGTAAAATGCTTAATGTAGAACTTGAACAAGGCTCAGATGGGGTTTCAAATAAAATTCTGAAGGTAGCTTCTACTGTAGCAAATCAATGGGAAGAACTATCTTTTGATTTTGGGACATTTGGAATTCCTGCCGGAACTACTTTTAATCAATTAGTATTCAGATATAACGATACAGCTAACGGTACCGGGGAAGTAATTTACCTTGATAACATTAAACAAACTAATTAATACCAAGAAAAAATGAAGAAAAATTTTAAATATATATTTGCTCTTGTTTTTATGGGTGCCATTTTTTTTGCCTGTAATAATGATGAAGATTATTCTTTGGGTGATTTAGATGCACCAACTAATTTAGTAATTGCTACAGAAATAGTTGGTCAAGATATTAATAATCCTGAAGGAGATGGTTCAGGAGATGTAAAAATAACTATTACCGCCGATAATGCATTGTCTTATAAAGTTGATTATGATGCAAATAATGATGTTGATTTAGTATATCTTCCAACTGGGAAAGTAACTAAAAAATACACATCATTAGGTGTAAACACCTATAGAATAACAGCAGTTGCTTATGGGAAAGGTGGTTCTTCTACGATTATTACAAAAGATATTACGGTTCGCAGTGATTTTAATGTAAATCCTGAAATTGTAACTAATTTGACGAATAATTCTTCAAAAAAATGGATTGTTGATAAAAGTGTTCCTGGTCACTTTGGTGTTGGACCATGGGCAAATTCATCAACTCCAGAATGGTGGTCTGCAGCAATTGATGAAAAAGTTGCTTGTTGTAATTGTTTTTACACAGCCACTTTTACATTTTCTAAAACAGTTTCTAATACTTATACGCTTGACGTAGTTACTTCTGATGGAGCTTTCACAAAAACAGGTTCGTTAGCCTCAATCCCTGGTATTCCTGCTTCAGGAGATGAAGGTTGTTATCCTTATGCCGGTGGTTCAAGTTCATTCAGTTTTGTGCCTTCTAGTACCGGAATTGACGCTTCAACGCCTTCTACTCAAACTAGTATCTTGTTGTCAGGAACCACAACTTTCATAGGTTATGGGTCATTGCAAAAAGAATATGAAATTATGGTTTTAGATGGAAATTATATGTACTTAAGAGTTCAAGGTACGGAAACCGGAAATGCCTGGTATTTAAAATTAAAACCAGCTCCTTAAAACTAAATTGAATTACCCCGAAAGGAATATTTTTTCGGGGTAGTTTTTAAAACAAAAAAAAATGAAAATCTGCACCGCTTTCAAAAAGAATCTTTACCTTTTTATGACACTGTTTTGCTTACCTATCTTAGGTTGTAGCAACGATAGTTCAGATGGAGGTGATACTATCACGCCATCAAATTTAGCAGTTACCATAACAAAAGTAGGTTTTTCAGATTCTACTCCAAATGGTGATGGAAGCGGTACGATTTCATTGACTGCAACTGCGGTTAACGCAACATTGTATAAAATTAATTTTGGAAACGGGCAGTTGGTGGAATCTACAACCGGATTAGTAAATCATACTTTCACCGATATGGGCACAAATACCTATACAATTTATGTTTCTGCCTATAATGGAACTAAGTTTATATCTAAAACCATTGCAACAACGGTTTATGTTTCGCCGGAATTATTATGGTCTGATGAATTTAATGTTAATGGAGCTCCTAATTCAACCTATTGGGGATATGACATTGGAACCGGTTCAAATGGATGGGGAAATAATGAAGCTCAATATTATACTAATCGTCCTGAAAATGTAATTGTGCAAGACGGTATTTTAAAAATAAATTTAATCAAGGAAGTTTACAGTGGTAGCAATTATACTTCAGCCAGAATAGTAACGAAAGATAAATTTTCTTTTAAATATGGTCGAGTAGAAATCAAAGCCAAATTAGCTACCGGAGGAGGAACTTGGCCGGCACTTTGGATGCTTGGCGACAATATAGGGACTGCCGGTTGGCCAGGATGTGGAGAAATTGATATCATGGAACATGTTGGAAATGCTCAAAATAAAATTTATGGAACACTTCATCATCCGGGTCATTCAGGAGGAAATGCGGACGGTGGAAATGTAACTATTTCAAATGCCTCTTCAGAATTTCACGTTTATGCAGTAGATTGGACATCATCGTACATCAAATTTTATGTGGATAATCAATTGTATTATTCTTTTGTAAATACTAATAGCTTGCCATTTAATCAAAATTTCTTTTTAATTTTTAATTGTGCCATGGGTGGAAATTTTGGAGGGAATATTGATCCAAATTTTACATCAACAACTTTAGAAGTTGATTACATTAGAGTTTACCAATAATAAGATGTTTGTTTAAGTTAGTTGTTTCTTTGCCTTGCTTCTATTCTTGTTGAATAGAAGCATTGTAAAGAACAAAAAAGCAGACTTTTATTTCTTTGGAATCCTTGAAATTACAATAAAATAATATCATGAAAAAATCAATTTTACTTTGTTGTTTTCTTATTCCACTTATAGGAATATCGCAAGATTTGAAATTGATGACCTATAACATTCGTTTGGATGTTGCTTCAGACGGTGAAAATAGTTGGGCAAACAGAAAAGATTTTTTTACAGCCCAAATCAAATTTTATGAACCCGATATTTTTGGAATACAGGAAGCAACTCCTAATCAAGTAATTGATATTTCAAACGAGTTAACTCAATATAATCAGGTTGGAATTGGGCGAGAAGGAGAGGGAAAAGGAGAATCTTCAAACATTTATTTTAAAAAAGAGCGATTTAAAGTAATAACAGAAAATACGTTTTGGTTGTCAGAAACACCAAATCAAATTTCAAAAGGTTGGGATGCTGCTTTTTATCGAGTTTGCACCTATGTTTTATTAAAAGACACTAAAAAAAACATTCTTTTTTGGGTTTTCAATACGCATTTAGACCATGTGGGAGAAATTGCCCGCACCAACGGAATTGAATTGATTTTAGCTCAAATAGCAAAAGTAAATACAAAAAATTATCCTGTTTTTTTTATGGGTGATTTCAATTCGGAACCTTCTACGGAAAGAATTATTTCACTACAATCAAAAATGAATGACAGTCGTGAAATTGCCATTCAAAAACCGTTTGGACCTACCGGAACTTTTAACGGATTTAAACACAATGAACCGGTTACAATTTTAATAGATTACATTTTTGTGTCTAAAAATAATACCCTAAAAATTAACAAATATGCAGTTTTAAGTGATTCTAAAGATCTAAAATATCCTTCCGATCATTTGCCTGTATTCATCGAAGTGAATTATAAATAATGAACAAACTATATAAAATGAAATTTTTATTTCTATTGGTAATGATGGGCTCATTAGCAAATTGCAGTGAATCAGGGAATTCAACAACACCTACTGATCCAATCACACCATCCGTCAACGAAGTAGATTTTTGGCTCACAAAAGGGGATCAAACTGTAAAACTTCAAAAACAAGCTACTATATTGAAATTTGGCACAACCACTAATATATATCCATCAATAGAGATTAATCCAAATGATGTTTATCAGTCGGTTGAAGGATTTGGATTTACACTTACCGGTGGTAGTGCACAAGTTATTAATCAACTAAGCACTTCAAAAAAACAAGAACTTTTACAGGAATTGTTTGGGAACTCCACAGCATCAATTTCCATAAGTTACCTCAGAATCAGTATTGGAGCATCTGATTTAAATGAAACAGTTTTTTCATATAACGATTTGCCTTCGGGTCAAACGGACACCTCATTGGCTCAATTTAGTCTTGCTCCTGATATGACACATCTTATCCCGTTGTTAAAGGAAATCTTACTCATCAATCCTAATATCAAGATTATGGGAAGTCCTTGGTCGCCTCCAGTTTGGATGAAAGATAATGGCAGTTCTGTTGGCGGTAGTTTACAACCACAATATTACAGCGTTTATGCTAACTATTTTGTAAAATACATTCAAGCCATGCAAGCTGAAGGAATTACTATTGATGCTATTACTCCTCAAAATGAGCCTCTACATCCGGGAAATAATCCTAGTATGTATATGACAGCTGCTGAGCAAGCTGATTTTATAAAAAATCATTTAGGTCCAGCTTTTCAAACAGCATCCATAGCTACAAAAATTATTATTTATGATCATAATTGTGATAAACCGGAATATCCAATTCAAGTTTTAAACGATGCCTCTGCAAAATCATACATTGCCGGTTCTGCTTTTCACTTATATGGAGGAGATATTAGTGCACTTTCTATTGTTAAAAATGCTCATCCTACCAAAGATTTATATTTTACTGAACAGTATACTTCCAATACGGGAAATTTTGATGGTGATTTGCAGTGGCACGTGAAAAATGTAGTCATTGGCTCCATGCGAAATTGGAGTAAAATAGCCTTAGAATGGAATTTAGCGAACAACGCCTCTTTTGGGCCGCATACTCCCGGAGGTTGTACAACTTGTAAAGGGGCAATCACAATCAACAGTAGTTCGTCCTTTGCTAAGAATGTTGGTTTTTATATTATCGGACATGCTTCTAAATTTGTTCCGGAAGGTTCTATTCGAATTGGAAGTTCAGTGGTTGGAAACTTATACAACGTAGCTTTTAAAAGACCGGATGGAAAAAAAGTAGTTATAGTAGTCAATGATGGAAATAATTCTGAATTATTCAATATAAAATATAACGGAAAATGGATTACCACTTCGCTAGATGCCGGTGCTGTTGGAACCTATACATGGTAAATTAAAAACAAAAAAACATGAAAATATTACTCTCCACACTTATGGTTTCTTCCGTACTATTTGGACAAACTAAAGATAAAATAAATTCAAACCTACCAAATCATCAATCTGTTACGGTTTATACTACGGCACCTGATTCTAATCTAAAACTAGCTAAAACCGATGTGCTCACTTTTAAAGAATACAAGCAACCATTGGAAACCCAATTGTGCGTTTTTGTTCACCCCAATAAAACAAATCAAACTTTTTTAGGAATTGGGGGAGCAATCACCGATGCCAGTGCCGAGGTTTTTGCTAAATTACCTCTTACTAAACAGAATGAATTTTTGGATGCCTATTTTGATAAAGAAAAAGGAATTGGTTATACTCTTATTCGAACCAATATCCACAGTTGTGATTTTAGTTCAGAAAGTTATACTTATGTTGAAGAAGGCGACAAAGAATTGAAAACTTTTTCTATCGAACACGACCGAGCTTTTAAAATTCCATTAATCAAAAAAGCAATGGAAAAAGCCGGCAAAGCAACGTTTTATGCTAGTCCATGGAGTCCACCGGCATTTATGAAAGATTCTAAAAACATGCTTAAAGGCGGCAAATTGTTACCTGAATTTTATCAATCATGGGCAAATTATTATGTAAAGTTTGTTCAAGCTTATCAAAAGGAGAACATTCCGGTTTGGGGACTAACGATTCAAAATGAACCGATGGCTACTCAAATTTGGGAATCTTGTATTTTTACCGGCGATGAAGAAAGAGAATTTTTAAAAAATTACCTCGGACCTACATTACAAAAAAATGGTTTAAACGATGTTAAAATTACAGTTTGGGACCACAACAGAGATTTACTTTCACAAAGAGCAAGTGCTGTTTTAGATGACCCGGAAGCTGCAAAATACGTTTGGGGAATCGGATTTCATTGGTATGAAAACTGGAGTGGGGGAAATCCAATGTTTGAAAACGTGGCGAAAGTGCATCAAATGTATCCGGATAAAAATTTATTATTTACAGAAGGTTGTGTGGAAAAATTTAGTGCTGAAAAATACCAGTTTTGGGCAAATGGTCAACGTTACGGACGTTCCATGATTAACGATTTTAATAACGGAACCGTAGGTTGGACGGATTGGAATATACTTCTAGACCAAAATGGAGGGCCAAATCATGTAGGTAATTTTTGTTTTTCACCAATTCATGGCGATACTTCTACTGGAGAATTAATTTATACGCCTTCTTATTACTTTATTGGACATTTTTCAAAATTCATTAAATCCGGAGCTAAAAACTTTAGTTGTACAAGTAGCAGAAGTCAATTGATTGTAACGTCTTTTAAAAACCCAACCGGTGAATTAGTTACCATTGTAATGAATGAATCAGACAAAGAACTTTCTTATTTATTGAGCAACAATAATCAAGTAAGTGAAATCAAAATTCCTGCAAAAGCTATCCAAACTTTGGTTTATTAATTCAATTTGGATGAAGAAGAAAGTAATATTTTTATTTATAGGATTTCAATCATTTGTAGCATTTTCACAGCAAAAGTCAATTAATCAAAAGGTAGAAGATCTTTTGAAACAAATGACTTTAGAAGAAAAAATTGGTCAACTTAACCAATATACAGGTGATAATACAGTTACCGGACCGTTAACAATTAATCCTAACAAAAAAGAAGAGATAAAATCAGGGAAAATTGGTTCAATGCTGAATGTGATGGGTTCTACTTATACAAGGCAATACCAGGAATATGCCATCCAATCACGTTTAAAAATTCCATTATTATTTGGTTTAGATGTTATTCATGGGTATAAAACTACTTTCCCAATTCCTTTGGCTGAAGCTGCTTCATGGGATTTATCAGCCATTGAACTTGGTGCCAGAATTGCTGCAACAGAAGCTGCGGCATCAGGTATTCATTGGACATTTGCACCCATGGTTGACATTGGACGCGACCCTCGTTGGGGAAGAGTTATGGAAGGTGCGGGAGAAGATACTTATTTAGGTTCTAAAATAGCCTTTGCCCGCGTAAAAGGATTTCAAGGGGAAAAACTTGGCGAATTAAATGCTGTCATGGCTTGTGCTAAGCATTTTGCAGCCTATGGTGCTGCGGTTGGTGGTCGCGATTACAATTCAGTTGACATGAGCGAAAGAATGTTGTGGGAAACTTATTTGCCACCATTTAAAGCTGCTATTGATGCGGGTGCAGCAACGTTTATGAATTCGTTCAACGATATCAATGGAATTCCTGCTACCGGAAATAAATATCTACAACGCGATATTTTAAAAGAGAAATGGGGCTTTAAAGGATTTGTAGTTTCTGATTGGGGTTCTATTGGTGAAATGATTGCTCACGGTTATTCAAAAGATGCTAAAGAAGCTGCTTTACAAGCCATAACTGCCGGTTCTGATATGGATATGGAAAGCAACGCATATCGGTTTAATTTGGAACAATTGGTGAAAGAAAAGAAAGTTTCGTTGGCTTTAATTGATGACGCCGTAAAAAGAATTCTACACAAAAAATTTGAATTGGGTTTATTTGACGACCCGTATCGTTTTTGCAATCTGGAAAGACAAAATCAAGCGTTAAATAATCCGGAGCATACAAAAATTGCTAGAGATATTGCAAAAAAAAGTATTGTGTTACTCAAGAATGAAATCAATGTTTTACCGCTTTCTAAAAGTATAAAAAGCATTGCATTTATTGGCCCAATGGTTAAACCTAAACGAATCAATCACGGTTTTTGGGCGGTAGATTTAAAAGAAATTGATTCAACGTACATTGTTTCGCAGTGGGATGGTTTAAAAAACAAAGTGGGAAAGAACACGAAATTACTTTATGCGAAAGGTTGTGGAGTTGAAAACACTAGCAAAGAAGGATTTCAAGAAGCAGTTGACATAGCCAGTCAAGCAGATGTAGTTATTTTAAGCATCGGAGAAGCTTGGAATATGAGCGGTGAAGCCAAAAGCAGAAGTAATATTCATTTGCCGGGTGTTCAGGAAGATCTAGTAAAAGAACTTCAGAAAACAGGAAAACCAATCGTGATTTTAATAAATGCCGGTCGTCCATTAATTTTTAATTGGATAGCCGACAATATGCCCACAATTGTTTATACTTGGTGGTTAGGTTCGGAAGCAGGAAATGCAATTGCTGACGTACTTTTTGGTGATTATAATCCGTCCGGTAAATTACCAATGACTTTTCCTAGAGAAGAAGGTCAAATTCCAATTTATTATAATCATTTTAATACAGGAAGACCATCTGTAAATGAAGATAAAATTTACAAATCAGCTTATATAGATTTACCAAATTCACCTAAATTCCCTTTTGGATATGGACTAAGTTATACGTCATTTGCTTATTCAGATTTGAAATTATCAAAGCAAAAAATGAAAAGCAATGAAACGATAGAAGTTTCTTTCACACTAACTAATACCGGAAAATTTATAGGTGAAGAAGTTGTGCAGCTCTATCTTCGGGATAAAGTAGGTTCTGTTGTTCGCCCAATAGTAGAATTGAAAGATTTTAATAAAATAAAATTGGAAGTAGGTGAAACAAAAACCATTAAATTTAGTATTGATAACCAAAAATTATCTTTTTATAATGAAAAACTGGTATTCGATTCTGAAATAGGTGATTTTGACATAATGATTGGGTCGTCTTCTACAGATATTAGATTAAAAGGCAGATTTGAATTGGTGAAATAATTTAAGTAGCTTTGAATTTATTATTAATTTCTAGAATCGAAATATTTTATATCAATAAGTAAAGAGAAACCTCTTAAGGTTTCATAATTTTTTAAGGTTTTCTAAACCAATTAAATGAAAAAGGTTTTCACCAATTTAACTACTTGGGTTTTAATAGCAATTCTTTTAGGGGCTATATTAGGTCATTTTTTGCCTGAAACAGCTATTCAATTGCAGCCTTTAGGAACTTATTTTATCAATATAGTTAAGGTTTTCATCAATCCAATAATTTTCTTAACCATTTCTTTAGGAATTAGTGGAATGGGAAGTTTAAAAAAAGTGGGAAGAGTTGGAGGGAAAGCACTTTTATATTTTGAAATTGTCACTACACTTGCTCTTTTAATAGGTGTTGTTGTAACTTGGATTATTCAGCCGGGAATAGGAATTGAAACGATTTCATTGCAGCCGGCGAAAATTTCAAAATATACAACCGGTGCTGAGACATTTGGATTATGGAACTTTATAAAATCAAACCTAACCATTCAGGTTTTGTTATTTTCTATCCTTTTTGGGACATTTTTGAATAAATACAAACACAGTGATAGAATAAAAAAATACCTCAGCTTTGCTTCAAAATATGTTTTTAAAGCACTCCATTTGGTTATGCTATTTGCACCTCTCGGTGCTTTGGGTGGAATTGCCTATACTATAGGTAAATTTGGAATAGCAACGATGATTCCTTTAGCAAAATTAATGATAACGGTATATGTCACCATGGCGTTATTTATTTTTATTGTACTTGGGGCTATTCTTAAATATCATAAAATTAGCATTTTAAACTTTTTGAATTATATAAAAGAAGAATTATTAATAGTTTTAGGAACCTCATCTTCTGAATCCGCATTGCCATCCTTGATGGAAAAACTCGAAAAAATGGGTTGCTCAAAATCAGTTGTTGGACTTGTTGTTCCTGCCGGTTATTCGTTTAATCTTGATGGAACAACGATTTATTTGTCGATGGCTATTTTGTTCTTAGCTCAAGTTTATAATATTGATTTAAGTTGGACTCAAATGGGAACAATTATCGGCGTATTAATGATAACTTCAAAAGGAGCAGCAGGAGTAACCGGAAGCGGATTTATTGTATTAGCATCCACACTTTCTGCGGTTAAAGTGATACCTATTGAAGGATTAGCATTGCTGCTTGGGGTAGACCGATTTATGAGTGAAGCACGTTCTATTACTAATTTTATAGGTAACGGAGTAGCTACTATCTTTTTAGCAAATAATGAAAATGAATTTGAAAGATTAAAAATGGAAATAGCTTTTACTAAAGAAGTATACGAATATGAAAAACATGAAATTTAAATGGCATTTTCTTTTACTAATAACTTTTATCAGTTCATTCGCTTTAGAGGCTCAAGTAAAAGTTGCTGCTATTTTTTCTGACAATATGGTTTTACAACGCCACTCTAAAATTCCGGTTTGGGGCTGGGCTAATGCCAATGAAAAAGTTACTGTACAATTTCATAATCAAACTAAAACAACCAAAGCAGATCAAACAGGAAAATGGATTGTTCGTTTAGATGATGAAATGGCCGGTGGTCCTTATGTTCTTAAAATAAAAGGGAAAAATTCGATTGAAATTAAAAATATTTTAGTGGGTGAAGTTTGGATATGTTCAGGACAATCAAATATGGAATGGACGGTTGGGCAAGCGGATGAAGCAGAAAAAGAAATAGATATGGCTGATTTTCCTCAAATTAGACATGTTAAAATACCAAAAGAAATTAATTCCTTTCCCGCTTCAGATATTCAAAAAACAGCATGGGAAGTTTGTTCCCCAAAAACAGTAGCGGATTTTACGGCAATAGGTTATTATTACGCAAAAGAATTAAACAATAAACTGAAAATTCCAATAGGAATAATCAATGCTTCTTGGGGGGGAACAAATATTGAAACGTGGATTAGTAGAGAAGGTTTTGAACTTGACAGTGAGTTCCGAGATATGATTTATAGTATGCCTAAAATTGATATTCATTCACTTTTAGACGCCAAAATGGATGCTGCAAAAACTCGAATTGAAAAAATTCAAAATTCAAAATTAAATCCTGAGGATGTTTCTTTTTATAAAGATTTGAATTTTAAAGACAGTAATTGGTCAGAAATACACCAACCCGGCCTTTGGGAAGAACAACAATTGGGAAATTTTGATGGCGTTATTTGGTTAAGAAAGCATTTTACACTTTCTGAAATCACTGAAAATTGTATTATAGAAATTCCGGCAATCGATGATAATGACATCACGTTTATAAATGGGATAAAAATTGGACAAACAAATGGTTGGGATGAAAAGCGAATGTATAAAATTCCTTCGGGGATATTAAAATTAGGCGATAATGTTATCACTATTCGCGTGGTTGACAATGGCGGCGGCGGAGGCATTTATGGCAATGCAGCAGCATTGAAAATTATACTGAACAACAAAGAAATTCCATTAGACGGGTATTGGAAATTTCAAGTAGAATCAATTAAAAATAGTATTAATGAAAACGATTTTCCTTCACTTTGTTTCAATTCTATGATTCATCCATTAATTCCTTTTGCTTTTAAAGGAGTACTTTGGTACCAAGGTGAAAGTAATGTGTCAAGAGCTTTTCAATATCGAAAAACATTCCCGATGCTAATCAGTGATTGGCGTAAAAAATGGAAAAATGATTTCCCTTTTTACTATGTGCAATTAGCAACTTATCAAACAACAGGAAATAGTAATGAAGGATGTGCTTGGGCAGAAATTCGCGAAGCTCAAACAAAAACATTATCAGTAAAAAACACAGGAATGGTTGTAACTACTGATGTTGGAAACCCAAATGACATCCATCCAACGAATAAGAAAACTGTTGCAAAACGATTGGCATCTATAGCTTTTACTAATTTAAATAATGAAAACATGATTTCTAACGGACCAACCTTTAACTCTTTTGAAAAGAAAGAGAAGCAACTAATTGTTACTTTTAATTCTTTAGGAGCAGGATTAGTAACCACCAATGAATATGGGTTTGTTAACGGATTTGAAATTGCAGGTGAAAATCAAGTTTTCTATCCGGCAAAAGCATACATCAAAGAAAATAAAGTGGTAGTAAGTAATGAAAATGTTTTAAATCCAATCGCTGTTCGCTTCGGATGGATAGGTGATGCTTCTGAATGTAATTTGTTTAACGTAGAAGGATTTCCTGCCGTTCCGTTTCGTTCAGATGAATGGAAAACAATAACTAAAGAGGAGAAATATAAGATTGATATAATCGTAAACTAATTTTATGAAAAAGCTAGTATATATAATGCTGTTTTTGCCTTTACTTTGTTTAGGCCAAATGGAAACAAATGGAACAATAAAAGCGGAATTAGTTACAAAATTTGAATTGAATTATTTGCTTCAAAAACCAAATAACAACAAGGATTTAAAACCGCTCATCATATTTCTGCATGGCTCAGGTGAAAAAGGAACGGATTTAGAAAAATTAAAAATTCATGGTCCTTTAAAATATGCCAAAACACATGAACTGGACGCATATATTTTAGCTCCGCAGTGTCCGGAAAACAAGTATTGGGAATCAGAAGAATTATATCTTTTAATTCAAAAAGTGTTGGCAGAAAACAAAATAGACAAATCCAGAATATACCTCACCGGATTAAGTATGGGAGCATGGGGAAGTTGGAATTTAGCGTTTGCACATCCTGAACTTTTTGCCGCCTTAGTACCAATTGCCGGTTTTGTTGATCGAGTACCTATGGTAGAGAATTGTAAAATTTCAACGATTCCCATTCGAATTTTTCACGGATTACAAGATGATATTGTAGATGCGAATTATTCCATCGCTATTTTCAATAAATTGAGAGGATGTAACAAAGATATCAAACTCCAACTCTTTG
>Ga0209582_1000438_pt1 | contig 27775 bp, 20 predicted proteins | sample KloWWTmetKNB5Kit_FD_187176 | JGI IMG/M metagenome (GOLD analysis project Ga0209582, IMG submission 187176) | Active sludge microbial communities from Klosterneuburg, Austria, studying microevolution and ecology of nitrifiers - Klosterneuburg... | ecosystem: Engineered > WWTP > Aerobic digester >...
CGTGCCCGGCGCGGTGGGCGCGGTTTTTGCGCCAGCGGGCAGGCTCAGCGCCATCAACCCAGCGCACAACGCAAGGTGTGAAAAAGCAAGGTGTGGTCTCATGCGCATGGTGATACATCGGGATGCCGGGCAAGTCAATACCCAAACTGATACAAGAATGTAGCCAAAAATGGGCTGGACGCGCGGATGAAAAGATACCAGCTTATTTCCTGCTTTGAAATGAGCCGATGCCCCTTTTATTTAATTAACGCGAGTTCGGGATAAGGAATCTTGTAATTTCATTCTTGATGTAAGAGCGAAAAACAGAATTTATTGGTCCGTTCGCCCTGACCCTTCGATAAACTCAGGGTGAACGGATGAGCGAAGCGAGCAGTCGAAGGGCAATCATTCAATAAAATCAAAACATAAGTTGAACAATCATCCTTCGACTGCTCCTGCTCGTTCCTCGCAGTCGCGCTCAGGATGAACGGGTTCCTCAAAGACTCCTTATCCCGAACTCACGTTAATTAACAGAAGTGAGATAGCAAAGGATTGCTAAATTGGCAAATAACCCCAAACGTAATTTTCAAATTTAAGGCAGATATGGAATTGCTTCCTCCCCTAATATGTCTACCCATTTAATCATGGGGCGTGACCTTGCAGTGGCAAATAAAAGCTTGTTTAATTCCCCCCGTCTGTCAACATAACCCACCAGATTAAGCGCCTTGCTTGTCCTATTGGCCCCCTCAATATTATCAAATTCAATACCTACATCATTACAAAGAATTTCTAGCTCATCTGATTTGAAGTTTTTGGAAAGGGCATCTCGTAGTTTTACTTGAAGGCTATGCGAGAAGCCGCCTTTTGGAGGTGGAGGAGGGACGTGATACCTAGGTAAGGGTAGGCCGTCATTTTCGGCCATTCTTTCAGGACGCTCAGGGTTGATATGGTTTGACTCATCAATTAAAGACTGAAGAAACTCGGTCAATGCTTGTGTTTTATCACTATACCCAGTGAGATTGATAACACGGATATGCCTTTGCTTGAGATCATCTATCTCATTTGGGTCAGCATCAAAGAAAACCGCGTATCCTGTTCTTTGTAAAGGCGCGAAAGCTTCACCTAAACGGTCCCAAAGCTGGTTAAAAAATGGATCCTGAAGACTATAACCCACAAATAAAGCTGTTTTTGATATTAGCTCGTTGCGTACTCTAGCAAGAATTTCTGAATGGGAATCCAACAAAGTATTGAAATCGCGTGATGTAATTACTAAAGATTCAGGCTGTTCTAAGTCGCCACATATTTTCACGACTTTTGTTTGGTCGTCGCGCCATAAAGGAAGCTGCGATTCCCCAATGATGACCTGCCTGCGAATACGATCTCGCTTTAATGCTTCTTCCAACAAATTGTCGTAGTTTGTTGTAAAGAAAATTTTACTGGGAAGAGCGACCAAAACTTTGTGCGCAGGTGAGGGGTCTAGCGAAGTGGTATCCAACTTGTCTTGAAAATGCCGAATAAGTCTTGCGCGACCATTTAGGTTTTCATAGCGTTGTGCGGCATCTAACAACTTTTGAGCAGTAATATCTTGTGGAGAGGGCAAGCGGTATTCAACAGCCTCTGCCAAAGGTTTAATGAGTTCATACCACCCAGGCAGGCTTGCACCAATCGAAACACCCGCTCCGACGAATATAACAGCGTTTCCGGTTTTGAAATCATTCTTGAGGTTATTGAGATCGGTATTGTGGATCATTTTGTTTCGCCTTATCCAGTGTGTCTTTTAAGTCTGATTTCTTGGAAATAATGTGTGAATGTAGCTCATCAAGACGATTTTGCCTTTCCATAAACGAGCATAAATCCCTCGCAAAGGAGGAAAGACTCTCCGAGTCTAAATTCTCGTGGTCAACATTAAGATAAAAACATATTTCTTTTAGCTCGTCTTGCGAAAAACGCAACATCAGAACGTCCCTAATAGCTCTACGATAAGTTGAAGTGTCAATTCTTTCTCGAAACGAGATTTTCTCTGTAAAAGTTTCTCCCAAGGCCGATGCAAATAAATTGCCGGCCTGATTCACATATTCGAGCTTCTTAATTGCAAAACTCCATGCATCTTCCTTTTTTAGGATATCAGGTCTTTGATCGTAAATAAAATATACAAATGATGCGAAAACGCTACGCTGTTTTAGATAAATAATCAATTCGCGACATTTTCCTGCAACCCCTCCCCCCCGGACCTCTTCTAAGTTCACGCCAAAATTTGAGCATAGTTGATCAAGATCCATTTCATTTAGATTGCTAACCATCTGCCGTCTAACAAAAACCTCAACGTTGTCCTTGCCGATTTCTTCAGGAGAAACAACAGACTTAACCAAGATCAACTTATCAACTTCGCCTAAAAGACCTTTTATTATTAAATCTTTGGTTTGTCCAAAATTTTCAGAGTCTTGGCCTAAATCGAAGCAAAGAGTTTTCAATTCTTCCAAATCATAACCGGCATTTAACGCTACATATATTTGGCTGTTTAAATCAAAAAGACTATTTTGAGGCTTCCAATAAGCTATTAATAGCTTTAGGTTATTCAGCTTTTCTTTTCTTTGAAAAAACCGAACTATTGAGTGTGCAACTTGCGAGCGATTTTCTCTAAATGACCTTTTCCATCCTTTAAAAACATCATTGAAATGAGAAGCCAAATTGTCTGCTTCTTCTAAACTGAAATTCTGCTTAAATGCTGTATAGCATTGAAACATTTCAGAGTCGGAGGAAACTGAAATTCCATGACAAACATCGGGACGTTCGGCATTGATAATGCCAACTAACTTATCTAGCTCACCTTCTTTCAGGCATAAAGACAATAAAGCTATAATTTTTGCATCCTTCCCTCCTTGAGGCAAATTATCGAATTCAACGCCCAATCGCATACAAATCAGTTTAATTTCTGAAAGATCAAATCGGCTTTGCAAAATTTTAAACAATACTTGTCTAGATAAGGGATATAAAAGCCAGAAAGCTCGGACAAAGGCTTCTGCAGTGACTACAGAAAAGGCAGATTCTGTTTCAAATAAAAAATGGGGGTCTGAAGGCAAGGTAAATTTGTACTTATTTTTGTGTTTATTGGGAGTGAAACTTGTTGGCTGCAAAAATTCATAAAGAATTTTTATCAACTCGTTGATGTTGAGTGATTGTTCAATGCGCCAATTGAGCCAATGCCTAACAAATTCACGATTATTGATGGTGGGGTGCAAGGCACTTATTAATAAAACAATAAAGTCCTTTGAGCTTATATCTAACACTGAAATGGATTGAAAAATCAATTTCTGATCATCATTACTAATAATTTTGCCCTCTCGCTCAAAATCTTCAACTCCTTGTTTAAGGATATACACCGCGTTCAATCTTGCCCTATCCTCATCAGTAAGCCATTCACCAACTTTTGCCGCCAATCGGTCATGAGCTAATTCAAAATAACCGTTGTCAAGAACACGCACAATACGAGCGTTTTGAAGCTTTCTCAATAATTGCTCTGTTTCTGTCTGACTTAACTCTTTTGCATAAGCTACACGCTTAAAAACATCTTTTGAGCTTAGGGGGATTTTTGTTCGCCTTGGGGTGATTAAAGATTTAAGAATAATTTTTGCTTTTTGCTGCTCCTCGCCTTCGTTTAGATTTAATAAAGCATCATTTAAATATCTTTCAAGAATACTCTGAGTTCCACCTAATGCCTCAAAATCTGCCAAGTGAATTTTCTTTTTAGACTTGAAAAGTTTATACAGGGTAGAACATATGATTTGCAGTTGAGCAGGGTCAAACTCGGTTTTCTCAAGATCATTCAATAATAAATCCGTCAAATCTGGGGCAAATGTAAATTTAAATAATTTTGCAGGCTCATTAATCGCTTGTTTAGTTTGCGCCCTGCCCAATGGGCCCAATAAAAAGCGATTTGCTTTTTGGCCCAAATCCTTAAGTTGAACATTTGACATCAACTCTTCCCACTGGCCAACGTATTCATAACGAAGACACACTAAAAGGTGAAAATCTCGGTTACTGGGATTCTTCGCCAGTGATTCTGCAAAAGCTTTTTGTTGTTCAACTCTGAGATCACGAGTAAACAGTTCCTCTGCCTGATCGAAGATGACAATTGATTTCTTATTGTCTACCCCCCCAACATAGTTGCCAAAGTCTTGAATGCCTTGTTTTGTTTCAGATATCCTGAAATAGTAAACAGACCAACCTTCAGCTTCTAATCGTGGGATGATCCCCGCTTTTAATAATGACGTTTTTCCTCTACCAGAAGGGCTGCTGAGGATATTGATTCGATTTGCCTTTATCTGACTGACTAACTCCAAGGATTCTGTCTCACGTCCAAAATAAATTCGACGATCTTTAGCCTCAAAATAATTTAGAAACTTATAAGGACCTTCTGAAGGCAATGGCAATGATGCGACCTGCGCATGATATGTTTGATTTTTGCCTACACTTGACTCTAAAGTGCTTACAAGTTTTTCTAAGGTTAATAGAAAATCTTCACTCTCAAGGTCTATCGGGATAATTTTCTGTGTGTCTGGGGCGCGGCTTTTAAGATAGGAGGAGGCATTGCCACAAACAATAAAAGGAGGTTTTACTTCCGCTTTAAGGTTCTTGGCAATTTCTGGATAAAGCGATGATAGCAAGCTGTCATCATCAAATTCTTCTGGTGTGATGCCTAAGAATATACAGGTCTTTCCGCTTAGATCATTCTTTAAATAAGTAATAAGAGAGTCTTTTTTTGAGCGAAGACCTCCATATCCAGATTTGGTTACAACCAAACTTTTGGGTTTGGTTGGCAAACCTAACAGATGAAATACCTTCTTTTGCTTGGATAATCCTGAACGCAAATCACCATCATCTGTGTAGTAACTACAAGATATTTTCTCTTGCCGAAAAGCACTCTTGATCCTTGAATCATATGCTGTTGAATAAATTGTAGAAACAGATAGATGAGCTAAGGCGATATGAGCAGGACATATTTCAGCATCATCATTTATTTCTGCACTCACCATTTGCGCTATCTCATCAAAGTTTATTTTGAGATCTTTATATTCAGGGAATCGTGGGGAGCGTTTGTCAAACCCGTGCCACAAGATAAAAGCTACATCTTCTCCTTTTGAGACCTCTCTTACCAAATCATCAGGTATTACATTCCATCTTGTCATATATTTCTCCGGCACTTGGTTTTATTCGTTTCATAGACACCCCGTGATTGCATTAAAGTATACGACGAATCGACGATTTTTCCAAAACAACCTGTCCGACAGGTCATTGTTTGCGTTATTGACAGCGCTGCCCCGCCTCGTTACAATCTGCCCAGTTTTAAGCATGGCGTACGTTGTTGTGGTCGTCCTTATTAGTGCGCTCCTCGTCCTTAGCGGCTTGGAGCAACATTCGTTTGGGATGGCAACGCAGCGCGCCTGATGCAGATTTAAAAGCCAGAACTCTGAAAGAGCCTTCCTGAACAAGCGGGAAGGCTCTTTTTTGTTGGCGCAAGCAAGGCAAACACTATGTGAGCAATGACGGAAGACGGAAGGCGGAAGACGGCGCAAAAACAGCCGTTATCCGTCTTCCGTCTCCCGTCTAAAAAATCAAAAGGAGCAGAATGAAGTTAACCGGCGCGCAGATCCTGTGGGAAAGTTTGATCCAACAGGGCACAACTGTTTTGTTCGGGTATCCCGGTGGCGCAACGCTGCCAGCGTATGACGCGCTTGTGGATTACACCGACCGCATTCATCATGTTTTGGTGCGGCACGAGGAGAACGCCGCGCTGGCCGCCGACGCGTATTACCGCGCCACGGGCCGCGTGGGCGTGTGCATGGCGACCAGCGGCCCCGGCGCCACCAACCTGGTCACCGGGCTGGCAAACGCAATGATGGATTCCGCCGCAGTGGTCGCCATCACCGGCCAGGTGGCGTCTCAACTGGTGGGCAGCGACGCCTTCCAGGAGACAGACGTGACGGGCGTGACGCTTCCCATCACCAAGCACAATTATTTGGTGCAAGATGTGAGCGAGCTGGCGCAGGTTTTGGCCGAGGCGTTTTACATCGCCAAAAGCGGGCGGCCCGGCCCGGTGCTGGTGGACATTTGCAAAGATGTGCAGCAAAAATCTACCGATTACACGCCGGTGACCAACGTGCAGTTGCGCGGCTACCGGGCCATCAAGCCGTTTGGCAAACAAGACACGCGCCGCCTTTTGGTTGAGGCGTCTGAGATGATTGACCACGCCAAGAAGCCGGTGATTCTGGCGGGGCAGGGCATTAAGCACGGGCAGGCGCACGAGGAATTTAAGACGTTTGTGGAAAAGAGCGGCATCCCGGTGGCGACCACGCTGCTGGGCATTGGCGTGCTGGATGAGGATCATCCGCAAAACCTGCGCATGATGGGCATGCACGGCGAGGCGTATGTGAACCACGCCATCGCCAACGCCGATTTGCTGATTGCGCTGGGGATGCGGTTTGATGACCGCGTGACCGGCAACCTGAAAATGTATGCCAAACACGCCCGCGTGATTCACATTGATATTGACGCGGCGGAGATTGGCAAGAACGTTCCGGCAGATGTTGGCATTGTGGGCAACGTGAAGGATTTGTTGCCGCAACTGACCGATTTGATTGAGCCAAAGAAGCAAGAGCGCTGGATGGAGCAGATCAATGAGTGGCGGGCCGACACCAAAGATCACGATGTGATGCAATATGATTTGCCGGATGACATGCTGCTTGCGCCGCAGGTGATCCGCGCAATTTGGGAAGAGACCGAGGGCAACATCACGGTTTGCACCGATGTTGGGCAGCATCAAATGTGGGAGACGCAATACTTCCAGCATCGCAAGCCAAACCAGCTCATCACCAGCGGCGGTCTGGGCACGATGGGGTACTCGCTCCCGGCGGCCATCGGCGCAAAGTTTGGCCGCCCGGATGATGAGGTGTGGGCCATTGCAGGCGATGGCGGCATCCAAATGGCGACCCCCGAAATGATGACCATCATTCAGGAAGGGCTGGACATCAAGATAGCGGTTATCAACAACCATTATTTGGGGATGGTGCGGCAATGGCAAGAGTTGATGCACGGGCGGCGGTATAGCTCGGTGTCAATGGTCTCGCCAAACTTTGTCAAGCTGGCCGAGGCGTATGGGATTTGCGGCTTCCGCGCCACAACCGTCAAGGAAGCGCGAGAGGCGATCCGCCAGGCGCGGGCGCACAATGGCCCCACCCTGATTGAGTTTGTGGTGGAGCAGGAGACCAACGTGTTCCCAATGATTCAGCCCGGCAAGGCGCTGGATGAAATGACCCGCCGACCCGTTCAACCCGCCGCGCTGGGCGGAGGGATGGAAGGATTGAAGTAAGACGGAAGACGGAAGACGAATTAGACGATAGACCATAGACAATGGACGATAGGGATATGGCGTTCAAGTTTGAGAAATTAGAGGTTTGGCAGAAGGCGATGGAATATACCGATTTGGTATATGAGCTATCCGCGCTTTTTCCGCGTGAAGAAGAGTTCAACCTCAAGTCTCAAATGCGCCGAGCCGCAACGTCCATCCAATTAAACATTGCCGAAGGGTCAACAGGCCAGACCGACGATGAGCAAGCCCGATTTCTAGGTTTGGCCGTTCGTTCGCTTTATGAAACAGTGGCTTGTTTGCATCAGGCTATTCGGCGCAAGTTTTTAGTTGATACATCACTTGCCCAGGCGCGAGTTTTGTACCAGCAGGCAGAAACGCTGGCAAAAATGATTCAAGCCATGAGAGGCGCCATCGCGCCGGACAAAAAATGGATTCGTGAAACGCAGGCTGAATATATCGTTGAAGTGCGAGAAGAACTGAACGATGCGGAATGGGCATCGTCCATCGTCCGTCGTCCATCGTCAAATCAAGGAGATCAAAATGCTAATTGACAGAGCAGAAGCGCGTAAGAACCCCACCAAGCATACGCTGGTGGCGCTGGTAGAGAACAAACCGGGCGTGTTGAACCGCGTGTCGTCGCTGTTCCGCCGCCGCAACTTTAATATTGAGAGTTTGGCCGTTGGCGAGACCGAGGATCCCACCGTGTCTCGCATGACGATTGTGGTGGATGCCAGCAAGACCAACGCCGCGCTGGTGGAGCGCAACTTGTACAAGCTGGTCAATGTGATTGATGTGCAAGACCTGACCACCGCGCCCAGCATCGCCCGCGAGCTGGCGCTGATTAAGGTGCGCGTGAATGATCCGCAAAAACGCGGCGAGTTAAAGCAGGTGGCAGACATGTTCCAAAGCAAAGTGGTGGATGTCGCCAAGGAATCCGTCATCATTGAGGTGACGGGCGAGGAAGACAAGGTGGACTCCATCTTGCGCGTGCTGCACGATTACGGCATCATGGAAGTGGTGCGCACAGGCCGCATTGCAATGGCGAGAGGGTAATTTGAGACGGAGGACGGAAGACGGGAGACGGTTTTAGCCGTCCTCGGTCTTCCGTCTCTCGTCAAATTCAATTTAACAAAAAGGAAAATAATGTCAGCAAAAGTTTATTACGAGAAAGACGCCGACCTTGACTTGCTCAAGGACAAGACCGTTGCCATCATTGGGTTTGGCTCGCAGGGGCACGCCCACGCGCTGAACCTGAAGGACAGCGGGGTGAATGTGGTGGTGGGTTTGCAAGAGACGAGCAAAAGCCGCGAGAAGGCGGCCAACGCCGGCCTCAAGGTCATGTCGGTGGATGAAGCCGCGCAGGCCGCGGATTTCATCATGATGCTGGTGCCCGATGTGCCCGCCGCGCAAATTTATGCCGAGCATATTGCGCCGTACATGAAGAAGGGCAAGACGCTCATGTTCGCGCACGGCTTCAACATTCACTTTGGGCAAATTGTCCCGCCAAAAGATGTGGATGTGTGCATGGTCGCGCCGAAGGGGCCGGGGCATTTGGTGCGCACCACCTACCAGGATGGCGGCGGTGTGCCGTGTCTGGTCGCAGTGCATCAGGGTGGCACACGGGCGCTGAAGAACGCCCTGGCCTATGCGCGCGGCATTGGCGGCGCGCGGGCGGGCGTCATCAAAACCAGCTTTAAGGAAGAGACTGAGACCGACTTGTTCGGCGAGCAGGTTGTGTTGTGCGGCGGTGTTTCGCATTTGGTCAAGGCCGGGTTCGAGACGCTGGTTGAGGCGGGCTATGCCCCAGAGATGGCCTACTTTGAGTGCATGCACGAGCTTAAGCTGATCGTGGACTTGATGTATCGCGGCGGGTTGAACTTTATGCGATACAGCGTGAGCGACACCGCCGAGTGGGGCGATTACGTGAGCGGCCCGCGCATCATCAAAGATGGCACGAAGAAGGAGATGCAGAAGATCCTGACCGAGATTCAGAACGGCAAGTTTGCCAAGAACTGGATTGAGGAGAACAAGAAAGGCCGCCCGAACTTTAACGCCATGCGCAAGCGCGATATTGATCATCCGGTGGAGAAGACCGGCCTCAAGCTGCGCCGCATGATGCCGTGGCTCAACCCACGCGAAGTGAAACCGGGAGCGGGGGGGGCGTAAAAAACGCGACGGAAGACGGGAGACTGAAGACGGATTGGTCGTCTCCCGTCTTCCGTCCTCCGTCTCTATGTCAATCAACCAGCCGCTTATTCTTTTGGACAGAGTCAACGTCGCCATAAACGGCGCGGAGATTCTGCGAGACATCACCTGGCAAATGAAGCGCGGCGAGAACTGGGCGATTTTGGGCGGAAACGGCGCGGGCAAAAGCACATTTTTGCGCCTGGTTCGCGGAGAAATTTGGCCTGCGCCGGTGAACGGCGGATTACGCATGTATGGTTTTGAAAACACACCCACGCCCAGCCCCATCGGCATAAAAAAGCGGATGAGGCTGGTGAGCGCCGAACAACAGGCGCGCTATTTGCGCCAGCACGAGTGGCAGCTCACCGCGCGGGATATTGTGTTTACCGGTTTTCATGACAGCGAAGTGGTGTGGCAAAAGCCCACCCGCGCCCAATCCAAAGTGGTGGATGAAACGTTGGATATGCTGGGCATTGCGTCGCTGGCGAACACCCATTTTAAGAAAATGTCTCAGGGGCAACTGCGCCGCGCATTGATTGGCCGCGCGTTGGTGAGCAACCCCGAAGTATTGGTGCTGGATGAGGTGTGCGTGGGGTTGGATGCGGCCTCGCGCAGGCACATTTTAGACATCATCCAGCAGGCCGCCGAGCGCGGCACACAAGTGCTGATGACCACGCACCGCAAAGATGAACTCGTGCCGGCCATCAGCCATGTGATGGAGTTGAAAGAGGGGCGAGTTGAGCGAATTGAAGATAGACGGAAGACGGAGGACGGCAGACGGAACGCCCTGTCCCAAGCCGTCTTCCGTCTTCCGTCTTCCGTCTCGGACGCCAGGCCTCTCATTGAAATCTCCAACGCCAGCGTGGCTTTGAACGAAGGCGCGGACGTGGTGCTGCGCGGGGTGAACTGGCGGATGAATGAGGGGGAGCATTGGCTGACTACCGGCGACAACGGCGTGGGCAAAAGCACGCTGCTCAAGCTCATTTTGGGCGAGTTGTGGCCCGCGCATGGCGGGAGCATTGCGCGGTTTGGCGAGCGCGATTTTCGCAATGTGTGGGAGATCAAAAAACGCATCGGCTATGTGAGCGCAGACCTTCAGGCGCGGTATTTTGTGGATGTGAGCGCCGAGGATGTCATCGCGTCGGGGTTCTTTGCCAGCGTGGGCTGGCTGCAACCCACATCGCGCAAGCAAAATGCCCGCGTGGATGAGTTGATTGACCTGTTTGGCCTGCGCCCGCTGGCAAAGCGCAGCATTTTGGAGATGAGCTACGGGCAGGCCCGCAAGGTGCTGGTGGCCCGCGCTCTGGCAAATTCTCCGCGCATTCTTATTTTGGATGAGGTTTTTGATGGCCTTGACGCGCATTTCCGCGCCGAACTGGTGGAGATTTTGGAGCGCGTGGCTGCGCCAGCAGCGCTCTGGCCGCGGCCCAACGAGTTGGACGGAGCGACCGGAGCGCTTGGCACAAGCATCATCCTCGTCGCCCATCACGAGGCCGACATTTTGCCGTGCATCACGCATCGCATGACGATTGCGGATGGGCGGGTGGTGAAGTTGGAAGAAAGAATTGTTTCTGATGCAATCAGCCCATCCCCGGCACCTCACAAAGGGAGGAGAGATGAACCCACCCCCAACCCCTCCCGGCGGGAGGGGAGTAACTCGGCTTCCCCCCTCCCTTTGGGAGGGGCTGGGGGTGGGTTTAAGCGCGGAGGTGATTTGTAATGAATACCCCAAAGCGAAACCGCGCCTTAAGCGAGAAAACCTTGTCTCACGCTCGAGAATTGCGCCGCAACATGACACCCGCGGAGAGAATCTTGTGGAAGCATTTGCGAGCGCATAATCTGGCGGGTTTTAAGTTTCGCAGGCAACACCCCATTGGAGATTTCATCACGGATTTTTGTAGTGTTGAGAGCGGGCTGGTGATTGAAATTGATGGTGATACACACGCAGGACGAGAACAGCAAGACGCATGGCGAACCGCGCAGATTGAATCGAAAGGATATCGTGTGATTCGATTTACGAATGAGGATGTGCATCAGCGATTGGCAGGCGTGCTGGAGGAGATTTTGAAGGCGTGCGCGCATGCCCACCCCCAACCCCTCCCACCGGGAGGGGGGAACACAACGTGGAATGCCTCCCTCTACGACACCAAGCACAACTTTGTGTATAAGTTTGGCGAGGATGTGCTGGACTTGCTGGAGATTGCGCCCGGAATGCGCGTGCTGGATGTGGGCTGCGGCACGGGTTACCTGACCGCCAAGCTGACCGAGCGGGGGGCGCAGGTGGTGGGGCTGGACAATTCCATCAGCATGATTGATAAGGCGCGGGCGGCCTACCCGAATGTGCAATTCATCGCCGCAGATGCCAGCGACTTTAGCGTGGAGACGCCGTTTGACGCGATTTTTTCCAACGCGGCGCTGCACTGGGTGCTGCGGGCCGAAGAAGCCGCGCGGTGCATGGTGATGGCGCTGCGCCCGGGCGGGCAATTTGTGATTGAGATGGGCGGCAAAGGCAACGTGAGCCGCATGTTTGGCGCGATCCGCGATGCCGTGCGCGAGACCACCGGCGCAGAATTGACCTTGCCCTGGTATTTCCCATCGGTTGCGGAATACGCCGGTTTGCTGGAAAAGTATGGGATTGAAACACGCGTGGCTTGGCTGTTTGACCGCCCAACGCCGCTGGAAGGCGAGGATGGCGCGCGCAACTGGTACGCCATGTTCGGTGGGTCGCTGCTCAAAGAGTTAAGCGCGGATGAGCGCGAGAAAGCCATCACCCAAGCCGAGCAAACCCTGCGCCCGACTATGTTTAAGGATGGTGTTTGGCAGGCGGATTACCGAAGGTTGCGAATAGTTGGTGTAAAGAAGTGAGTCGTTGTATTGGGTATTGGGTAAGAGCGCTTGCGTTACCCAATACCCAATACCCAATAAAAAATATCATGGATCAAAATCACGTTTTAATTTTTGACACGACCTTGAGAGACGGCGAGCAATCGCCGGGCGCAACGCTGAACTTGGCGGAGAAGTTAGAGGTGGCACGGCAGCTTGCGCGGCTTGGCGTGGATATCATCGAGGCCGGGTTTGCCATCGCCAGCCCAGGAGATTTTGAATCTGTGAGCCGTATCGCGCAAGAAGTGGGGCAGAGCGAGGCCGCGCCGGTGATCGCATCTTTGGCGCGGGCGAACAAAAAAGATATTGACGCGGCGTGGGGCGCGGTGCAATGGGCCAAAAAGCCGCGCATTCACACCTTTTTGGCAACCAGCGATATTCATCTGGAATACAAGCTCAAAATGAGCCGCAACGACTGCATTGAGCAGGTGGGCGAGATGGTGCAATATGCGCGGGCGCTGTGCGGCAACATTGAGTTCAGCCCGGAGGACGCAGGGCGTAGCGACCCGGCCTTTTTGTATGAGGTGCTGAACGTGGCGGTGCAGGCCGGGGCGACCACGCTCAACATCCCGGATACGGTGGGCTATTTGACCCCCGCGGAATACGGCGCGTTGATTGAGGGCATCATCAAAAACGTGAAGGGCATTCAAGAGCAGGGCGTCATCATTAGCGTGCACTGCCATGATGACTTGGGGATGGCCACCGCCAACACGCTGGCTGGGATCAAGGCCGGGGCGCGGCAGGCCGAGGTCACCATCAACGGAATTGGCGAGCGGGCGGGCAACACCAGCTTGGAAGAGGTGGTGATGGCGCTCAAGACGCGGCCACAATTCTTCACCGGGCCATACACAAAAATTGACGCCACTCAACTGGTGCGCACCAGCAAGATGGTGAGTTCGCTCACCAGCATCCCGGTGCAGCCCAACAAAGCCATCGTGGGCGCAAACGCCTTCGCGCATGAGGCGGGCATTCATCAGGATGGGATGCTGAAGAACGCGCTCACCTACGAAATCATGCGCCCGGAAAGCGTGGGCTGGAACAGCACCAATTTGGTCTTGGGCAAGCATAGCGGGCGCGCCGCGCTGTCTGACCGGCTGAAGACGATGGGCTACGAGCTGACGCGCACCGAGCTGGACAAGGCGTTTGACCGCTTCAAGGCGTTGTGCGACAAAAAGAAAGTGGTGAATGACGCCGACCTGGAAGCGCTGCTGACCGATCAATTTGAGGCGCTGGAGAACGACGTGTGGAAGATGGACGAATGTAACGTGACGACCGGCACGGGCAACACGCCGGTGGCCTCGATGAGCTTGATTGATGAGGAAGGCGAAACGCACAAAGACGCCGCGCTGGGCAACGGCCCGGTGAACGCGCTGTGCAACTGCGTCAACCGCATCACGGGCACAAACGCGCAACTGCTGGAGTTTCACGTTCACGCCGTGACCGAGGGAATTGACGCCATCGCCAACGTCACCATCCGGGTGGAGATGGCCGACGCGGACGGCAAGAAACTGGTGTTTAGCGGGCGCAGCGCAGATACGGATACGCTGGTCGCCACGAGCAAAGCGTATCTGGCGGCGGTGAACAAGGGACTGCGGCGTGTGGGCGGGCAGAAGGCTGGCGAGAAAAAGGAAGCGATTTAGGGATGCTGAATGCAGAAAGGAGCAGTTGACGAAGTATTACTTTTCTGGTATTACTTTTTATCATGCAGGCAAAAACACACAAGGCACACCGTTTGACGATCAAAGGACAGATTACGGTTCCTAAAGCAGACAGAGATGCTTTGGGCTGGTCTCCTCGCACAAAGGTGATCTTTGTACGCAAAGATGGCGGCTTGTTAATGCTTCCTGAGACTAACAAGCGAGATTTTGGCGCTGAATTTGTTGACCGATGGGAAGGCAAAGGGAATCATCGCATGACAACAAATGAAATAATGGCTATGACGCGCGGTGAGGATTAAGTTCATGAAAATTAAAGCCGAAAGAAGCCATCACTTTAATGCCAAAGGACAAATTACAGTGCCAAAAGCCCTGCGCAATATGATGGGTTGGACAACGACCACGACTTTGGTGCTGATCCAAGAACATGATGGAATAAGGGTTATTTCGGACAAGCAACAAGAAGGTGTCAGCTCGCTTGCGCTAAATAAAAAAGCGAAAGGCACAAACAAAAGCGCCTGACACAAATTTAGTGGAACAAACAAGACCCGACAAGATCCGACAAGACACAAAGATGGTTTTAGTTGATAGCAATATTCACATAGACTTTCTTAACCAAGACCCTGTTTGGTTGGAATGGTCTAAAAAACAGCTTGCGCAATCCAGAAGACAAGGGTTGCTGATTGTTAATCCAATTATTTATGCCGAACTTTCTAATGCGTTCGACACACAGAAAGAGCTGGATGACTATTTCTCGCCTGATAACTTTTCTCGTCTAGCCTTGCCTTGGAACGCCGCGTTTCTGGCGGGCCGCGCATTCAGGGAATATCGCAAAAAAGGTGGAGTTAAGACCGCGCCATTGCCCGATTTTTATATTGGAGCGCACGCGCTGGTGGAAGGATTGACGCTGCTCACGCGCGATGCGGGCCGCTACAAAACATATTTTCCGAAGTTAAAGTTGATTGCGCCATGAAGCGTCCCAACAACCAATAACCAACAACCAAAAATTTAACCATGCCAAAAACACTATTTGAAAAAATCTGGGATGCCCACGTTGTGGCGCAAGAGCCGGAAAGTCCCGCCGTGCTTTACATTGACCTGCACCTTGTGCACGAGGTCACCAGCCCGCAGGCGTTTGATGGCCTGCGCAAGCGCGGGCTGCGCGTGCGCAGGCCCGACCGCACGTTTGGCACGCTGGATCACGGGATACCCACCCACGACCGCAGCCTGCCCATTTTGGACGAGATGGCCGCCCGCCAGATCGCCATCATGGAAAACAACGCCGCCGAGAACGGCGTGATGTTGTATGGCATAAAAACCGGCGCAGACAAGCAGGGCATTGTGCATGTGATTGGGCCTGAGCTGGGGTTGACCCAGCCCGGCAAGACGATTGTGTGCGGCGACAGCCACACCGCCACGCACGGCGCGTTTGGCGCGCTGGGGTTTGGCATTGGCACCAGCGAGGTGGAGATGGTGCTGGCAACGCAGTGTTTGCTCCAGCGCAAGCCCAAGACGTGCAATGTCAAGGTAAATGGGCGGCTGCAAAACGGGGTGACGGCCAAAGACATCATTCTGGGCATCATCGCCAAATACGGCGTGGGCGGCGGCACGGGCTATGTGTTTGAATACACCGGCGAGGCCATCCGCGCGATGAACATGGAAGAACGGATGACCATCTGCAACATGAGCATTGAGGGCGGCAGCCGCGCAGGGATGATTGCGCCGGATGACACCACGTTTGAATTTCTTAAAGGGCGCGAGTTTTGCCCCAAGGGCGCGGACTGGGATAAAGCCGTGGCGCATTGGCGCACACTCCCCACCGATGACGGCGCGACCTACGACGCCACGTTCGAACTGGACGCGGACACGCTGGAGCCGATGATCACCTACGGCACAAACCCGGGGATGGGAATGCACATCACCGACCGCGTGCCCGACCCGCAAGGCGTGGGCGATCTTTCGCAGCGCCGCGCGTTGGAGAAGGCGCTGGCCTACATGGGCTTGCAGCCCAATCAGCCGCTGCTGGGCCACCCGGTGGATGTGGTCTTTATTGGCAGCTGCACCAACAGCCGGATTGGCGACCTGCGCCAGGCGGCTGCCATGCTGAAAGGCAAGCGCGTGAAGGATGGCGTGCGCGTCATGGTGGTGCCAGGCAGCGAGCCCATTAAAAAGCAGGCCGAGCGCGAGGGCCTTGACCAGATTTTCAAGAACGCGGGCGCAGAATGGCGCGAGGCGGGGTGCAGCATGTGCATCGCCATGAACGGCGATCAGCTTTCGCCCGGCCAGTATGCCGTGAGCACCAGCAACCGCAACTTTGAGGGGCGGCAGGGCAAGGGCGGGCGCACCTTTTTGGCAAGCCCACTCACCGCCGCCGCAAGCGCCATCACCGGCGTGGTGACCGATGCGCGGACGATGATGAAGTAATTTTTACCGCGGAGACGCAGAGAAACGGAGGTTTTTTAATCTCACCGTCTTTGCGCCTCTGCGGTGAAAGAACAAAACTCATGAGCAAATTTACATCTTTGAACAGCAAAATTGTGCCGCTTTCGGCGGAGAACGTGGACACCGACCAGATTATTCCGGCGCGGTTTTTGAAAGTGACCGACAAGCTGGGGCTGGGCAAAATGCTCTTCTCCGACTGGCGGTATAACGATGACGGTTCGCCCAAGCCGGAGTTTGTGATTAACAAACCGGAGATGGCCGGGCGGCAAGTGCTGCTGGCCGGCGATAACTTTGGGTGCGGCAGCTCGCGCGAGCACGCGCCGTGGGCGCTCACCGGCTGGGGCATCCGCGCGGTGATCAGCACCTCGTTTGCGGATATCTTTCGCAACAACTCGCTCAAGAACGGCCTGCTGCCCGTGATTGTGGACAAGGACACTCACGAGCAACTCTTTAGCTTGTGCGAGGAAGACCCAAACACGGAGGTGAGCGTGGATTTGGCGACGCAAACCCTGAACCTGCCGGATGGCCGCAAGGTCACTTTCCCAATTGACGCCTTTAGCAAAACATGTTTGCTAAACGGGGTGGATGAAATTGGTTACGTGCAGGGTATGCGCGAGAAAATTGAGGCCTACGAAAAGGCTATGGCAAAATAGAGGGCAAACGTGAACGACGCTCGCATCATTATTCGCATGGCGATTATTTCGGCGCACATTATTGCGCCGCAAAAAATGCCGCATGTCGGATAAAAGTGTGAGCCACACAAAGCTGAGTTAAATCAAAGCAGCCTTCCGAATGCGGGGGGCTGCTTTTTTTGTTTTTATAACATCAGGAGAACCAATGCTGACTTATCTTTATGATTGCACTTTGCGAGATGGCACTCAGGGCGAGGGGGTGAATCTTTCGGTGGATGACAAACTGAAAATTGCGCAAAAGCTGGACGCGTTTGGCATGCATTACATTGAGGGCGGCTGGCCGGGCAGCAACCCCAAAGATGCCGAGTTTTTTGAACGGGCGAAATCCCTCAACCTGAAGAACGCCAAACTGGCGGCATTTGGCAGCACCCGCCGCGCGGGTGGAAAATGCGAGACCGACCCGCAGATCAAAATGCTGGAGGATGCCGCCACGCCGGTGGTGACGATGGTGGCCAAAACCAGCGCCCTGCATGTGACACACGTGCTGGAGACCACGCTGGAGGAAAACCTGGCGATGATCTCGGACAGCGTGGCGCATTTCAAAGCGCTGGGGCGCGAGGTGATGCACGACGCCGAACATTTCTTTGATGGCTACAAGCTGAACAAAGATTACGCCCTTGCCACGCTTCGCGCCGCAAAAGACGCCGGCGCCGATTGGCTGGTGCTGTGCGACACCAACGGCGGCACCATGCCCTGGGAAGTGGACGAGATTGTGAGAGAGACGATGCGAGCCTTGACGGAAGACGGTGGACGGGAGACCGCAGAAGGCCGTCTTCCGTCTTCCGTCCGTTTTGGCATTCACACCCACAATGACAGTGGGGTGGGCGTGGCAAACGCGCTGGCCGCCGTTCGCGCGGGGTGCCAGCAGGTGCAGGCCACCATCAACGGAATTGGCGAGCGGGTGGGCAACTGCGACATGGTGGCCACGCTGGCCAACTTAAAAATAAAACTGGGGGATGAGTGTGTGAGCGATGACAATTTGCGCGGGTTGACCGAACTTTCGCGGTATGTGTTTGAAATCGCCAATCTCGCGCCAAATATCCGGCATCCGTATGTTGGGCAGGCCGCGTTTGCGCACAAGGGCGGCATCCACGTGGCGGCCATCCTCAAACTGGAAGAAAGTTACCAGCATATTGACCCAGCCCGCGTGGGTAACCAAAAACGCGTGCTGGTGAGCGAACTGAGCGGGCGCGGCAATATCGCATACAAGGCGAAGGAGTTTGGGTTGAACCCGGAGAGCGCCGAGGTGAAGCAGGCCTTGCAAAAGGTGAAGGAGATGGAAAATCAGGGATTCTTCTTCGAGAACGCGGACGCCTCGCTGGAGTTGCTGCTCCGCCGCTCGCAGCCCAACCACCCCAAATTGTTTGAGCTGATTGATTACATGGTGGTGGTGGAAAACCGCGATGGGCGCGGCGTGTTTGCCGAGGCCAGCGTGAAGCTGCGGGTGGATGATGAAATTGCGCACACCGTTGCCGAGGGCGACGGGCCGGTCAACGCCCTTGACCAGGCCATCCGCAAGGCGCTTTTGCCGCATTACCCCAAGCTCAAAAAGATGCGGCTGAGCGATTTTAAGGTGCGCATTATTGATGGCGACCACGCCACCGCCGCAACCACCCGCGTGACGATTGACAGCACCGATGGCCGCAAATCGTGGACGACCGTTGGCTCATCGCCCAATATTGTGGAGGCAAGCTGGCAGGCGCTGGTGGATTCGATGGAATACGCGCTGCTGATTGCGTGAAGGATTGGTTTTCCTGGACTTACGCAAAGTACTCAACCCTTCTCGCTCATCCTTCGACTGCTTGCTCCGCTCGCGCTCAGGACGAACGGGAAGGGGTTGGAAAAACAAAAAAGCGCCAGCCTTGCGGCCAGCGCTTTTAGATTAAGCCGAAATAATTTCTACTTCGCGCCCTTGGCATCCAGATAGGTCACTGCCTCGCCAACGGTGGTGATCTTCTGCGCATCTTCGTCGCTGATCTCGCCGCCGAACTCTTCTTCGAAGGCCATGATAAGCTCAACGAGGTCAAGTGAATCGGCCTCAAGGTCCTCGCGAAACTTCGCGTCCATGGTCACCTTGTCTGGGTCTGCGCCCAAAAGTTTGACGACCAGCGCCTTCACGCGCTCGTAAGTGGATTGATCTGCCATTGAATGTCTCCTCTGTGTTTGGTTTTGCAACCGCAATTTTCTCTTCTGTTAAGCTTGCCCGTCACGAGGCAATTTTGCCCCGTGATTGTAACATCCAAAATAACACCGCATAAACACAGGAGTTACGAGGTGTCTGAGACAAATTTACACGAAGCGCAGAACGAGCCAGCCCAACTGCCCTCTCGCAAGGCTGATCATATTCGCATTAACCTGGATGAAAACGTCCAGTCTGGCCTGACCAGCGGGCTGGAAAAGTGGCGTTTTATGCACGAGGCCCTGCCAGAGCTGGATCTGAACGCGGTGGACATTTCCATCGGCTTGTTTGGCAAAAAATTACGCTCGCCGTTGCTGATCTCGTCCATGACCGGCGGCACGGAGCAGGCGCGAATGATCAACCGCAATTTGGCGCAGGCCGCCCAGCAGGCTGGCCTGGCGATGGGTCTCGGTTCGATGCGCGCCGCAATTGCCCACCCGGAGTTGGAGCGCACATTTGAGGTGCGCGACATCGCGCCGGATATTTTGCTGTTTGCCAATGTGGGCGCGGTGCAGCTCAATTACGGGTTTGAGACCGCCCACTTTCAACGCGCGGTAGACATGGTTCAGGCCGATGCGCTTATTTTGCACTTGAACCCTTTGCAAGAAGCATTGCAGCCCGAAGGCGACTTTAACCTGGCCGGGTTGCTGCCCAAAATTGAGCAATTGGTCAGGGCCATCCCCGTGCCCATCATTGCCAAAGAAGTGGGCTGGGGCATTTCGCCCCGCGCGGCAAAAGACCTGGCCAGCGCGGGCGTGGCGGCCATTGATGTGGCCGGGGCGGGCGGCACCTCGTGGTCGCAGGTCGAGATGTATCGCGCCGAAAATCCCATCCAGCGCAAAATAGCCGCCGCTTTTGCAGATTGGGGCATCCCCACCGCAGACTCCATTGGCTACGTGCGCCGCGCCGCGCCGGGTTTGCCCGTGTTCGCCAGCGGCGGGCTGCAAACCGGGGTGGATGGGGCCAAGTGCATCGCGTTGGGCGCCACCCTGTTTGGCCTGGCGCGGCCTTTGCTCCGCGCAGCCACCCTGTCAACTCAGGCGGTGTTGGATGAGGTCGAGGTGGTCAACGGCCAGTTGCGGGCGGCCATGCTGTGCGCAGGCGCGGGCAACATCAAAGACTTGCAAAAAGTGGAACTAATAAAGGGTGAAAGGTGAAGAGTGAAGGGTGAAATTTTTGGAATTTCGTATCGGCGCTGGGTCTTTTTGCTTGCCGGGCTGGTTTGCTTTGGCATTGGCATCGCGTTGATGAAACGCTCCAACATGGGTCTGGGGCCATGGGCGGTGCTGAGCGATGGCATCGCCACGCAGACCAACCAGCAACTGGGCACAATAGACATCATCAGCGGCGTTTTCATCTTCATGTTGTGGATTCCGCTGGGAGAAAAGCCCGGCGTGGGTTCCATCGCCAATTTGATTTTGATTGGCCTTGTGACCAACGTGGTGCTAAATGTGCTCGCGCCCGCCACGCAGCTCATCCCGCAGCTTGCGCTCAGCATCGCGGGCATTTTGACCATTGGCCTTGGCAGTGGGTTTTATCTGAGCACGCGGCTTGGCGCTGGCCCGCGTGATGGCTTGATGATGGGGTTGGTGCGCAAAACCGGCAAAAGCGTCCGGCTGATCCGCACCATCATAGAAATTGTGGTGCTGGCGGCTGGCTGGCTGATGGGCGGCGCGGTGGGCTTTGGCACCGTCGCCTTCGCGTTGGGCATTGGGCCGGTGGTGCAGTTCATGTTCAAACTGCTCAACTACCATCCGCACCCTGCGCCTGCGCCAGACCCCGCAAAATAAGTGATAGTTGGTAGTGAGAGTTATAGGGAATACGCGACTTTCTCTAACCATCACTCTCAACTATCACTCCTAACTCAAGGGTTTGAGCGTGCCGCCGCCGTTTAGGGTGTAGGTTTTGCCGCCCAGCGCGGCGCAAGCGCTGGCGTTGTAATACACCGTGTGGCCGTTGCCGGTGATGTTGCTCACGGTTGTGCCAGAAATGCCATCCGCATTTGCCAGACAAGTGAGATACGAATCTGCGCCGACATTCCACGAGCTTGTCGCATCCAGCGTGAGGCTGGCGGTTTTGGCCGTGTTCTCGGCGTTAATCGCGCCGGTAAAGGCAGAGTTTTTTTGCAGGCTCAGGCTGATGGCGCTGATTTTGTCCGCGACCAGGTTGCCATTCAATGTTTGCCCAATTCCAACGAGTTCCGCCGTTCCGCCATTGGAGCCGCTTGTGCCCCAGCGGTCATTGGCCGCGGCTTGCAAAAGCACACCAGAAGCCGCAGACACTTTTACGCCGTTTAGCGTGATTGTGCCGTGCGAGTTGGTCACGTAAAACATCGCCCCTTTGGCCGCCGTGTTTGTCAGCGCGCCGCCGGTTGCGGTGAAAATGCCGTGCGAGCCCAGCGCATCGCCAGAGAAACTCTGGTAAATCATCACGCCCCATTTCTCGGTGGTTGCGCTGGTTTGGGCGGTCACATCCTTCAGGGTGATGGCATTTGCGCCCTCGATGACCGCAATCTCCGAGCTGGTGGTTTTGCAGGTGTTGCCGTTCACCGTGATGTCGCCGGTTGAGTAGTAGCAGGGCGAATCTGCGCCAGAGCTTGTCACCGAGCCACCGGTGGAAACAACCGTGCCGCTCCCGCGGTCGGTGGCGATGGGCGCGGAGTGCGCCCCGGTTGTGTTCATCACCACGTTCTCCAGCGTCACCGCGCCGCCTTGCGTCGCCATGATGCCGTGCCCGCCATCTCCTGTGGCGCTAATCGTCACATTTTTTAGCGCAACCGACGAACCCGCGCCGGTGGCAAACGCGCCATTTGCGCCCGTTCCGGTCGTGGTGATGACGCTGTCATTCATCACAATTTTGCTGCCGCCCGCCGCCAACACGCCCGCGTTTAAGCCGTAAAAACTGCTGTTCTCATCAGATGACGTGTTGCCGCTGGTGTTCACCGCCGCATTGGCAACCGTGAGCGAGCCGCCGTTTGTCACATAAATCCCCGACTGGTCGGTGATGGCGGTCGTCACATTCAAGCCATTCTCCGTGGCGGTTTTGCCATCCAGCGCATATTTACCAGTGGCGGTAGAAAGCCCCTGCGTTGCGCTTTGCGCGCCCGTGCCCGCGCCGGGGGGCGGGTTTCCCGCTGGCGGTGCGCCACCGGGCGGGGCATTGGTTTGGGCCGATGTGGCCGTGGCGGTTTTTACCGCTGTGGCCGCAGGCAAGGCGGTGGCCGTTGCCTTAGCCATCGCTTGGGTGGCCGTTGGCGAGGCGGCTGGGGTTGCGCTTCCGCACGCGCTCAGAGCAAGCACAATTGCCGCCAATGCCATCAAAGATTTCAAATTCATTCCATTTCTCCTTTCTCGGTTGTGCCGAGTTACCGAGATTCATGCTAGCGAGAAATGGTTGAAATTGGGTTGAGAAATTTTTCACCAGCGGGCTGGCAATAAAAAAGCCGCCCTCTCGGACGGCTTTTTTTTATCACGATCACTCTCAACTCTAACTGATTTAGAACAATCCCACCACTTTGCCATCCACCAGGTCCACGCTTTGGTAGGCGGCCACTTTGCTCAGGCCGGGCATGGTGCGCATGTCGCCGCACAGCGGGTAGACAAAGCCCGCGCCCACCGAGGCGCGCACATCGCGGATGGGCAGGCGGAACCCGGTCGGGCGCCCGCGCAGGGTCGCATCGTGCGAGAGCGAGAGATGGGTCTTGGCCATGCACACCGGCAACTTGTCAAAGCCCAGGTTGGTGAACTTGGTGATCTTGTCCTCGGCCTCTGGTGTGTAATCCACGCCGTCCGCGCCATAAATTTCCTTGGCCACGGTCTCAATCTTTTGCTTAATCGGAACATCCAGCGGATACAGGAACTTGAACGCGGATGGCTTGTTGGCGGCGGCCATCACGGCCTCGGCCAGCTCCACGCCGCCCTTGCCGCCCTCGGCCCAAATGTCCGAGCGATGCGCGCCTTCTGCGCCAGCCTGAATCGCAAGTTTCTCAATCAACTCAATCTCGGCGGGGGTGTCGGTGCTGAACGAGTTGACCGCCACCACGACCGGCACGCCAAACTTGCGGGCGTTCTCGATCTGCTTGACCATGTTGGCGCAACCAGCCTCCAACGCGGGCAGGTTCTCGCTCACCAGCTCCGGCGGAAGCGGCTTGCCCGCCACGATCTTGCCCACGCCGCCGTGCATCTTGAGCGCGCGCACGGTCGCCACCAGCACCACGCAATCGGGTGTCAGGCCGCTATACCGGCACTTGATGTTCATGAACTTTTCCATGCCCAGGTCCGCGCCAAAGCCGCTCTCGGTCACAACGTAATCGGCCAATTTAAGCGCAATTTGGTCGGCCACGATGGAGCTGTTGCCGTGCGCGATGTTGGCAAATGGGCCGCAATGCACCATCACCGGAGAATGCTCCAGCGTTTGCATCAAGTTTGGCATGATGGCATCCTTGAGCAGCACAGTCATCGCTCCGGCCACTTTCAGGTCTTCGCATGTCACCATGCCGCCATCTTTGTTCAGGGCCACCACCATGCGGCCCAGCCGCTGGCGCAGGTCTTCGATGGAAGTCGCCAGCGCGAGGATCGCCATCACTTCCGAGGCGACGGTGATGTCAAAGCCGGTGCGGCGGGGCACGCCATCATCTTTGCCGCCCTGCCCAATGTCAATCACCCGCAATGCGCGGTCGTTCACATCCACCACGCGGCGCACGTTGATGTAATTTGGGTCAATCCCCAGCGCGTTGCCGCTGAACAAATGTGAATCCACCGCGGCGCACATCAAGTTATGCGCCACGCCAATTGCGTGAATGTCGCCGGTGAGATGGAGGTTGAAATCCTCCATTGGGATGACCTGCGAGTAGCCGCCGCCCGCCGCGCCGCCTTTGATGCCAAAGGTTGGCCCCATGCTGGGCTGACGGATGCAGGTGAACACCTTGCGTCCCATGTAATGCAGCGCCTGCGAGAGACCAACGGTGGTGGTGGTCTTGCCCTCGCCAAGCGGCGTGGGCGTGATGGCCGTCACGTCAATATATTTTCCGTTTGGGCGATCCTTTAGGCGGTCGCGCAGGGACAAATGAACTTTTGCCTTGGTTTTGCCGTATAGCTCAAGCTCGGTGTCCAGAATTCCACAATTGTTTGCGATTTCGGTGATGGGCTGCACGGTGGCAGCCTGGGCGATCTCAAGATCGGAAGGTACTTTTTGCGTCATGGCAGCCCAGATTCTACGACTTTTCTAAAAGCGACCCGCGGTGAATTTCATCACAAGGGCGCGGGCGCAAAATTAGTTTGACACCCATCTATTCCGAGTAAATCGCCCAAAGTGCTGCTCAAAGCGCATTTTCTTCAGACTTACTCTGCATAACTTCGTCCATGTATATCTGCATTCCACCGGCAGCGGATAAAATCCGCCGCCTAAGCCTTAGAAAACCCGCTGGCGCGGGTTAAAAGCGCCGACATAACCCGCGAGCGGGTTTTCTAAGCGACTAGCCGCCGGATTTATCCGGTGGCGGCAACCGGCGCACATCGCGTCAGAGTGAATTACTCGGAATAGATGGTTTGACACCACGCCGCGCCCGGCGTAAAATGCCGCCCACACGCGCAGTTTCTCTGGCGGGGTTTAGGCTGGAACTGTTTATATTCACACAGGAGGGTTGGTTATGGCAAATGGCATTTCTATTCACATTGGCTTGAACAGCGTTGACCCGGCACAATACGCAGGCTGGGATGGCAAGCTGGCGGCCTGCGAGTTTGACGCGAAGGACATGCAGGCGCTGGCAGACAAGCAGGGTTACAAAACCACACTCTTGCTCACCAAAGATGCCACTTCCGCGAGGGTTATTGAAGCCATCAGCGCCGCCGCGCGAGACCTTAAATCTGGCGATCAACTTCTTCTTACCTATTCTGGGCATGGCGGCCAACTGCCAGACAAAAACGGCGATGAGCCAGATGACCTTGATGAGACCTGGGTGTTGTATGACCGCCAGATTGTGGATGACGAGTTATACGCGCTTTGGAGCAAGTTCAAAAAAGGCGTGTCTGTTTTGATGTTGTCTGACAGTTGCCACAGCGGCACGGTTGCAAAAAACCTGGCGATTGGCAAAGCCATCCAGGCCAACCGCCCAAGAACCGCCGCAAACGAGCCGCGTTTTAGAATCATGCCCGTGAAGAAGCAAAAAGCCGTTTACGAGAAACACAAAGAGTTATACGATGGCATTCAGACCGCCAATCTGCCTGGCGATAAAGCCAAGGTGAATGCCTGCGTGGTTTTAATTTCCGGCTGCCAAGACAATCAGCTTTCTGGTGATGGCGCTCGCAACGGCGTGTTCACGGCTGCGTTGCTCAAGGCGTGGAATGATGGGAAATTCAAGGGCACCCTGCGCTTGTTTGTCCGGGCTATTGGCGCGCAAATGCCGCCCTGGCAAAGCCCCAACTATTTCCGCGTGGGCGCCATCAACGTGATGTTTGAGATGAACGGGCCGTTTGCTTTGTAAGTTCTTTGCGCTGGTCTAAAAATCACAAAATTGGCGCGGCTGTGCGCCATCACGCGCAGCCGCAAAAGGTGAAATATGTTTTGCGTTGACCCATATATCAATCTGCTTAAATCCAATGGCTACAACGTGGTGCGCCTGCCCCGCGCAGATTTTGCGCCGCTGCTTTTGCTGGCCAAAGAGGATGGCAAAGACCTCAACCGCATGGGCCACATCAAAGACCTGCTGATTGGGGCCGCGCCGCCCAGAGTGAAGCTCAACACGCCTGCGGCCAGCATCTCTGGGCAGCGCACGGCCACCATCAACACCGGCATTGGCCTGACGCTGCTTGGCACGTTTATCAGCGCGCTGGGCGGCGGGCAGGTGGGGCTGGACGCGCAATTCAAGAACACATCGTCCATCGCGTTTGAATTTCCTGAGGTGTTTGCGGATGATGTGGATGTCACCAAGCTGGATCAATATCTGGGCAAGGCGCAGATCAACCCCAACTCCAAACAAATGGCATTGCTGCTGGATTTGGACGCGCTGTATGTGGTGACGGGCATCATCAAAGCGAAGAAATTTTCCGTTGACACCACCTCTGCCAGCACGGGGAGCGCCGGGCTGAACGCGCCGGTCATCCAGCAAATTGTTGGCGCAAAGATACAGGTGTCTAAAGACGCGAACAGCGCGTCAAAGCTTTCGTTTGAGGGCCAGCAAATGCTGACTTTTGGGTTTCAGGCCAGACGATTGGTCTATGATGGCGGAGATTACATCCAATTGGCAGCGGTTGCGCCGGGCAGCGTGGGCGCAAAAGGCGGTATTCTTAAATCGCAACGCAAAAAAGAAATAGAAGCGCCATCCGAGCTGACAAAAGGCGCGTTTGTTCGGCTGGATTGAATAAATAGGTGAGGCGTGATGATGAACACATTTGAACACGGGTATGCCCTGCTCATCGGCGTGGGCGATCATAAATCGGATCCGGGGCTGTCTTTGCCGGTGACGGCCAAAGACGTGGCGGCGCTGCGCAAAACGTTGCTCACGCCCGACCTGTGCGGTTACATGGATGACAAAGACCACGTGCGCGTTTTGAGCGATGAGGAAGCCACTAACAGCAACATCGTCAAAGGTCTCAAGTGGCTCAAGTCAAAGGCCGAAAGTGATTCGGAGTCCACCATCTTTGTGTATTTTTCGGGGCACGGGTTTGTCTCGCCAGACGAAGAATATTTTCTGGTCACGCAAGACACAGACGCAACCGACACAAATTCAATAAAAGACACCGCTTTGCACGGAACGGCGTTCACCAATCAGCTTCGCGCCATTACGGCCAAGCGGCTGCTGGTGGTGCTGGATTGTTGCCACGCGCAGGGCATGGCCGAGGCAAAAGACTTGCCCCAAATAAAAGATGACGTGGCGAAGGGATTAAAGCAAGGCCAGACGGCAGTCACAAATATCACCGTCGCCTTGGCGCAGGGGCAGGGCCGGGCTGTGTTCAGCTCATCACAAGGCGATGAAAGCTCATACTGGCTGCGCAATGGTTCGATGAGCATTTTCACCTATCACTTCATCGAGGCCTTGCAAGGTGCGGGCCAGCAGGCGGGCGATACCGAGGTGACGATCTCCAGCTTGATGAAATATGTGGCGAAAAAAGTAAAAGATAGCGCCGCCAGCGAGCGCGGGGCCAATCAAAATCCATTTTTCAACCTGGAAGCCACCGACTTCCCAGTTGCGCTGGTGCGCGGCGGCAAGGGCTTGCCCGCTGGCGGATGGGAGGCGGTTAAGCCAGAGGCGGAGCGCTATCTTGGAACACTCACCCAAAATGCGGTTCTCACCGGCGGCGGGGCCATCGCGCAGGGGGATGGGGCTATTGCGGTTGGACAAGGCGGCGTGTATATCGGCGGGGTCAACACGGGCTCAATAAACACCGGCACACACATT
>Ga0209582_1000440_pt1 | contig 27525 bp, 22 predicted proteins | sample KloWWTmetKNB5Kit_FD_187176 | JGI IMG/M metagenome (GOLD analysis project Ga0209582, IMG submission 187176) | Active sludge microbial communities from Klosterneuburg, Austria, studying microevolution and ecology of nitrifiers - Klosterneuburg... | ecosystem: Engineered > WWTP > Aerobic digester >...
TTATTTTACTGCTTTTCAAATTAAAGACCGCAAAAGTACGACATTTTCGGCGGCTTATGCTGATTTTCTAAAATAAAAAACAAGAAGTCGTTGTTTTTGAGGCGTTTGGGAGAATTTAGAATGAAAGTTGCAGGGTGAAAAATGGTGGATAAATGAGAAATCAGATTATACTTTGCTAAGAGTTTTTATGATGTGCTGTGATAAATATCTTGGATATTTGGTCTCCGCAAGGTCTTTAGTCAGAGGCTATCGGCAGCGTGATTCTTGACATTTCATTATAGCTTAAAAGAGTGGGATTGAAGTCCGTATACCCTTAAAGTTATCCGTCGGCTAAAGCCAGCGGCAAATTATGTATGGTGAGAAAGAGTGGAAAGCCTAAATATTAATTTATGACTTAGGAAGGACTCAAGTAACTCAATCTTTTAGCTGATCCCATTGTTTTATTTTTAGAGCTAAGGCAACGAAGTTCTATTTTGTCAAGTAATAAGGGAAATAAAACATAAATTAATTATGAAAATCCAATTACTATTATTCACAATTTTATCTCTGCTTGTCTCCTCATGTGTTAAGGAAGAAAGTGATTTTATTAAAGGTGAACAAGGTCATACTTACACTTCTAATATTCTTGGAATAGTGATAGATGAGGAAGGGCAGCCTATTAAAGATGCCAATGTGACCTTTAATGGTGTTACCAAGACCACAGATGAAAACGGGGTATATCAATTCAAAGATGTTGAGGTCAGTGATCGGCACAGCAATTTAAGAATAAAGAAAGACGCTTATTTTGATGGGAGCCGGGCATTTATGACTAACAGAAAAGCCAACATTTCATTAAAAGTCATTTTGCTTAAAAAGGATTTTGATCAATCCTTTGAATCAGCGAACGGAGGATCTCTAAAGGAATCCAATATAACAGTTGAATTTCCTTCTAATGGAATTGTAGTCGAATCAACAGGAGAAAAATATACAGGTCAGGTCAACGTCGCCATAAAATATATGGATCCGACTTCAGAAACGATTTTCGATGAGATGCCCGGAAATCTGACTGGTTTGAATACTGCACAGGCAGAGGTGGTGCTAACCACCTATGGCATGGTATCTATTGAAATGCAGAGTTCTACAGGTCAGAAACTTCAAATAGCCTCAGGAAAAAAAGTGATTATTAATAATAAAATACCAAATGAATTATTGGACAAAGCCCCATCCACAATTCCTTTATGGTATTTCGATGAGAACCTGGGATATTGGATAGAGGAAGGAGAGGCTCATTTGGTCAATGATACTTACGTAGGGGATGTTGGGCATTTTTCTTGTTGGAATTATGATTCAGAATTGCCTTCAATTATTCTGAATGGGAGGGTAAAAGATCAACGTGGTCAACCAATAAACGATGCACAGATACGGATAAAAATATCTGGACAAACAATTGGCGTAGGTGGCACTACAAACTCCGATGGTTTATTTAATGGCAGAGTTCCTAAAGACCAATTGTTGGATATCGAGATATCTATAAGTTCAAATGATTGTAATACAATCGTTTATAATGAGCACATTGGCCCATTCTCTTCAAATACCAGTTTAAATGATATAATTGTAAACCTTGGTTCTTTTAATAACATAATTAATGTAGATATAACTGGAGAAGTGGTGGATTGCAATTTTGGTAATGTTCAAAATGGTTACGTCAAAATAACAACAATTACAGGTCAAGGTCATATTCTTCCCATTGAAAATGGTTTAGTAAACGGATCATTTATTTCGTGCAAATCTATGGATAATATAACTATTCAAGCATTTGATATTGAGAATATACAGTCAAGTGAGTTAACTGAGGTCAATGTGAACCTTCTTATTGATTTTGGGACAATAATAGCCTGTGGTGTCATTCCTACATATGTTAAAGTGAAAATTCCGGAGTTGTCTATAGATACAATATTTGTAGGGGATGTTGTTGGTTTATATGGAGGAGATACAATAGCACTTCTGTCATTTGATTCTGGTATGAATATACCCCGTATTTTATTTAGTTTTGGATGGGATTTAGTACCTATTGGAACTGTAACTACAGGCACTTACCCATTAAAGCCGAATTTTTTTAGTAATCTTACTATAATCGATCCTACTCAGGTAAATTATCCTTTAATAGGGGGAGAAGTAACTATTACTAAAGGAGGAGAATTTTCGATTGACTCTAGGGTTGAAGGAACGTATAAAACTACATTCATTAATCCTGAAAATAATGAAATTTGTCATCTATCAGGCTCATTCCGCACAATAACTGATAGATAGTAGTAAAGATTTTGACCGATTCCCAACTCATACAACAATGTTTGCAGAATGACCGACAAAGTCAGAAGCAGCTCTATGAACGATATAGCGAGCAGATGTATGCCATCTGCTTTCGCTATTGCAGGGATGAGTATAAGGCAAGGGAAGCCCTTCAAAATGGTTTCATCAGAGTATTTAATAATTTAAAATCGTTCAACACAGACATGTCTCTTGGAGCATGGATGCGGACCATTATGATCAATTGTTCATTGGATGAACTAAAGAGAAATAAAAAGACAGAAAATATTGAGGACAATAAATTTATCAATCAATTGTCTGAACCCAATCTAATTGATGAAACGATGACTGCCGAAGAGATGATGTCGCTGGTCAATGAAATGCCTGAAGGTTATCGAACCGTTTTCAATATGTTCATCATTGATGACCTTTCTCATTTGGAGATAAGTCAAATACTCGGTATAGCTGAAGCCACATCAAGATCGCAATTATCCAAAGCGCGAAATTACCTCAAAGTTCAATTGTTACACAAACAGAAATTATATCTATGAATCAGAGAGATATTCATGAAAAGAAGTTATTTGATCAGTTTCATGATCAGAAATCAGCAGTTTCAGATGACATGTGGGAATCAATCTCTGTCCAACTAGATGCACAGAAAAAGAAAAGAAAGAGGCCCATTTTTTTCTTGTGGTTCTTTGTTATGCTTTTAGGTTCCGTAATTGCATTTCAATTGTTGAATAACTCAAGTGGAATATTAATAAAAGAAAATTCATCGATTCAAGTTGATCAATCGCAGACTTTATCTCAAAATCCCGTAATTCAACATACTGAAGATAAAAAGATATCCGGATCAGTATCTTCTGAATTGGCCCAAATGTCAACTAATATGAATGAAACTGGATTATTAAATAAGGCTTCAGTAAAAGAAGGAAGATTGTATAAATTTGAAGATTTAAATTCATCTGAAAAGGAAATTTCAATAAATCGCAATTCAACAAATAATTCAACAAATAATTCAACAAATAATTCAACAAATAATTCAACAAATAATTCAACAAATAATTCAACAAATAATTCAACAAATATTTCGAATTTAATTCCACTTATTGATAATTCCCTTCCTTCATATTCAAAACTACCCGAATCGGAGGATACAGACTCCGGGCATCCCATGGACATTTTGGATCACCCTGTTTTTACTACAAATTCATTAACCTCATCACCTTCTCTAATTTTTTTAAATGCTCCAACAATTAATGTCGAAGCCACAAATATTTCTGGTGTGTATTTGGATATTAACAAGCCAATTGTGCATAAAAAGAAAATTAGAAATTTTGTTGAAATTAATGCAGGTATTGGTAAGCCTTTCAAGCATATGAGTTCTTCAAACTTGGAAAATTCGGCACTCAATTTTAGAAAAGAGACTGAAAAACCTCTTTATTCATGGAATTCAAACATTTTGATTGGATTTGATTTTATGCAAACTTGGACGATAGCTGCAGGTTTGGAATGGTCCGAAATCATCGAAAAATTCAATTATACCAATGGAAAAGCTACAAGAATTGAAGTAAAAATAGATCCTTCTACTCAACAGCCTAGTGATACAAGTTTAGTTCGGGGTACATTGTCAGAGCGGGGCCAAAACACTTTGTCTCTGTTAAATATTCCTTTGAATATTGGATATCAGAAAAAACTGGGCAGCTGGAAAGTAGGACTGGAAGCAGGTTTGGGGTTAAATGTCCGTTTAAAGTCATCAGGTAAGATTCTCCTTGCCGAACAAGATGTCAAATCTTTGGCCGATTTAAATTATATTTATAAAACGAAGATAGGTTTGAGTGCCGGCCTGGCAATATCATTTGAGCGTCATTTAAGTAAGCACGTCTCCTTTATGATCAAGCCTCAGTACATTACTTATTTTTCAGATTGGTCTCAAAATAGCAATCCAGTAAGTGTTTATTATGATATGCTTAGTTTAAGCGTTGGAATTAGACATTACTTTTAATTTTATTAAATCTGTCAGGCGAGCATCATGTCGATATTTTTCCCATGAATTTATTCATGGGAAATTGAACGATTGAATTTAATGACCATATCTATTTGAGAGTATGATAAGTGGGTATAACATCTTGGAATTGGAAATGCTCGCATGCGATAGATTTTTACTTATGCCGTAATAAGATATATTATTAATCTTTAGTTTTAGCAAGGTCACCAGTCAGAGACTGGCGCCAGCGTGGGGCCAGCGCGGGTTGGATGGAAATGATATTATACTGGCGCTATCTGAGCTTTTAAAGATTCAATTCCAGACTTTCGATCATTTCTTTAAGCTCATTCGCTTTCAACTCAGCTTTTTCTCCTTTATCATAGATAGTAAGAAGATAAACAGTTTCGGTTTCAATGTACAGGTAGGTGATAACTCTTGCACCTCCACTTTTACCTTTTCTTTTACTACCTATAGCTAAACGGATTTTATAACAGTTATTTCCAATAAAAGTGCCAGATTCAGGGTCTTCTAAAATATTGTCTATGAGTTCAGCAAAATCATTTTTTATAGATGGGAATTTTTTTGAGAGTCGCTTGAGCTCTTTCTCAAATCGATGAGTGGCAATAATACTATAACTCACAAAGAAGCTCTTGTGCTGTTTTAAGTTTTAATTTACCTTGCTTGTGCAAACGAACTTCTTCAGCAGCTTCTTTAAGATCATCCCAAAGCATGGCAGCGTCCATAGTCATAGGCTTTGCGTTTTTAATAAAAGAAAGGCTTTTTAAAACTTTCATTCCAAAATTTGCCTCATCGTCGGGTATCTCAATCAATACTTTCATTTTTTTAATTATTTTTTTCGTTCACGCTGGTGCAAATCTGTGAATAGAGAATTTTCTAAGCTAATATACAAATTTACAATATCAGTGGATAAAATACAAACATTAAAGCAGGGCTTATTGTTTTTTAAGAATATGAAATCTGCATACAACCGCTGGAGCCAGTTTGTAACTGGTGGCATTACCAAAGTTGAGAATTAATTTTTTTAAAAAGCAAGAGCTCCAACGTTTTGCAAGTTTTTAATATATGCTTAATAAAAAATAATATCGTGTCTTCACAAGGTTACCAGTCAGAGACTGGCGCCAACGTGCTAATTTGATATTTATGGTTTTATTTAAACTTTCCGGATAATTGATTGCAATGAAATGAGAACCGGGTTGATTGGAATAGATGATTAACTTGTACCATGATAAATAATGTTATTGCTCCATAAATATTATATACAATCTTTCATCTCAGCGTTCAATTCCCTCCCACTTCAGTTGGTGGATAGATCAAAATTAACTCTCTTGCTCATAATATATCTTATAATATTTCCTTCCGCTTTCATCCATTCCCTGCTCAATTAATTCCTTATCACCATGGATGTAAATGTGAAAATTCTTATCCAATTTCAGGACTGATTTAAAGGCAGCAGCTTGCTTTTTTAACGCGGGAATGGAAATGGAGAAGGTATCAGATATTTCTACATCATGCGCTTCCCTGTATGATTCATCGAATTTTCGGAAGGATTCGCGCACATTGCTGTCTCCAAAAACTTCATTCTCAAAATCATCTTTATTGAAATCATCATTTTTTTTGAAATAATCTACAGAGCGATTGAGCAAGTCGATCTGATCAGCCTTGGTAACTTCAAAGTCCTCTGCCATTTGTTTTGTGACAAACTGTTTGGCGAGGCCAAGGAATTGATTCGTCTGATAGAAATCATTCGTAATGGGCTGAATACTAAGGAAATCATCCTTCCAGTATGCGGCTTCAGTACTCTTATTCAGATTGTCGATGATGCAAAGTTGATATCCTTTTGCCTTATCCACGTTAAATATTAGGCAACCCTTGTCGAGTTTGTTGATGTTTATACCCTCATCATAATTGATCTGATCATCGGTATTTTTGACATTAACTTTCAGGTAATCTTCCTTGGTTTCAGATTTAAATATTCCAATACAATCCGTCAATTCGTCGTCCAATAAAACATCTTTCAAGTATGCAATATACAATTCACCGCCCTTAACTTTTGGATGTGTGGTGCTGTTGTACAAGTGAAGCGCAATGGTTTTGCTTAATTCGTATAATTGATCCGGGTCTTTAAATAATTTTGCAGCTAACATATAAATCTCGTTCTGCTCCAGGCCAACTTCATTTTTAAAATGAAACATTTCGTTGCCGGAAAATGAGTTGAGGAAATATCTTTTCATTAACCTTACCAACCCTTCTTCACCTATATCTACCGGTGATTGGGAGAAGTCAAGACCTTCTTCATACGTTTTATTTCCTACCTGATGGACAGACAAGGATGTGAGCGTCGTATTGTCAAACTGCAGCATAAATCTTTTTTAGTTAAGAGATACAAATAAACCGCTTTTGCAGTAAAGTTGTTTCATTCCTGAAGAAGAGATTGGGCAGCATTTCTTTTTCACAAACTATTTATAAAAATAATTTCTAGCAGGCATTCATTATAATTTGATGAATTTTCCTGTACTACGAAGCCCATCCTTGCTTATGAATTCATAGAAATAAATACCCGGTGTGAATGATTTCACATCCACGTTCACCATCCTTTCCATATTTGTGTGCCGACCCTCATATTTAATTATTCCTTGCAGATCAATTAAGTGGAGATTTAGAGGAATATTTTTGACCTTGCTCATATTAAAACTGAGAAAATCTCCAACAGGATTTGTTAATATTTTTATTTCCGGAAGTTGATTTTTTGAAGTGTTCATACCGGTCTGAATCATTAATTCAATACAAACCTCTTCGCTCGCACCACATGGATAGAAGGCTTGTACACATAGGGTGTATGTCCCTTCGTTGACAATATCCAAAGTGATAATGCCGGTGTCTATATCCGTAAAATTTACTCCGGGAGGAATAGCCCAAATAAACTCTGTGCCAAGCGGATAATCTCCTATGTTCTCCACTTCATACATGTACTTACCTAATTGAGGATTGATCACAGAAGATTTGATGATCGGCGCTACCATTGGTGCGTCTTCATTTTCAATAATGAAACTAAAGTCGCGTGTGCAAATTATTTTGTCTGTCAAGCCAATCAGCTCCTTAGGATTAGAAAATGTAGATGTGACCAAAAGTGTATAAATCCCCGGCTTGCCGACTTCTATACTTCGCAGAGTCCCTAGGATGTTGCCACTTTCATCTCTCCATACATATGTTTCATCCAGTAAGTCGTGCGCTGAAATAATATTGCCTTCCAAGGACAATGTTGCTTTATCATCGGATATGCAAGGAAGTGAATTTCTGTCAGCGAGAATTTCCAAAGTAGCAGCATCATTTTTCGAAACGATCAGTCCTGCAGGAAATGGGCAGCGATTATTGCTCTCAAATATCACGTCTTCATAAAGTGAATCAACCATATAATTCACACCCTGATAATTAAAAAATTGCTGACCATCACAAATGACGACATCGTATATAATGTCAATTGGCACAGAACGCTCAGCGACAGTCAGCGTAACCGAGGAGACACAAATCAATGGCCCGGAATATGGAAGGCTATCATATATACCGGGTGCATATAAATGGCCTTGGTACAAAGCGGAATCCCCTGGACAGGTATAGACACTTTCTTCGATATGATTACCATCGACCACTTCTATGTCCCAGCACATGGATTGGCCGATCTCATCACAGCTATTGGTCGCAGTGACACACAATTGGTAGGTGCCCAGCGGTCTTCCGCCCATAGAAAAGTTAATCTCTGGAAGATCAGAAGTCTTAATAATTCCGTCAAAGGTCCAGGTATAATTATTGGCAAATTGAAATCCTGCGAAATTATAATGCCCGGTTTGCTCAGGGCAGACTGTCAGGTCACCGCTTAAAACTGAGTCTAAAGGTGCTCCAACTGAGACATTTGCTACACCAGTTGCGCTTTGAAAAATATAATTACACGTCGCTCCATTGGCACCATCTATGACTAAGTAATAAAGATTACCGGGAACAACCTCGGCATAAATATTGAAAGGTGTATTTGGAGGTATAACGGGAAATGATTGGCAAGCTATTGTATTGAAATAATTACCACATTGGTCATACAAGGCCCATTGTGTCCCACCCGTGCAAACATTGTTAGTGATAATTAGATCGATAAAACCGCTGTCATCAGCAACGAAGGAAATCCACATTGGGTTATTTAGCACCGAGTTTGCAGCGCAAAATGGAATAGGATTAGGAAGTGGCAAGGCATCATCGCTGTTTAAACAGAGCCCTACAAGGTCACATGCGAATGCGTTGCCATTACCAAAAACTGCTTGTGCAGCTGTGAAACAATCATTGGCAGGAATGACATTTAGTTCGGGGTTGCATTGACCTGAAGTGTCATTTATTATTGTAAATGAAATGAAGAATGCTAGTAAGGATTTAGTTAAATTTTTGAAAGTTGTCATGGTGCTTAAATATATGATGGGATAAATATTGGTTAATTAGGGTAAGAAATTTTGAGCGAAATAATTTGAAAATTACATGAGTGAATAAGTTAATTGATAGTATAAAATGGGTTTGATGGGTTAAGATAAGAATTGTTGGCGTAAAAGAATTAGTTACTGGGATAATTTAACATTTGATGGCAGGCAATTGGTAATCCGTAATGGGTAATCGGTAATGAACAACAACGATCAGAACGATAAATATCAGCGTTTAATAATATTTAGAATCACGCTTGCCTGCCAACAAAGACAGGGATTTAACGGATTAATGGATTTCGCAGAATAGAGCAAGTAATAATCTGTGTCATCAGTGTAATCAGTATAATCTGTGATTCAGACAAAGAAATATTCAGAATCACGCTTGCCTGCCAACAAAGGCAGGGATTTAAAGGATTATTGGATTTCACTAAAATGCGTTAGTAATAATCTGTGTCATCAGTGTAATCAGTATAATCTGTGATTCAGACAAAGAAATATTTAGAATCACGCTTGCCTGCCAACAAAGGCAGGGATTTAACGGATTAAAGGATTTCGCAGAATAGAGCAAGTAATAATCTGTGGCATCAGTGTAATCAGTATAATCTGTGATTCAGACAAAGAAATATTTAGAATCATATTCGCCTGCCAACAAAGGCAGGGATTTCACGGATCAAAGGATTTCACGGAATTGTGCTTGTAATAATCTGTGCCATCAGTGTAATCAGTATAATCCGTGATTCAGACAAAGAAATATTTAGAATCATACTCGCCTGCTAACAAAGACAGGGATTTAACGGATTAAAGGATTTCACGGAATAGTGTTAGTAATAATATGTGATATCAGTGTAATCTGTATAATCTGTGATTCAGACAAAGAAATATTTCCCCTTTTAGTTACCTTTGGCCGGTAAATAAAAGCTAAAGCTCCATATGCTCCAACGTATCAAAGTCAAGAATTACGCCATCATCGATGAGTTGACCATTGACTTTAATCCTCATTTTAATATCATCACCGGTGAGACAGGTGCCGGAAAATCTATCCTCCTCGGAGCACTGGGACTCATCCTGGGCAATAGAGCCGATAGCAAGACCTTCTTCAACAAGGAGGAAAAATGCATCGTCGAAGCAGACTTTCAGATCAAAGAATATGATATGAAGTCATGGTTTACGGAAAATGACCTCGACTACGAAGACCTTACCATCATCCGTCGCGAGATACAGCCCGCCGGCAAAAATAGAGTATTCATCAATGATACACCCGTCACCCTGCAGCAACTGCAGGACCTCACACAGCAGCTGGTTGATATCCATCAACAATTCAGCTTGTATGATATCCAAAAACCTGCCTATCAATTGACACTCTTCGATGCTTATGCAGGGAATAAATTATTGTCAGCAGAATACGGAGAAAAATATAAAAAATTAAATGGATTAAATAAGGAGTTAAAAGAACTGGAGGAACGGAAACTAAAATCCATCCAGGAGGCGGACTACCTTACTTTTCAACTCAATGAACTTAACGCGGTGCCATTTGAATCAATGGATCAGGCGGCCATGGAGGATGAATTGAACCTCATCGAAAATGCAGAAACGATTCGGACCACTTCAGGTGCCGCTTATTTGGCATTGTACGAAAACGATATAAATATCATCAGTGCCCTGGATGATATCATTTCCAATTTCAGCCCGATCGCAAAAGTTTCTACCACTATTTCAGAGATTTACGACAGACTGCATTCTTCCAAAATAGAACTGCAGGAATTGTCCCAGGATATCAACCACCTTGCCGAAAGTACGGAGATAGATGAAGAACGGGCTGTCGCGATCAAAGAAACGCTGGATCAATTGTACAAACTCCAAAGTAAACACCAGGTCAAGGACGTGGCGGCTTTGACTACCTTAAAGGAAGATCTGGAGTCTAAACTTCAGAATTTTGATGAGCTGGATGATGCCATTGCTGCTATCCATCTCGATCTGAAAGCCCTCGAAAAAATGTTGTTTGAACTGGCAAATAAGCTTTCAAAGGCACGAAAGGAACACATCAAGCCTTTTACAGAAACTTTGCACAAGTTGCTCAGTGAATTGGGAATGCCTCATGCGCAGTTTGTTGTCGAAATGAAGCCTGCGGATAAACTAACTACCTCCGGTACTGATCAAGTCCAGTTTTTATTTGCAGCGAACAAGGGTTCCATTCCGGCACCTATAAAAGATGTGGCGTCAGGCGGTGAGATTTCGAGACTGACACTTTCTGTGAAATCACTTGTCGCAGCCGCTATTCCACTCCCATCACTTATATTTGATGAGATAGATACAGGATTGGGAGGGGAGATTGCTTTGAAAATGTCTGTCATTCTGCAAAATATGTCCAAGGATCACCAATTGATCGCCATCACACATTCACCGCAATTGGCATCCAAGGCAAATAAACATTTGTTTGTCTTCAAAGAAATTGTTGGAGATAAGACCTTTACTCAGATTAAGGAATTATCTTTGGACGAGCGGATAGAAAATATAGCTATCATGTTATCGACCAAGCCACCTTCCAAGGCGGCTATAGAAAACGCAAAAGAACTCATTGCGCAAGCATAGATCAAAATAAAATTATTAATAAAGAGAATCTTAAACTTATGTCAAACGATCTTTTAAAAGGAAAAAAAGGAATAATATTCGGAGCACTTGATGAAAACTCACTTGCATGGAAAGTTGCTGAAACGTGTCATGCTCAGGGAGCTTCTATCGTATTGACCAATGCACCCGTAGCCCTTCGTTTCGGACAAATCAATGTATTGTCTGAAAAAATTGGCGCTCCTGTCATCCCTGCTGATGCAACTTCCAATGAGGACATCGCAAAATTAATTGACGGCAGTTTAGAACATTTTGGTGGAAAGATCGACTTCGTCTTACACAGTATAGGCATGTCTGTCAATATGCGCAAAGACAAACATTATACTGATTTGAATTACGAGTTCATGCAGAAGACTTTTGATATCTCTGCGATCTCATTTCACAGGATCATGCATGAATTATATACTAAGGATGCCATGGCTGATTGGGGCAGCATCGTAGCCTTGACATACATCGCTGCCCAAAGAATCTTCCCTGATTATAGTGAAATGGCTGATGCTAAGGCATTGTTGGAATCTTTCGCCCGCAACTTCGGATATCACTTCGGCATGCGCAATAAAGTAAGGGTCAATACGATCTCTCAGTCACCAACTATGACGACTGCCGGAAGTGGAGTCAAAGGATTTAAGGATTTTTACTCCTACGCAGATGATATGTCACCTTTAGGGAATGCAAGTGCTGAAGCCTTTTCAGATTATTGTGTCACTTTATTTTCGGATTATACCAAATATGTAACCATGCAGAATTTATACCACGATGGTGGATTCTCAAGTATGGGTATCAATCCGAAAGTGTTGGAGATGTAGATGTTAGATTCTAGATACTAGACTCTAGATACTAGACTCTAGACTCTAGAGGTCAGAAATTAGAAATCAGAAATCAGAAATCTGAATTCAGAATTCAGAGGTCAGAGGTCCGAAAGAGGAGAATTGGTTGATAAATAGATGGTGGTAATAGGTGAGGGTGTGAAAAGATTGCAACAGTTTTGCATTACCCATTACCCATTACCCATTACCCATTACCCATTACCCATTACCCATTACCAATTACTCATTACTTATCAACAACAAGTTATTAGAAGTCAGAAGTCTGAAACATGGACTTTCAACAGTTGGTAAACATTATCAGTCATTTAGCATTTAACATGCGACATTCAAGTTAACTAACTTTAAAAAAATCAAGAAATGGAAAAAAACAAAAAACAGTTTGGGGTATGGATGGATTCGCGCCATGCATCAGTAGTTGGAAGAGAAGGAGTTGACTCAGGAGACTTCGCACTTCTTGGACATTTTAAAAATGCAGGACCGGATAGTAATTCTAATGAAAATGCTGCCCATAACCAAGAAATTGCGCTAACCCACAAGTTTTTCAAAGAGATAACGAGCGTTATGCAGAATGTTGATGAGATTCACATAACAGGTACCGGTCAAATCCAGGAACAATTTATGAAATACCTTGCTGAAACGGCTCAATATAAAAATGTTGTTTCAAGTGAGAGCACTTCTAATAAGATGGACGATGCTCATCTGGTTGAATATATCAGTGAGTATTTCAAATAAGTTACTTAAGCCTCGAAATTATTTCATTCATATTTTTGAATATCAAATAGTTAGTTAATTTTTGAATTCTTATCCTTTTGGCTAAACGTTGGCATCTGCTGTACACAACCATCAGGGTTTTATTCTAATTTCTAACTTCTGATTTCTAACTTTTGATTTCTAATTTCTAACTTTAGAATGAGTAACAGCGCCACGTTAAAAGTTTCATTTCTAATCTTGAAACTTTAATTTAGTAATATTCTTTCAAAGAATCTTAGACCACAAGCGTAATGTTTGTGGTTTTTTTTAAAATAATTTTATGGTTACTATTTTGATAGGTCGAAATTGAATTAAAGAATGATGCAACTAAAAAGATTTTTAGATTAAGTTTTATCTTGTAGAATATCGTACTCTATCTAAAGACATTACATATTTTAATTTGTAAATACTGTTATAAATCACTAGCTGTCAGTTGTGATTAATTAAAGCTAAAACCATCTTAAATTCTGGCAGAAATTCCTTTTTAATAACTTTTTAATAATTTTGCTGTATGCAGACGGCATATTGTGCCTATCTTCGCGATTAGTTGTTGCTTATAACTCATAATTATAAACCTAATTTTTATTTACATCGATGAAACATTTAAACTTATTAGTATTCCTTTTCTTAGCAATATTTATTGCTGGTTGCGAAAAGGGTGAAGAAAATACACCCACCAAAGAAGCAATAAAAGTATCTACATTTGATCATAAAATAATAAATAGCTGGAACCAGACATTTCTTGAAGTAGAAAGGTATTCAAGTGGTTACAGACCTGGTCCCGCACCTAGAGGACTTGCATATGTTGGCTTGGCAGCTTATGAAGTTTGTGTTGTAGGAATGCCAGCTTATAGATCAATGAGTGGCGTCTGGCCTGGTTTTAATGTACCTGCAGCAGACCCAAATCTTGACTACAACTATCCTTTGGCTATAAATGCTTCTTATCATTATCTTTTGCCACTTTTCTTTAGTAAGGCTACTGAGCAACAAAAGGCACAGGTAGAAACAACTTATGCTAACAACTTAGCTAAATATTCTAAAAACGTTTCCCAAGATATCATCGCTCGCTCAGAGGCAAGAGGTGCAGAAGTAGCAGAGATCATATGGAATTACGCCAAAACTGATGTAATCGGTCATGAACATTATTTGAACCCCTTCCAAGGATATGACTGGAGAGAGCACACTTCATCTGTGGGGCATTGGGTGCCTACTTTTCCTGGACCGGGAGAAGCTATGGGTGGAGTCTGGGGAAAGGCCAGAACATTTGCTCTCAAATCTGATGCTGAGAAAATTTGCGCAGCACCGCTTCCATTTTCAGAAGATACGAAATCAGAATTTTATGCTCAGGCACTTGAAGTATATGCACAGAATACTCCTACTTATTCATATGAAAAAGAATGGGTTGCAGAATATTGGAGTGATGACTTTGTGAATCTGACATTCAGCCCCGGTCCACGTTGGATAGCAATAGCAATGCAAGTATTCGATATAAACGAATCTAATCTTGAAGAGGCTGTAGTGACGGTCGCAAAGATTGGCGTCGCCGTTAATGATGCCTCCGTCGGATGCTGGAATTCTAAATATTATTATAATCTTGAAAGACCTCAGACTTATATCCGAAGAGTTATGGATCCAAATTGGATCCCATCCTTATATAACCCGATGACCAATGAAGAGGGGAATACACCATCTTTCCCGGCATATCCTTCCGGACACGCGACAATGGCCTCTGCTGCTGCAGAAATCCTTGCAAGTCAATTTGGATATGGCTATGCAATGTCTGATAAATGTCATGAGTATAGAACAGAGTTTACAGGCAAACCACGTAGTTTTCCAAGTTTCTTTGCCATGGCACAAGAAGCTGCCTGGTCCAGAGTACCACTGGGAGTGCATCTTAGAATGGATTCAGAAGCGGGGATTACTTATGGTACAGAGATAGGAAGAAAAGTGAATAATCTGCCTTGGAAAAAATAATTATTTCGAAATGACTAAATACCTTGGTGGAATCGCCAGGGTATTTTATTTTATAGGAAGTCCTATGACTTGACATTGTTCAAAATGAATCAAAAACGATTAATGAAACAACTAGCAATTCTTATAATTCCTTTTCTTCTTTTGACTTCCTGTAAGAATGAGCCTAAGAGCAATATTGGATCGCAAGATCAGGATCATCAATATCGTCCTTACATCGACAGAGAGCAAGACATAAAGAATAAGGATAGTATCGTCATTAGAAAAGTTAGATTCTTGGATGCCGATACGAAAACTATGACTGATTATTATGAAGATGGTAAGCGAATTAGGATTATCAAAAGATTTAAGAATGACCTGCAGGATGGCAAGACAACTGTTTATTTCCCTGATGGTAAATTAAAAGAAGTCCAATATTTTGAAGCCGGAAAACAAAGAGATAAGGACACCGTTTACTATGATTCCGGAGAAATTCGCTTTATCTATTCTTTCGAAAATGATAAAAAGAACGGCTGGATGTATAGATACAGTAAGGCGGGGCGGCAGGAATTTGCTGCACTTTATAAGAATGACCTCGTTTCTGAAGTAATAGATAGTTTAAATCTAGATAAAAAATAATATCCAAATGCACCGAGCTACATTTCGTCAAAGTGCAACTATGACTGAGCAGTCGATAATTGTTTTCCGACTGATCGTCATGATCCTGAGGATTTCTGTATCGGCTTGCTTTATTGGTCATGGGATGTGGGGTTTGGTTTCTAAGCCGGGTTGGCTGCCATTTTTCAAAATAATTAATGTACCTGAGGTTATTGCCTTACAAATTATGCCTTATATTGGCTCTATTGACATCATTGTGGGGGTGCTCATTCTTTTTGTTTCTAATAAATGGCTGGTCTATTGGGCTATTTTCTGGACAGCTTTTACGGCGCTACTCAGGCCTCTGGCTGCAATGGGATTTTCAGAATTTATAGAAAGGGCAGGTAACTTCGGACCTCCAATAGCGCTTTTGATCTGCTTAAATATGATCGCCAAAAATGAAATAACTAATGAAGAAAAATTAAAGTATGGATATATAAAGATTGAAAAAATACTTCGTTTAAGTCTTTTTTTGCTATTAATAGGACATGCAGGTATTGCTATGATACATTTCCAGCCTAACCTTATCAAAAATCTTTCTTTTCTGGGATATCCAACCGAGGCTACAGGAATGTATTTTTTTGGAGCCTTTGAAATAGTGCTAGCTATCTTGGTCTTGTGGAAACCAAGACTGACAGGACTGATGATATTTGTAATGATTTTTAAACTTATGATCGAATCCATCTATCCTTTGCGAGGAATCGCATTTGATATCTTTGAGACCATTGAAAGAGTAGGGGACTATTTAATTCCACTTTGCCTTTTACTTATTTATAAATTCACTCATTATTTTAATCCTGATCTTGCAAGGTGATTTTAAGTTATGTAGGGTTACATCGATAAAAATCCATTTGAATAGTCTCATGGTTATTCATTAATCATAATTTTTATATATAATTATTTTATATATATAATTTATTAGTTATCTTTGTAAAATCTAAAACACTTTTAGGACCAAGCAAATGAAGATTTTAATTGTCGAAGATGAAGAAAAACTACTCAAATCGCTGAAGAAGGGTCTCGAGGAGAATGGCTATAATGTTGATACGGCTATAAATGGTGTTGAAGGGAAAAAGTTAATACTAACCAATAAGTACAAGGTCATCATTTCTGATATTAAAATGCCTCAAAAGACCGGCCTTCAGATGCTCAAATCTATCAGAGAAAAGAGTATAAACACTCCCGTCCTCATGTTAACTGCGCTAAGCCTTGTGGAAGAGAAACTTGAAGTCTATGAAGCAGGAGCTGATGATTACCTCACTAAACCTTTTGATTTTAGAGAATTGCTGGTACGAGTCCGAGCCTTGATCAAACGGAACCCGGTGATAATCAAGAATTCATATGAAATACTATCATATGGAGGTATCGAATTGAACCCAGAGACGAAGGAAGTTACCCGCGACGGAATTCAAATATTTCTTACTCCGAAGGAATTTGAACTGCTTAATTATTTCCTACTCAATTCTGAAAAAACGATATCTAAGCAGGAACTGCTGTCCAAGATATGGGACCTCGACTTTCAAACCAGTACGAATGTGCTGGAGGTTTATATCAATTTTCTTAGGAATAAATTGGATAAGGATTTTGATGAAAAACTAATTCATACCTTATCACGTGTAGGATATATTTTCAAATCTGAAAACATGATCCATGAAAATAAGGGTTAAGCTTACACTTCAGTTTTTCTTGGTAGTAGCGACAATATTAATTTTTTCAATGTTTTTTGTGTATTCCAGGTTTAAGCGGATTACAGACAATGAGTATTACAATAATTTAAAAACTAAGGCGCACATGACGGCCGAGATGGTGCTGCATGATGGTGATCTGGAGAAAATAGAAGACATCACACCTCAGAATGATAAAGAAGGTCTGCCCATAAGTGATAATGTAATTATTTTTAATTCGAAAAATGAAAAGGTCTTTTCCTTTAATAGAAATAGAAGTGACGGTATTCCCTTTAATGTAATTGAATTTTCTGAAAGTGAAAATACTTATAGACAGGGAGATATCTATTATTATGGACTACCTTTCACCACAAGCAAGGGTTCAAAATATTATGTCTTAGCCTCTTCTTTTTTTAATTCAAAAGAATTGATGGACCTACGTCAAATCATCTTGTTAGCAATTGTTCTTGGACTACTGTTTGTTGCTATAAGTGGTTTTTTTTACACCCGTCAGGCCTTGAACCCACTGTTTTCAATAGTAACTCAGATGAATGGTCTTGACATGTCTAAGCTGGAAGGAAGGGTGGAATCATCCCAATCAAAAGATGAAATAGAACATCTCATTTCCTCTATAAATAATTTACTTTCAAAGATCCAAAATTCTTTTACATTTCAGAAGATGTTTATTAGTAATGTGTCACATGAACTAAAGAACCCTATCTCTGTGGTGCTTTCTCAGGTTGATGTACTATTGTCTCAATCAAATAGAACTGTTGATGAATACCGTAATACGCTTGCTTCATTACGAGAGGATGTTAAAGAGATCGCTGATATTACCGAGAATCTCCTGCAAATGGCTAAAATGAAAGCCGAAGGGTTTATGCTGGAAGTAAAACCCTTTCAGTTGGATGAAGCTATTCTTGAATGCCAATCTAAATTGCAGCGTGCCAACCCGGATTACACTGTTAATTTTGATATCATAGGCAGGTTGGAATCAGAAAAGGATCTTACAGTAATAGGTAATGATTCTTTACTAAAACTAGCTTTTCTAAACCTGATGGACAATTGTTGTAAATTTTCTCCAGATAAAAAAGTTAATATTTCTATTGAAAGCAATGATGGAGTTAAAGTACTGAGATTCCAAGATAATGGTTATGGCATAAAGGCAGAAGAGATGGAGCACATATTTCAACCATTCTACCGCAATACCAAGAGCAAACATATCAAAGGTTACGGCATTGGACTTTCTTTGACAGATACCATCTTCAATGCGCACCAAATTAAACTGGAGATTCAGTCGGAGCCAAATGTTGGTTCGTTATTTACAGTAAAGTTTGGGTAATTAGTGGTCAGTTATCAGTGGTCAGTAATCAGTAATCAGTAATCAGTAATCTGGAGTATTCCTGATTCCGATCCTTCTCACTTTCTCCCCTTCTCACTTTTCATAGGTAATGAGTAATGGGTAATGAGTAATATGCGCAGATTGGGCTGAGTGCCTTGATTATATTGGTAATTGGTAATCAGTAATCAGCAATCAGCAATCTGGAGTATGCCTGATTTCTCACCTTCTCACCTTCTCACCTTTCATCGGTAATGAGTAATGAGTAATATGCGAAGATTGGGCTGAGTGCCTTGATTATATTGGTAATCGGTAATCAGTAATCGGTAATCAGTAATCTGGATTGTGCCGGATTCCGATCCTTCTCACTTTCTCACCTTCTCACTTTCAAACTCCTCACTCCGTCAAATCAAACGTATTCATAAAACTCGTATTAAAATCTCCGGCAATAAACTTAGGATCTTTTAATAATCTTTGGTGGAAAGGAACAGTTGTCTTGATGCCTTCTATTATAAATTCATCCAAAGCTCTTTGCATTTTAAGGATAACTTCCTCTCTTGTTTGTGCTTTACAAATAATTTTTGCAATCATTGAATCATAATTGGGTGGCACGGTATATCCTGCATATACATGTGTATCTACACGCACTCCATGTCCCTTGGCACTGTGAAAGGAAGTTATTTTGCCTGGATTCGGTCTGAAATCATGGAATGGATCTTCTGCATTTATTCTACATTCCATCGCACAAAGTGTAGGTATGTATGATTTACCAGAGATCGGAAGTCCTGCTGCAACCTTAATTTGTTCTTTAATCAGATCATGATCTATAACCTCTTCAGTCACAGGATGTTCTACCTGGATACGAGTATTCATCTCCATAAAATAGAAATTCCGGTATTTATCTACAAGAAACTCTATAGTTCCAACACCTTCGTAGTTGATACATTGACCTGCCTTGATGGCTGCCGCACCCATTACTTCCCTGAGTTCAGGCGTCATAAATGGTGATGGACTTTCTTCTACCAGTTTTTGATGTCTTCGCTGAATAGAACAATCTCTTTCAGATAAGTGCGCTACCTTACCAAATTGATCTCCTATGATCTGGAATTCTATATGACGAGGTTCTTCAATGTATTTTTCTATGTAAATTCCGTCGTTACCAAACGAGATTCTTGCCTCATTTCTGGCATTATCCCAGTTTACTTCAAATTCTTCTGCTGACCAAACGATGCGCATTCCTTTACCACCACCACCTGCGGTAGCTTTGATAATAACAGGAAACCCAATCTCTTTAGATATTTTTATGCCTGTGGCGACATCAGGGACAAGTCCATCAGAACCCGGTACTACAGGAACTCCAGCTGCGATCATCGTTGCTTTGGCTGTTACTTTATCTCCCATCCTTCTGATTTGATCAGGAGTAGGACCGATGAATTTGACGCCATATTGCGTGCAAACCTCTGCGAAGTCAGCATTTTCTGAGAGAAAACCATATCCGGGATGCACTGCATCAGCATTGGTGATCTCAACGGCTGCCATGATTCTTGGGATATTGATATATGAATCTTTGGATGGGGGTGGCCCAATACATACAGCTTCGTCAGCGAATCTCACATGCAAACTTTCTTTGTCGGCAGTAGAGTATATAGCTACAGTCTTGATGCCCATTTCTTTACAGGTGCGAATGATCCTAAGAGCAATCTCACCTCTGTTGGCTATCAGTATTTTATTAAACATATAGTGTTCTGTTTATGATAATTTCGCATTTTAACCTGATTAATTATTGGTATCAGGCAGAAACACAAATTACTCTACTAAGAAAAGTACCTGATCATATTCTACCGGAGAAGCATCTTCTACCATGATCTTAACTATAGTTCCGGTAACTTCGGATTCAATTTCATTAAATAACTTCATAGCTTCTATAATACAAACCACAGAACCTGATGAAACTGAATCGCCTGGTTTTACAAAAGATGGCTTATCCGGTCCTGAAGATCTATAGAAAGTACCAACCATAGGAGACCTGATTTCTTTCAAACCACTATCTGCGGCATTTTCAGCCTGTTTAGATAGATCTCCTGATTGAGGCGCTGTCTGTTGAACAGGTTGAGGCATAGCGGCAGGCTGGCTCATACTCATCTGTGGGTACACGACAGATCCACCATTGTTCTTTGCAGAAAAATGCTTTGTTCTAATCGTAACTTCAGATTCCCCATCTCTTACTTTCACTTCGGCAAGATCAGATTTAGATACCTGGCGGATTAATTCCTGAATTTCTTTATATGTCATAATAACTGGATTGTATATTCAAAAATGAGTAGAAATTAGAGTTATTTGGCACGCTCTACATAAGCACCGGTCAGCGTTTCTATTTTGATAGTATCACCTTCATTGATGAAAAGTGGCACCTTAACCACTGCGCCTGTTTCGATAGTAGCCGGCTTATTTACGTTAGTAGCAGTATCGCCTTTAGCACCTGGCTCAGAATATGTGACGAGCACATTGATATATTGCGGGAGTTCGACTCTGAGCGGGAGGTCTTTTTCTGCATGGTATAAGATATCAACTTCCATGCCTTCTTTAAGAAACTGGGGACTATCCACCATGTCTTCCGGTATGGCTAATTGCTCAAAAGACTCATTGTCCATGAGGTTTAATCCTGATTCGTCTTTGTATAGGAATTGAAATTTACGACGTTCTACTCGGACTATATCTATCTTGTGTCCAGAAGACCATGTGTTTTCAAGAGTTTTACCATTTGTCATACTCTTCATAGAAGTCCTGACAAAAGCAGCACCTCTGGCTGGTTTAACATGTTGAAAATCAGTTATAACGAAAATGTCATGGTTGTAATCTATACACAATCCTTTTCTTATGTCGCCGGTATCTGCCATATATGTATCTTGTTTGTTTAAGGCGCAAAGCTATAAAATTAATACCTTTTTACCATTTTTACGAATTATAATAGTTGAAAACTCTATTTTACCTTATCATATGCCCATTTAAGCAAGGTTGCCCCCCAAGTAAATCCTCCGCCGAAAGCTGTAAGAATTACATTATCACCTTTTTTCAACTTATCTTCCCATTCCCAGAGACACAACGGTAGTGTTCCTGCAGTAGTGTTGCCATACTTTTGGATATTAATCATTATTTTTTCCATTGGAAAATCCAATTGTTCCGACACAGAAGTTATGATACGCATGTTTGCTTGATGTGGCACCAACCACGCAATCTCATCGTTAGTTAAGTTATTTCTTTTCATGATTTCGGCTACTGAAGAGGTCATGCCCTGCACAGCATATTTGAAAACATGCTTACCTTCCTGATAAACATAATGCTCACGAGCATCCACTGTCTCATGTGAAGCAGGCTTTACTGAACCACCCGCTTTCATATGTAGTAGATGTCTGCCTGAACCATCACCTTTTAGGACAGAATCCACGATGCCCAAATCATCTTCCACCGGCTCCAGCATGACAGCGCCTGCTCCGTCTCCAAATATTATACAGGTGGCTCTATCCGTATAATCTACGATTGCTGACATCACATCCACTCCGACTACGATAACTTTCTTGTGTGTACCTGTCATAACGAATTTAGAAGCAGCAGTCAGGCCGAATAAAAATCCACTGCAAGCAGCATGAACATCGAATCCATAAGCATTTACAAGACCTGCTTTGTCACAAAGGATGTTGGCAGTATCAGGAAATATAAAGTCGCCGGTTACAGTAGCTAGTACAAGTAATTCAACCTCCTCTGGCGCAGTGTTTGTTTTTTTCAAGAGCTCAAGAACTGCGGGTAGTGCAAGGTCACTTGCTCCCATACCAGGGCTGTTAAAAATTCTTCTTTCTTTGATACCTGTTCTCGACTCAATCCATTCGTCATTGGTCTCGACCATTTTTTCAAGGTCTTTGTTTGAAAGCACCGTTGGTGGAACAATTCCATGAACACCTGTTATTCCTGCTCGTATCATTTATCTATTTTGGTTAGTGTTGTTACTTCTTGTAGTGAAGGTATAGTTTTTTGATTATTTACTTTTAAAATAATGGTCATATAAAACCTTCCTTTAAAAGGTCATGTATATGGATGACACCAATGTATAAGTCATCATTCATAACTAATAGCTGGGTGATATTCATTTCTTGAAGTACATGAAGCGCCTTTACTGCCAGTTCATCTCCTTGAATTGTTTTGGGTGCTTTAGTCATAATATCTGCGGCCTTTATCACTGAAGTATCAGTAATTGACTCAAGCATTCTTCTCAGATCGCCGTCTGTAATTACTCCAACTACTTGTCCATTATCTTCTACAGCAGTAACTCCAAGTCTGCCACTGGAGATAGTGACAATAATTTCTTTTATTCCTGCATTTATTCCTACACTTGGCCTTTCATTGAAATGGCAAAGATCTTTCACGCATAGATAAAGCTGTTTGCCAATATTTCCACCCGGATGATATTTGGCAAAATCTTTATCAGAAAATCCCTTTGCAGACAGAAGTGCTATAGCAAGGGCGTCACCCATAGCCATTTGGGCCGTAGTAGAAGATGTAGGTGCAAGATTGTTCGGATCAGCTTCCTTGCTTACTGGTATGTATAGCAGAACATCTGCTTCACGGGCCAGAACAGAATTTTTATTGGAGACCATGCCGATGATCTTATTCCCCATTGTTTTAAAAAAAGGAATTAATACCTTAACTTCAGGGGTGTCACCGCTTTTGGATAGTGCGAGTATAATATCATTTTCCTGAATGATGCCCAGATCACCGTGAATAGCGTCTGCGGCGTGCATAAAGATAGAAGGTGTGCCTGTAGAATTAAAGGTTGCCACTATCTTTTGTGCTACAATGGCACTTTTGCCGACACCCGTGACGATGACTCTGGTCGGTGTGCGATAAATAAGTGAAACTGCTTCATAAAATGAATCGGACAATTGATCCTTGACATCCTGAAGACATTGGATCTCGGCTTCAAAAACCTTGATAGCCTTATCAATTATTGAATTTTTGTCTTCTGGCATAAATGAGGATGTACGGTTAACATTGATATATTCTATTCAAATGCGCTGCAAATATCTAAAGATTGAGGGATATAGACCCATTCTAGTGCCTTATAAAATAATATACACCATATATATATATAGGAGTAATATTTTACAATTTGAATTATACAATGTTAATGAAAGAGAAGAAGATGTCAATTGATTGGAATTATTTGATCCGATGCCTGCATCCTATTTCCAAACCTGCTGAATATAAATGCTCATTAACAGGTGCGCTAACCAGATCTGTCAATTGATAGTTAAATGTAGGTTGTAAGAATAGTTGAGTCTTATTGTTTAATTGATAGTTTAAACCGACTCCAAGGATTGCTGAGATCTGAAAGTCATTTATCGATTGTTCATTTTCCTTAAATACTTTTCTGTCGGTGCCGTAATTATGGACTGTGACAGATTGAAGATAGTAAGAAACTGCGCTACCGGCTTCCATATATATGGAGATTTTAGACTTTTGAATAAATTCATAACGGATCATAACAGGCATTTCCAGAAAGAAATAATGGTATTTAAATTGAGAGCTCTTGTCCTCTGTGCCACCGGTTGGAAAGTCTGGGTGATATACGCCATCTTTACCATCTAATCCCCATTTAAGAGTATTAAGCTTATAGCTATTGTATCCTTTGTTTGCCATTCTCAGTCCAGTTTTGAAATATAATTTTGATCCAAACTTTTTATTGAAGTTTAAACCAAAGTCTGCTCTCAAGCCCACTTGTTCTTTATTTCTTATATCTACAAATCCAGATGGGACATCAGATTTATGTGGGTTAATGTATCTGTAACCAATATTCATGGCACCTACACAGTCAAGTGAAGAGGAGAATTGGCCAAAGGCAGAGAGGGAAACAATTAAAAGCAAAAATGGAAGGAATATTTTCATGATTCTGTGCAATTTGTAAGTTTAAAAGTACATCGAATTTTCGAATTCTTAAAAATTCTGGCTTTTATTTTACATTATAGTGATAAGAGAAACAATAAAAGTTAAAGAATATTTAAAAATGTAGCGGTAAAGCGGAAATTTATACTTTCGTAAACTATTTTGATCCTTATTTCTGATTATGCTTCATAAAACTTTTGATATGAAAAACTTAATAATTTTATTGTTTCTACTTTTAACGTTTGAGAGTTGTACAAAAATGGAAATGGCAGAACCTACCAATGAGGAAGTATTCTATGTGTGTGAAATAATGGGTATTGTTCCTCCTGATTATGGTGGTATTGGAGCTATTGTTTCGTTTAATGGAGTAACCACTCAAACTGACCAAAGAGGGATTTATAGATTTAATGAGGTGAAAGTTAGCTCGAAACATAATTTGATCAGAATCGTAAAGGAAGGTTATTACGAGGATGTGCGTGTCTTCATGACAGATCGTCCTGCTATAATAAAAATCAGAAGTGGCCTAAATAAAAAAAGTTGTGGCGGTGGCTTTAACGCCTTTAATGGTTCTGACAGACAAGGAAATAAATATTCTTATACCTTTTTGCCAAATTCTATAGTTCTAGAATCAGGAATATCATATACCTCTTTTGTTGATCTCTGCTCCGAATACATTGACCCCAGAGATAATAAAAGTATAGTAGGCAACTTTGTTGGTTATGATTTAAATAATAAGCCATTTAAGCTAAGACCTTTAGGAGTGATCAGTTTAGAAATGATGGGTGTCGGAGGTCAAAATATTAGAATGGCAGAAGGGAAGACGATCTCACTTTCTGTTGAGATCCCTGATGATATGCTGTCAGAATCCCCGACATCTATAATTTTATGGTATTTTGATTTTAATTCAGGTTATTGGAGAGAAGGTGGTATTGCTATACGTGATGGAAGTAAATATAAAGCCAATGTTTCAAAGGTTGGTTATTGGGGCTTTCACCTGGCACGCGAGGCTGTCATAATAAGTGGGAATACTGTTTTAGCTGATGGGAATCCTGTCTATCACCCATCCGATATTAATTATGTACAAGGCTTATCACCATTTTTTAACTATGAAACTACAAATTTTGATGGGAGCTTTAAGGAATGGGCGCCTAAGGATGAGAACTTAGGAATCAGATTTAATTATGGAGGTACTACCCATAAAGCTGATGTTACAAAATGCGGACAAGAATGCAAGCTAGGAGATATCAAACTTTCGATAGTGTTTAATAAAACTATAACTGGCGCTGTCGTCGACTGCAATAACAATCCTGTTAAAAGCGGATATATTAAAAGAAGATCCAATTTTAGTGATGAAGTGTATGTCCCTGTGGTAAATGGAAGATTTAATGATAATGTCTATTGGAATATTATTGGGACTGTCGCAAGTTATTATCCTATAGATATAGATAACAATCAAGAATCTAAGCCCACTCATGCTCCAGTCTCAGGACCAGCAGACATCGGCACTATTATAGCATGTAACAGATAGGTTGAATGAATTTTGACTTTATAGCTTACCAACTATCTTGTTTTGATGCTTCTGGCTTTACAATACTATCCAATATTACTGTTAAGACCATTTAGCCAGGTTTTTAATTTTTATGCTCCCCACACTGTTCACTTTTCACTTCCCAAAAGATAATCGTCTGCCTTCCAGATCCGTCATTACTGTCAACCCTCATACTCCTTGTATTCATTCTTCATTAATTTTTCACCTTCTCAATATGGCTTGTAGCCCAGACCTAGAATAACTGCTTACTCTTTTTATTTTTTTTCATTTTTCATTTTTCATTTTTCATTCTTCATTAATGAGGATGTGTCTCTGCGGGTCGGGCTATCCGCTTTACTTCCTTCCTGCGTTCGTGTTGAGGCGCATAGCCATGCGCCTGCAGAGCTAAATATCATAGCCAAGGCGCTTTGCATTGCGCCTGTGACATTCGAGCAAAACTCCTAAATCTGACTATACTATTTCGGAATAAAATAGCGCAAAACACCATTTCAAAAAATATTTTAAAATAAAATTTGGTTATAAAATATTGATAATCAGGATGGATAGGCTGCTCGAGAAATATTTTAGTAAAAAAGATTAAAAAATATTTGGAGGTAAAGGAAGTAGTTGTATCTTTGCATCCGCTTTGGGAGGGTAACGAGGTTGGAAGCAACCGAAAATAGCCTTCTAAGGGATAAAAAGTTCTTTGATAGATTGGAAGACAAGAAAGCACAGATTATGATGGAGATCATGATCTAGTGAATAAAAGATAACAAATTTTAAGTAAAGTGTTATTTACGAAAGTGGATAATATAAAGCTAGAAGATAAATCCGAATAAAGAGAGAGGAAGAGTTTGATTAGTACAAATTTTTTTTTAATTTTCAACAGAGATTTTAACTATCCGAATGGATATGATTATAAAGATCATACAATGGAGAGTTTGATCCTGGCTCAGGATGAACGCTAGCGGCAGGCCTAATACATGCAAGTCGAACGGAATATAGTTTTCGGATTATATTTAGTGGCGCACGGGTGAGTAACACGTACATAACTTACCCTCAAGAGGGGGATAGCCTTGGGAAACTGAGCGTAATACCCCATAGTATTATTGAACGGCATCGTTTGATAATTAAAGCTACGGCGCTTGAGGATAGATGTGCGTCTGATTAGCTAGTTGGTAAGGTAACGGCTTACCAAGGCGACGATCAGTAGGGGGCGTGAGAGCGTGGCCCCCCACACGGGTACTGAGACACGGACCCGACTCCTACGGGAGGCAGCAGTAAGGAATATTGGTCAATGCCCGGAAGGGTGAACCAGCCATGCCGCGTGAAGGATGACTGCCCTCTGGGTTGTAAACTTCTTTTGGATGGGACGAAAAAACGGGATTTATCCTGGACTGACGGTACCATCAGAATAAGCACCGGCTAACTCCGTGCCAGCAGCCGCGGTAATACGGAGGGTGCAAGCGTTATCCGGAATCACTGGGTTTAAAGGGTGCG
>Ga0209582_1000445_pt1 | contig 27358 bp, 26 predicted proteins | sample KloWWTmetKNB5Kit_FD_187176 | JGI IMG/M metagenome (GOLD analysis project Ga0209582, IMG submission 187176) | Active sludge microbial communities from Klosterneuburg, Austria, studying microevolution and ecology of nitrifiers - Klosterneuburg... | ecosystem: Engineered > WWTP > Aerobic digester >...
GTAATGAAAAAATCGTTTTTGAAATTAATTTAGGAGCTGCGCGTAAGTCAGGACTGGATATAAGCTCGAAATTACTGCAATTGGCTGTCAAAGTGCACCAATAGTTGTCTTCTTATGGAGGCTGGTTTTGCTCAGTAAGGCAATTACTCCACCTAATGAATTAACTGAAAGTATTGTTATTTCCAGTCTGATCAAAAGAATGTTGCAATGCTAATTTTCTGATCGATGTGTAATTTGTTTTGACTCAATTGTTTGCTATCAGCACCTGTGCGTATTTCAGAGTGGCCAGTCAGTCAGAGACATAAAACATATCGTTTCCTGCGAATAATCGTAAACAAGAAATCCCACACTTTTACCTGTTAAATCTTTAGATCCAGTTTGTATGATTCAAGGATAATGTTTGTTGTTTTTTGTATAGATAGATCATTTCATCTGTTTAAACATTAATTTACTTATCAACTGGAGGTTTTAGATATGTTGCATCATGTGAAACGGTTAATTTTATCTGGATGTGCATTTGTATTGCTATGTCATAGTTATTCGATTCACGCTGACACAGTTAGTGATACTGAAAAAATACTGAACTGGGCTGAAAATACTTACCCACAGTTTTTTTCAGGTCATCAAGCTACTCAGAATATAGAACCTTGGTTATACCGGCATTATCCAGAATCCGGAATATATGTGGGTGTTAACAAAAATGATAATGGTGTTTATCTCCTTGGAGGAATTTGGGGTGATCATCCAACCTATATCGATACACTTGCCAATCTTAATGCTCATATTGACAGTTTGGGAGGTAATGGAAGTGTGGCAGCTTGTGACGCCTCTAAAATACCTGCGGGGATTACGTATAGTCAAAGCGGCAATGTTGTTACTGTCACTTCCGGTGGCCAGTGCGTATCTGCGCCGGATCTTGCTAACACTAATCTTTGCAGTGTGCCGCGACAAACGACCGCAAGCGGTGTTTCCTTACTTGGAAGCAATACTGTAACCAGCTCAAGATTGGAAGGTATATCAATCAATATTCCAGGATTGCCCGATCCTATCAAAGGTATTGTCGATGCTTCAGCAAATGTTAAGCATTGCACTATTAATGCTTCGGCTGACACGGCCAACTTGATTGTAAACTCTGATCTTTGTTTTGATATCACAACAGCCCTTACAAATTTAATAGCAGGCTTCCCTGTCGATGGAATTGCACTGACACCTCCGGTGAAATATTACACAGCGGGGACTTATACAAGTAATGTCGTGAGTGATTGTTTTGCGACGGATGCCGCGACAGTCAGTGATGCTTTTACTGGAGAGATTTGGGTAAGACAAAATAGTGAATATGTCAAAATTGGCAGTTAAGTGTTTAATTTAAAGCAGGAAGAGGCGCGGTTAATACTTTAATCATTAGATGCAAGAAGGCTTAATCAGTTTAGTTCAAGAATCGGATAAGTGTGCATGAAGATTAAATCTTTAGAAGTAGGATTGCATCTAAATAATTTTTACCTCTACCGAGAGGAGTCAATGGAGATGATTTGGAAGTGTTCGTTAATCAATCAGAATTAATAGTTTGAGTGCGGTTCTATACAGAAGGTCAAGCTAATAGTTTTGATAATGCTCTTTTAATAAGAAACTAATTGGTTTTAATACTCCTGAGTTTCTTATATTTTAAGAAGGAATACGCTATCAGACTTGACCTCAGTACAGATAATTCTCTAACTGACTTTATGTCTTATTTTTTAGGATTTTTAATTTTGGCAGGACAGGTAACCATTTCGCCGTCAGTACGATCCTTGATTTTATCGCCAGCTTTTTTGCCTTCACATGCTATTTTGTTCAAGATATCTTGAGCAGACATGAATGGTAATGAAGATTCTAAGTTGCCACTAGCCATAGTGACAGAAGAACCTAATAAAAAGACTGAAGCAAAAGCTGCAATAAGAAATTTGTTCATTTTTAACTCCTATATTATATTTTGTGAAGGAAGCCAATTTTAACGCATCTGACTGTCCAAATATGAATTTATCACAATCATAAATGTCATGGCCATTTCTTTTTAAAATCTTGTGATTTGAAAAGGTAAACTATAACATTATTGAGTACTGATCAGGAAAATTTAAAGAGTGATTGTGTCATTTGATATCTGACTAGAATATTTTTTGATAGCACAGATGGCTGAACAGTTTTACGAATAATGGATTACATATGCTTAGTCTTTATTCGATACTTTTTAAGATGCTTACGATCGTATCGCGAATGTTGGAATAAAGCTAAATCAATACTGCGGCAGCAACGCGGCGTCCTTCCTCAACTAAGATGTTATAAGTACGACAACATGCCTTTGTATCCATAATTTCGATCCCAATGTTTTTTTTTGTTAATTGACTCAACAAAGAATGGTCTGGAAACTGGTGACGAGAGCCTGTTCCTAAGATTATGATTTCAGGTGTTCGTTGTATCAGACTATCGAAATGCTGCATTTCCAATTGTGCGACGGATGTAACGGGCCAGTTCTCAAGTAATTGATCAGGAAATATAATGAGGCTTTTTTCATGGCGAATCTGATTAATTAATACATATCCGTCGCCATAGCCTGTAAAGATATTTTGATGAGCAAAATTTGCTAGATGTAATTTCAACGATCTACTCCATATTTCTTGAATTTAATAACAGTGATTATGCATTATCCAATTCAAAATACAATCAGGCCTACATGTATGTTGAAGGCTTACGTCATTTTGGAATGCTCAATTGCTCCAGAAAATCTGATGAAGTATTCTTAATCAAGTAGGTTGTTGATGCATTAATTGCGGCTATCATAATTTTTATTAGCTATTTTCTTTTCTACAAAATTAACTAAGGTTCCCAAAGTTTCAAATGTCTTGGCGCTGATTTCGTCGTCATGAATTGAGAGGGAGAAATTTTTCTCGAGAGCCAAAATAATAGTGACTACTGCAACTGAGTCGAGTTCAGGGATATTTCCCAACAGAAAGGTATCTGGTGTCATGGAATCAAATCGTTCACCAGAGCCTAATATGTCAGACAGAATTCTTTTTATTTCAATGGTATGGTCCATTTCCTAATTGTAAGTAAGCTTTTTTCTTGAAAAATTGATTAGACTCGTTATTATAAATCAAAGAGTGATGAACGCTTTGTTTGCTTTTGATTAGGGTTGTATTTCGACAATGGCATTCATGCGTGCAAGTCCACTAATAATTTTTCCTGATTTATTGCGCACTTGTACAACTTGACCTTCAGCAGCATCTGCCAAAGCTTGTCCTTCCGAACTGATGCTAAATCCACGTCCCTGAACCACTAGACTAACCTTCTGACCACGCAAAATGACATGAGGCGCACGTAGCATTTGCGAGCGAAGTGGTTGCCCCGCAGTCAGATTGCTAGTGGCGACTTTGCCGATCACTTGTTTTGCATCCGTAAAGATTCCATCGGGCATTTGTGTCAGATTCACAATTTGTGGTGCTATATCCTCATCAACAAGTGCTTTTCCACTGGATACTGGTCGTGCTATATGCAATACACTGGCCATTACATTAATTTCGGCTTGAACATAGAGTGTCCAAGTTGCCAATTGGCTATTGCAACGAACGCCGATGGAGGTTTTTCCCCACAATCGACCACCGGTTGGGACAAAGGCCTCTAGTTCAGGGCATTTGGGTAAGTTATGCCGCTGATCAATTTTGTCGACATTAGCAATGATCTGCCCTGGAAGGGTGGCAGTATTTCGGTAAATAAAATCTTCCACAGTTTTTTTGATCAATGAAATATCTTGATACTGATTGACAGGCTCCTGCTGTGATGCAAATAAAGACAAGGAAAATGTTATCAGCGCTGACAGACTGGAGATTAATACCACGCGATGTACCATAAGTGATTTGACCATTAGTTTTTTGCCGCTCCCGGCAATTATTGCCGTTCAATAATTATCTTAAGCAAATTGTAGAGGATTTACTTTTAAAGATAACCTCTCTTTCAAGTCTTTTTCGTAAGCTCATTGGCTAATTAATCCAATTATCATACTTGGCATACTAAATGCTAGTAGAAAGATTGAAAGACATATTAATTAGGATTCTTACAATGATTAACAAACTTGATAAAGAACTCAATTTTCACCATCAAGCTTTAAGTTTGCGAGCTGCAAGACAAGAGTTACTTTCCAGCAATGTAGCTAATGCAGATACTCCTAATTTTAAAGCAAAAGATATTGACTTCGCTAGTGTACTACGTGACAGGCTTTCGCTAACTACCAATATCAACAAAACTGGTTTAATAACGACATCTTCTAGGCATATTAATACTTCTAACGTTGGTCCTCTGGGAGACGATCTGTTATACCGCGTTCCTTTGCAGCCCAGTGCAGATGGCAACACAGTAGATATGGATATGGAGCGTACTCGCTTTGCTGATAATTCTGTTAAATACGATGCAAGCATAACCTTTATTAATAATGAATTCAGAAACATTGCATTAGCAATGCAGGAGAGATAGATAATGTCTTTATTCAATGTATTCGATATAGCAAGTTCGGCAATGTCTGCGCAATCACAGCGCTTGAATGTTGTCGCCAGTAATCTTTCAAATGCGGATAGTGTAACCAGTTCAACCGGTGAACCTTATCGTGGCCGCCAGGTGGTTTTTAGTACATTGCAAGCCGCAGCTAATGGGGCAAGCGGAGTTAAGGTGGCGGGTATTGTTCACGATGCCTCACCGATGAGACAAGTGTTCGAACCTAAGCATCCACTGTCAGACAAGAATGGATATGTAACGATGCCCAATGTCAATGTGGTTGATGAAATGGTCAATATGATGTCTGCATCACGCTCATACCAGAATAGTGTTGACATGATGAATACCACTAAATCGCTATTACAAAAAACACTGACTATCGGTCAATAAAGGAGTTCATGATGAGTGCAATCCAGCAAACCAATTCAGAAACAGTTTTGTCTGCAACGACTACAGGTATCAGTGCTAAGAAAAATGCTGAAAATCCACAGGATCGTTTTTTGAAACTGTTAGTGACTCAGATGAAAAATCAAGATCCTCTCAAACCTCTTGATAATGCGGAAGTTACCAGTCAATTAGCGCAAATCAGCACGGTAACCGGGATAGATAAATTAAATAGCACCTTACAATTATTAACTTCTGATGTTGGAGACAGTTTGTCAGTTGAAGCAACAGGAATGATAGGACACAGTGTTTTTGCCCCTGGAACATCTTTAGTGCTGAAAGGTGAAGGTACTTTAGGGATTGAATTGGCACAACCTGTTGATCAACTGAAAGTAACGATTATGGATAGTTCAGGTATGCCAATACGACATATGGAGTTAGGTCCAAAGCCATCTGGCATTAGTGCTATTTCATGGGATGGCAAAGCAGATAATGGAACTACGGCATCCGATGGAAACTATACGTTTACTGTTAGTGGCAAGCAGGGTGGGCAAGATATTAAAGTCGATACGCTGGCATTAGGTGTGGTGAAAAGCGTTTCAGCCAGTGAGAAAGGTGCGCTGCTCGACATGGGAGATTTAGGACTTGTCAATTTATCTGATGTTAAACGGGTATTTTAATTAGGAGATCATTATGAGTTTTCAACAGGGCTTAAGCGGACTTAACACATCATCAACCAATCTGGATGTGATTGGTAATAACATCGCTAACGTAAATACCGTTGGATTTAAACAATCTCAGGCTCAATTTACCGATGTTTTCGCCAATTCACTCAGTGGATCAGGGTCGTCTCAAGTGGGTATTGGTGCAAAAGTAGCAACGATTGCACAGACCTTTAGTCAAGGGAACATCACGCAGACCAATAATCCATTGGATATTGCCATTAATGGTCAAGGTTTTTTTCGTATGAGTGATGGAGGGGCCATTAGTTATAGCAGAGATGGTCAGTTTCGTGCCGATGGCAATGGGTTTATTACTAATTCTAGGGGGTTGAATTTAACCGGATATATGGCCGATGCGTCTGGAAATATCATTGCAAGTGGACCAACCAATTTAAAATTATCCACCTCCGATCTTGCGCCTAAACCGACTTCTTCCTATGCCGTGGGGGTCAATCTGGATTCACGCCTGGATTTGCCGGCAGTGGCTACTTTTGATGCAACCAATCCCCAAAGTTATAACAAAACAACATCAGGTACCGTAGTGGATAGTCTGGGGAATTCACATCAATTTGCTCTCTTTTTTCAGAAAACAGCTGCTAATACATGGAATACTTTCGCAACGATTGATGGCAAAGTTGATGCTGCAGGGCTACCTATCGGCGTTACTTTGGGTGGAGCGGCTTCTCAGGCACTGCAATTTGATAGCACTGGCGCAATAGATCCTGCTGCAACACCATTTACCGTATCAATTGATTTGGCAACCATTAATCCCACGCTAGGAGCCACTTCTCCTCTGGATTTTACTCTAGATTTAACCTCGTCAACTCAATTTGGATCTGATTTTGGTGTCAATGCTCTGACACAAGATGGTTATGCCCCAGGTCGTTTGGCTGGTTTTAGCACGACTGCCGACGGGATAATTCAAGGCAATTATACGAATGGTCAAACTAAGACTATTGGGCAAATCGTTCTGGCAAACTTTTTTAACCCACAAGGATTGGCTCCTGCTGGCGATGGCCGTTGGGAGGAAACTGCTGATTCAGGGCAACCCGTGGTTGGCACTCCAAAATCGGGAACATTGGGAGCGCTTCAGTCCTCCGCTGTCGAGGATGCTAATGTTGACTTGACACATGAGTTGGTAAAAATGATTACCGCACAACGCATGTATCAGGCAAATGCTAAAACAATTGAGACTCAAGATACCGTTTTACAAACATTGGTTAATCTTTAATTATTTTTCTTTGATTAATTAATTGTTAAGAAATATTGGTAATTTTATTTCATTGAAATTGAGTAAAAAATGGATCGACTAATCTATACATCGATGACTGGAGCAAATCATACGCTAAGTCAACAAGCAACGGTTTCTCATAACCTTGCAAACGCATCAACAACCGGATTTCGTGCTGAGAATAATGCATTCCGTGCAGTGCCAGTATTCGGTGATGGATTACCGACACGTGCATTTGTCGTGGATTCAACCATTAATGCAGATTTTACCCCCGGCGAATTGCAAACAACAGGTCGAGATCTGGATGTTGCGATTCGTGGTTCGGGGTGGATCGCCGTACAGCTTGACAATGGTGAGGAAGCCTATACCCGCAATGGTAGTTTGCAAGTAAGTCCGAATGGGATTTTGCTGACACAGAACGGGCTTAAAGTTAAAGGTGACACCGGCATCATTACGATTCCACCCGAAACTCGCATTACGATTGGCACGGATGGAACGATATCTTCTGTGCCTATTAATCCTCAACCGAATACGGTTGCCTTGGTGGGAAGAATCAAGCTGGTTGATCCACCAGTCGATAAACTCAAAAAGGGAGAGGATGGTTTATTTCGACTGAAGGATGGAGGAGTAGCACAAGCTGACGCCAAAGTTAAGTTGGTAGATGGAACCCTGGAAGGGAGCAATGTCAATGTTGTACATGAGATGGTCAGCATGATAGCGCTTGCGCGTCAATTTGATATGCAAATGAAAATGCTGGAGAGTGCGGAGCGTAATGCACAGCAGGCCAGCGAAATAATGGTTCTAAGAGCCTAAATCAGATAATAAATTTAAGGGATTATTAATTATGGTGCGTTCATTATGGATTTCCAAAACTGGTCTTGATGCTCAGCAAACCAAAATGGATGTTATTTCAAATAATTTGGCAAACGTTAGCACGAATGGATTTAAACGTGCTCGTGCAGTATTTGAGGATTTGTTGTATCAAACAGTTCGTCAGCCGGGTGCGCAATCTTCACAACAAACTCAGTTACCTTCTGGTTTGCAAATAGGAACAGGCGTGAAACCAGTTGCAACAGAAAGCATTTTCACTCAAGGAGCTTTGCAACAAACGGATAATCAACGTGACGTTGCCATCAGAGGTGTTGGCTTCTTTCAAGTCCTGCTGCCTGATGGCACGACTGCCTACACCCGTGACGGTGCTTTTCAATCGGATATCAATGGTCAATTGGTTACTTCTAGTGGGTATACGGTTCAGCCAGCGATTACGGTTCCTCCAAATGCTTTGGGGATCACAATTGCAAGAGATGGCACAGTATCGGCAACAGTACCTGGATCGGTTGCCCCTATTCAAGTTGGCAATATCCAGTTGGCTGGCTTCATTAATCCGGCAGGACTGCAGAAATCGGGAGAGAATCTGTATATGGAAACTGCTTCGAGTGGAACGCCAAATCAGAATGCACCTGGTACCAATGGCTTGGGATTGTTGGAACAAAATTTTGTTGAAACATCGAACGTAAACGTAGTGGAAGAATTGGTGAGCATGATTCAAACACAGCGTGCCTATGAGATGAATTCAAAATCCATTGAGACTTCAGATCAAATGTTGCAACGCTTAGCGCAATTGTAATAGAGATGGCAATTTGGAGTGATGTGATGATCAATATCAACCTGATAAAACAAAAGCGGTTATATGTTTCTTTGATACTTATTTCGTTGGTATCAGGTTGTGCCATGACGCCTTCAACAACTACTTATCAACCAAATGTATTTCGGCCACACCAACAGAGTGCGGCGACTGTGCAGCCCAATGGAGCGATATTTCAGAATATTAATAGCACAATCAGTGGGGTACGTTATACCCCATTATTTGAAGACCGGCGGGCGCGTAGCATTGGCGACACAATCATTGTCACTTTGAATGAAGTAACCAACGCCAGCAAGAGTTCTGGAAGTAATGTAGATCGCTCTGGAGAGCTTGGTTTTTCGGTGCCTAGCCTGTTAGGTGTTCCTTTAAGTCTTTTGCAAAAGCATGCAACCGCTGAAGCTAAATCCGAGAATAAGTTTGAGGGAAGTGGTGAGAGCTCAAGCAAAAATAATTTTAAAGGAACGATTACGGTGACTGTTATAGAAGCATTGCCTAATGGAAATCTCGTTGTCAGTGGAGAGAAACAAATCGGCATTAATCAGGGACAGGAGTTCATTCGTCTTTCAGGGATTGTGAACCCTATTCATATCATAGGAAATACTATTTCCTCGATACAAGTTGCCGATGCGCGCATTGAATATCGAGCTAATGGATATTTGGATGAAGCGCAAACCATGGGTTGGTTGTCGCGTTTCTTCCTTACATTTTCACCCTTTTAAAGCAGTATAAACATGCAAGAGTTAATTGTTTATTAATGTGAAGATTATGAATATAAAAAATATTTATGCTTGCTTCCTGATCGCCATCATTTTTCTTCTGCCAGGAGTCAGCGCAGCTGAGCGAATCAGGGATTTGGCATCCATACAGGGTGTGCGTAATAACCAATTGATCGGATATGGATTGGTAGTGGGCCTGGATGGCAGTGGTGATATGACTACGCAAACACCCTTTACGGTACAAAGTATCATCAGTATGTTAGGTCAATTAGGCATCAACTTGCCACCTGGTACCAACTTGCAATTACGCAATGTGGCAGCTGTGATGGTGACCGCTACATTGCCGGCATTTGCTAAACCGGGTCAGCAGATTGATGTCACGGTGTCCTCAATGGGTAATGCCAAAAGTCTGCGCGGGGGTACTTTATTGATGACCCCGCTTAAAGGTGTTGATAATCAGGTTTATGCGGTGGCTCAGGGGAGTTTGCTCGTAGGTGGTATCGGAGCAGCCGCTGGGGGTAGCAGTGTGCAAGTTAATCATCTGAGTGTTGGACGTATCGCGGGTGGGGGAATTGTAGAGCGCGAGATCGCGACGACAGTCGGGCAAGGGGAATTTATTAATCTTGAACTCAATGCGTCTGATTTCACGACAGTTGATCGTATTGTGGAAGCCATCAATCGTATTTATCCCCTCGCTGCTGTCGCTGTGGATGGACGGATGATACAAGTTAAGGCGCCTACAGATAATACGCAACGCATCCGGTTTCTCTCGCAGATTGAGAGTATGGATATTACGCCTGCCAAAGCTCCAGCGAAGGTCATCGTTAATTCCCGTACAGGTTCTGTGGCGATGAATCAATCAGTGACGCTTGAGACCAGTGCGATTGCGCATGGTAATTTGTCAATAATCATCAATACTGAACCGGTCATTAGCCAGCCAGGCCCATTCGCACAAAGAGGGGAAACAGTGGTTGTTCCTCGCTCCCAAGTTGAAATACGCACTGAAGAAGGTAATTTGATGCTTTTACCTAACGGCGCAGATCTTGCCGAAGTTGTCAAAGCATTGACTGCAATCGGTGCAACAACACAGGATCTGTTATCGATATTACAAGCTTTGAAAGCGGCAGGTTCACTTCGTGCAGAATTAGAAATTATTTAATTATCTGATTATATTAATTATGGTTATATCTCCTGATATCTCAAGCAAGCTCGCGATTGATGCTAAAAGCATAGATGATCTGCATTTAATGTCGAAGCAAAATCCGGATGAGGCACTGCAAAAAGTAGCGCAACAATTTGAAGCGCTGTTCATGAATATGCTACTTAAAAGCATGCGTGAGGCTACGCCTAAGGATGGATTATTCGATAGCCAGCAAACGCAATTTTTCACTCAGATGTATGATCAGCAACTGGCTCAGCACATCTCGACCAAAGGAATTGGTGTCGCTGACATGATGGTACAGCAACTAGCTCGAACCAATCATTCGCCGGATTCCAAAACCTCTATTAGTCAGACAGATGCCATTCTTTCAACGATACAGTCAGTAAATAACTCATCGCTGATTACCGATGGACATCCGAATGATAAGTCAAAACAGTTGTGGCTGAATACTCAGACCTCCTCCAATGCTACTGTGCCAAGCAATAAATTTATTTCACCAGTTGATGAATTAATAGCCAACGCTCAGATTGGTAATACTCAATCAAATAGATCGCTGAATCATTCGACAGATTTTATAGATAAGCTCTTGCCACATGCAAAAACTGCATCTCTATCAACAGGTATTCCTCCACATTTTATGCTTGCTCAGGCTGCACTGGAGAGTGGTTGGGGTAAGCATGAAATTCGTCACGCAGATAATAGGCCAAGCTACAACTTATTCGGCATCAAAGCAGGAGCTAATTGGAAAGGAGATGTGATTGAGACAGTCACTACTGAATACGTTAATGGCGTGCCGCAGAAAATGGTAGAGAAATTCAGAGCTTATAATTCATATGCTGAAGGATTTAACGATTATGCCAAGTTGCTATTGGATAATCCACGCTATGCAAAAGTACTGAAATCCAATGATGCTGCGACATTTGCAAATGGTCTTCAGCGTGCGGGATATGCTACTGATCCATTGTATGCGGATAAGATTATTCGAATACTCAACAGCGACAAATTGCAAAATCGGGAATTAATTTAATTCAAAAATTTTTAATTCTTTGATCGATTTGCCGATGTTACTTGTAAGTTCTTAAACATTGATAATTAGGCTAAAATTATGGGAAATAGTATTCTTGACATTGGAGTTTCTGGCTTATTAGCTGCGCAGAATCAGCTGCAAATAACGAGTCATAATATCAGCAATATCGATACACCTGGTTTTAATCGTCAGCGAGTGATCCAGAGTACAAATACTCCACAAACAATAGCAGCCGGATATGTAGGACGCGGTGTTCACTCAGCGTCAGTGCAGCGAATTTATAGTCAATTCCTTGTTAGTCAATCATTGCAAGTACAAACACAAAGCCAATCATTGGATACTAACTATGCGCAGATAAAGCAATTAGATAATATGTTTGCTGAAGCTACTTCCGGGCTTTCTCCAGCGCTGCAGAATTTCTTCAGCGCAATACAAGATGTAGCAACAAATCCATCGGTCGTTTCATCACGTCAGGCTATGTTGAGTAATGCAGAAGCATTAGTGTCTCGTTTTCAGAGCATGGATGAGCGCATGTCTCAGATGAGAGAAGGCGTGAATACACAAATTACTAGTAGTGTTGTCGAGATAAATTCTTTCGCTAATGAAATAGCACAAATCAATCAACAAATCATTCTAGCTGAGGGCGTTTCTGGCGGAGAACCTCCTAATGATTTGCTGGATCAAAGGGATGATCTTATTAATCAATTAAGTAAGTTGATTAATACCGATACGGTCAAGCAAAGTGATGGATCTGTTAATGTTTATGTTGGAAATGGGCATGCGATAGTTGTTGGATCCCAGAAGCTATCATTAGAAACTATTGTTTCTCCTGATAATCCAGATAATTTGACGCTAGGCCTCGTGAGTGCAAATCAAACAATTCAGTTGCCAGAAGATCAAATTACAGGTGGTGCGTTGGGTGGTATTTTAGCTTTCCGGCGCGATTCGCTCGATGGTGCGCAAAACGCATTAGGCCGAGTCGCTATGACATTAGCGCAAACTTTCAATGAACAACATCAACTAGGGGTAGATCTTAATGGAGATATGGGGAAAGAACTTTTCACGGTGTCTTCACCTAAAATTATTTCTGCTTCGACCAATAATGCGGCATCAAATATTACGGCAAGCATAAGTGACTTTGGTGCTTTAACAACAAGTGATTATCAATTTTCCTATGATGGCACTAACTACACGCTTACAAATTTATCTGACAATAGTTCCGTCAGCACAGCAGTGATTCCATCTGGAGCTACGCCTCTAACTTTAGATGGATTATCAGTTACGGGAGCGGCTATTCTTCCGAATGAAAGGTTCTTAATTCAACCAACAGTGAATGGTGCGAAGGGTATAGCAGTTAATATTACTGATACGACCGAAATTGCAGCAGCAGGTCCCAACCGAACTAGTGCAGCATCAACAAACAAAGGTACAGGGACTATCAGTGCTGGAACGGTCAATTCATTGCCGCTGGATCCAAATCTACAGCAGCCGTTGACCATTACTTTTCATGCACCTTATGACGGGCAGTATGATGTGACAGGCACCGGTACTGGATTACCAGCAACGAATCAGGCCTACACAGCGGGCGCTGATATTAGTTTCAATGGGTATGCATTTCAAATAAGTGGTCAGCCTGCTGCGGGAGATGTTTTTACAATTGAACCCAATAGTAATGGATCTTCTGATAATCGTAATGCTTTGTTGTTAGGTGCTTTGCAAACTAAAAGTACCATGGAGAACGGTACCGCAACCTACCAAGCAACCTACGCGCAACTGGTGAGTCAGATTGGTAATAAAACGCGCGAATTGGATGTTACCAGTAAGGCTCAAGCTAATTTACTAGCTCAAACTGAGAAATCAATTCAATCATTATCGGGTGTTAATCTGGATGAGGAGGCCGCTAATTTGATGCGCTTCCAACAAGCTTTCCAGGCATCCAGTAAGGTGATTGAAATCAGTAATACACTGTTTGATTCACTTCTTAGAATTTAGAATTGATTAAGAATATATAGATCAGGAGTAAAATTATGCGTATCAGTACAAATACAATTTATGAAACCGGCACCAATTTAATGCTTCAGCAACAAGATACGTTAATCAAGACACAACAACAACTTTCTACCGGTAGGCGCATCTTAACACCGTCAGATGATCCGATTGCTTCTGCGCAGGTACTCAATATTACTCAGTCGGCATCAATTAATAAACAATATTCAGTTAACCGTGATAGTGCAAGTTCTTCGCTTGGATTGGAAGATAATGTATTAAAGCAAGTGACATCATTACTTCAAGATGTACATGAATCCGCGGTCTACGCGGGTAATGCGTCACTCTCAGATGCTGATAAAAAGGCGCTTGCAATGGAGCTGCGTGGTCGATTGGAATCACTGGTTGGGTTGGCTAATGCGACTGATGAGAAGGGGCAATTTCTATTTTCAGGTTATCAAACAAATACCAAGCCTTTTGTTTTGACAGGGCTGGATGTGCAGTATATGGGAGACCAGGGTCAAAGACTCATTCAAGTAGGACCTACTCGTCAACTTGCTGTGAGTGATTCAGGTACGGATGTCTTTGATCGGATTAAGAATGGCAATGGCGTTTTCACAACAGCAGCAGACTCATCGAATACGGGCACTGGCGTGATTAATGTCGGTTCAGTGATCACTCCGGCTAGTCTGACTGGAGATAATTATGAGATAAATTTTACGGTTGCAGCTGGCGTGACGACTTACGATATTGTTGATACAACGACGGGATCGCCAGTTTCATCAGCTAATGCATATACAAGTAACACTACGATCAGTTTTGATGGAATGCAATTGAATATTAAAGGTGATCCTGCTAATGGAGATAAATTCACGGTTTCTCCAAGTAATAATCAAAGCATCTTTGAGACAGTAGGTAATTTGATTGAGGCTTTAGAGACGCCTCCTAGTGGATCATCTGCAGCTACTCAACTGGAAAATAGCTTAAATTCGGCATTAAAGAATATTAACAATAGTTTAGAACATGTGCTTGCACAGCGGTCAACTATTGGTTCTCGGCTTCAAGAGATCGACACATTGGAAAGTGTTGGTGGTGATCAGGATATTCAATTTGAAGATATGCTTGGACAGCTACAGCATGTTGATTTTGCGAAAGCAATATCAGATTTGCAACGGCAACAATTATATCTCCAGGCTGCACAGCAGTCATATATTAGGGTTTCAGGTTTATCCTTATTCAATTATCTTTAATCGTTAAGACGGTTATCTGAACATGGCAAATCTTTTTGACTTGTTTCTTTGACCGTCACTCAGTTATTTTTCTTTGATAATTGATGCCTTGATATCCGATGTCTCTTCGTATTTGATAATCATCAAAATGAATTCTGTTGATTAATTGGTAAGCATTCTGTTGGGCGATTTTAATACTTTCTCCCAAGGTTGTGACGCATAAAACACGCCCGCCTGCTGTCACAATTTCATTTCCATCTTTTCCTCCTGCCATTGTTCCTGAATGAAAGATATGGAAACTGTCGGTATGATTTTGTTCGAGCGTCAGATCGGATAAACCATGGATGACATCATCCTTTCTAGGATTCTCAGGGTAACCATGCGCTGCCATGACAACGCTTAGTGCTGCACGGCGATCCCATTCAATGTCAACTTTATCAAGTGATCCATCTATAGCATGCTCAATCAATGTAAAAAGATCACTTTTTAAGCGCAGCATGATAGGTTGGGTTTCTGGATCTCCAAGTCGGCAATTAAATTCCAATACTTTTGCTTGATTCTCTGCAGTAACCATCAGTCCCGCATAGAGAAAACCTCTGTAATTGATGCCTTCCTTTTTCATTCCTGTTATGACAGGAGTAATAATGTCGCGCATGATCTTTGCATGCAGGCTAGGGGAGATAAAGGGTGTCGGTGAATAAGCACCCATCCCGCCGGTATTAGGTCCTAATTCTCCATCCTGAAGTCGTTTATGATCCTGGCTAGTTGCCAGTGGCAAAATATGTTGGCCATCTGTCATCACGATGAAGCTGACTTCAATTCCTTGCAGAAATTCTTCGATAATAATTTCACTGCCGGCGCCCCCAAAATTCTTTTCAACCAGGATATTATTCACTGCTGAATGAGCTTGTTCATTTGTTTGGGCAACAACAACGCCTTTACCTGCTGCGAGACCGTCGGCCTTGATTACTAGTGGAATCGTTGATTGATCGATGTATTGGTGGGCTAGCACAGGATTGGTGAAACTTTTATAACTTGCAGTAGGAATGTTATGTCGTTGCATAAATTCCTTGGCGAAGACTTTTGAAGTTTCAAGCTGTGCAGCTTGTTGGGTTGGTCCAAAAATTTTTAAATCAGCTGCTTGGAATGCGTCAACGATACCGGCAGCTAATGGAATTTCCGGCCCTACAACGGTAATGGAAATTTGTTCTTTCTTGGCAAATTCAACAAGCTCAGGTATGGCGGTGATGGGAATATTCTCAAGCCCATGTTCTTGTGCAGTACCGGCATTGCCGGGTGCAACATACACCTTATGTATTCGAGGAGATTGGCTTAGCTTCCATGCCAATGCATGTTCCCTACCACCACCACCAATAACGAGTAATTTCATAATAGTTAATAAACCGCCTAGTGTCTGAAATGACGAATACCAGTGAAAACCATTGAAACTCCTTGCTCGTCAGCGGCTGCAATCACTTCGTTGTCACGGATACTTCCTCCCGGCTGGATGACAGCAGTTGCTCCTGCTTGTACCACTACATCCAGGCCATCCCGGAAGGGAAAAAACGCATCAGAAGCAACTGCTGATCCTTTAAGATCAAGACCTGCTTGTTGAGCTTTTATGGATGCGATGCGCGCACTGTCTACACGACTCATTTGTCCGGCACCGATGCCTAAAGTCTGTCCATTCTTGCAAAATACAATGGTGTTGGATTTGACAAATTTTGCTACTCGCCATGCAAATAGTAAATCATCCAGTTGCTGAGGTGTCGGTTTTAATTGAGTGACAATATTAAGATTTGAAACGGAAATATTCTTAGTATCCGGTGTTTGTACGAGAAGCCCGCCGCCGATACGTTTTAAATCATAGCGATGATACCCATGCTGTAATGGCAGAATCAACACACGGATATTATTTTTTTGTAAAAGGAGTTGTTGAGCCTCTTGCGTAATCTCCGGCGCAATGATCACTTCAACAAATTGCTTTAAAACAGCCTCGGCAGTATCTTGATCGACAGTCCGATTAAAAGCAATGATGCCGCCGAAAGCAGAAGTCGGGTCTGTTGCAAAAGCAAGTTGATAGGCACGCAACGTGTTTTCAGCTATGGCAATCCCGCACGGATTGGCATGTTTCACAATGACACATGCTGGACTGTCAAACGTTTTGACGCATTCCCAAGCCGCATCGGTATCAGCGATATTGTTGTATGATAATTCTTTACCTTGCAATTGCTTATAGTTAGCTAGGCTACCCGGTGGGATCGCTTCATCCCGATAAAAAGCGGCTTTTTGATGCGGATTCTCGCCATAGCGTAAGTGCTGTGCAATATTGAAATTCAAATTGAGGGAATCTGGAAAATCTTTGTGCTGAAAGTTTGCATCCAAGGCAGTTAAATAATTGCTGATTGCGCTGTCATAAGAAGCGGTGTGCGTAAAAGCCTTTTGTGCAAATTTAAAACGCATGGCCGGACTGACCGATCCATGATGAGATTTTAGTTCTTCAAGTAGTAATGGATAATCTTGTGGGTCAGTGACGATGGTTACTTTCGAATAGTTCTTGGCGGCGGCTCTCACCATAGTCGGTCCGCCAATGTCAATATTCTCAACGGCATCATCCAGACTGCAATCAAGTTTTGCAATGGTTTGGCGGAATGGATACAGATTGACGATGACTAACTCGATATTGGGAATAGCTGCTTTATCAAGGGCTGTTTGGTGTTCGGCTAAATCATTGCGCGCAAGAATGCCGGCGTGAATTTTAGGGTGTAGTGTTTTGACCCGGCCATCCAGCATTTCGGGAAAACCGGTGTAATCACTGACCTCTGTAACTGCAATGCCGGCTTCCTGTAATAATTTGGCAGTGCCGCCTGTTGATAGAATAGTTATGCCACATTGAATCAATTGTTGTGATAATTCAATGATTCCGGATTTGTCTGAGACACTGATCAGTGCTTGTTTGATGGTCATTTTATTTGATATTGCTTCATTTTTTGACGTAAAGTATTTCGATTTATTCCCAATAGTTCAGCTGCTTGAGTCTGATTGCCGTTGGTGTGTTGTATAGCAATCTCAATCAGCGGTTTTTCAACACTATTGATTACCATGCTGTATAAATGTCCGGGTTTTTCTCCATCCAAATCAGTGAGATAACCACCTATAGCTTTACGGATACAGGTTGCGATCTCATTCTCCTTCATTGCATTCATAAACCGACTCTCCCTCTTTTTTGATATAGCGCAATCTTTGACCTTCTTCAGCCAATTTCGAGAAAAAGATGTTTGTCTCCGAAATCTGCTGATCACTGGTCTGTAATTGATTCATAGCGTGACGAAAGCTAGCAGAACCAACCAGACCTTTGGTATACCAGGAAATGTGTTTACGTGCGATACGAACACCTGAGTATTCACCATAAAAATCATATAGATCATATAGGTGATTGATAAGTACTTGGTGTATCTCGGTTACTTCTGGTGTTGGTAGATGTTGACCGGTTGCAAGATAATGATTAATTTCACGGAAGATCCATGGACGTCCCTGAGCGGCACGGCCTATCATAATAGCATCCGCTTTTGTATAGGCAAGAATATGTTTCGCCTTTTCAGGGGTTGTGATATCCCCATTGGCAATGACGGGAATGTTAACAGCCGCTTTTACGGCGGCTATCGTATCGTATTCTGCTTCACCCAGATACGCGCAGGCGCGTGTGCGGCCATGAATGGCCAGTGCCTGGATGCCGGAATTTTCAGCAATATGAGCAATGGATAAGGCATTTTTATGTTGCTTGTCCCATCCTGTGCGGATCTTGAGCGTCACAGGAATATCAACCGCTTTTACGACGGCATCAAGAATTCTCTCAACCAGTTTTTCATTTTGGAGCAGTGCGGAACCGGCCATGACATTGCATATCTTTTTTGCCGGACACCCCATATTGATGTCAATAATCTGCGCACCTTTTTCAACATTATAGCGGGCGGCTGCCGCGAGCATCTCAGGATCTGCACCTGCGATCTGAACAGAAATGGGTGAAACTTCCCCATCATGGTTCGCTCTTCGTTGTGTTTTAACTGAACCCCACAGTAAAGAATTACTCGATACCATTTCAGAAACTGCCATGCCAGCTCCCATGGTTTTACACAACTGTCTGAATGGCCGATCGGTAACGCCTGCCATTGGAGCGACAATGAGTTTGTTTTTTAAAATATGATTGCCAATTTGCATATGGATGGGTTGGTGAATCAATAAGCTATTGTATTATTTGATAATCTCTCTAAGAGATTGATTTTCATTCCACGAACTCACAGTCATTCAGGTGACAGTAAAACTATTGGCAACATTTTCATTATGGCTGACGGTGGGTGATTATAACTTTTGTAGGATCGATAGGGGAGATATGGATTGAAATTATCCTCTGGCTCCGAATATCATGCGACGGGCAATAAATCGCTTCAGTGGAGGCATGCAATCCAACGTACTTAGGCCGATGCCGCAAGCATGTTTTAGTAATTTATTTTCATTGGAAAAAATTTTGACTAGCGAGTCGGTAAACATTCTACCCGTACTGCTATCCATTTGCCTTCTCTGACGATATCTCGACAACATGGCAGGGGCCCCAATTTCATGGGACGAGCTTTGCGTACTGATGATCTCACAGGCTAATTCATAAGCATCTCTCAATCCCAGATTGAATCCTTGCCCTGCAACGGGATGCAATGTTTGAGCGGCATTGCCGATCAATGCAACTCTTTGTGTGGTAACGGAGGTTGCATACTTGAGCGCCAATGGAAACGCGGATCTTTTTCCTGCGCTGACAAACCTGCCCAGTCTATCGCCAAAATGCCGATGCAATCGAGCTAGGAATGTTGCATCATCCAGCGCAACTATTTCTTTGGAAGCTTCAGGGGTGACAGTCCATACCAAAGCAAAGTCTTTGTCATTGGGAAGTAAAGCCACGGGGCCATCAGATGTAAAGCGCTCATAGGCAATGCCGATTTGCTTTTTTTCGGCTTTAACGTTTGCAACCACAGCCCATTGTTGATAATCGTGGGTTTGGTAGGTGATGTCAGGCAATTGTTTGGCAAGCTGGCCACCATCCGCGAGGATGAGTAACTTGGCAGTGATTTTTTCTTCTTTGCCCTGATAATTGAAATATACTCGACCCGAATTTTCATCGGTATCCAGTCGAGTAACTATTGCGCCAGCAATATAATTCGCTTGGGATTCGACCAATTTTTTGTGCATCGAATGAAACAGGTCGTGATAGTTGACCACAAATCCTAACGTGGGAACACCCGCATCTTCTGGCGTTAGGATCGTTTGACCAAAACTGCCGCGATTCGAGATGTGTATGGTCCGAATAGGTGTTTTTTGTGGCAACTTATCCCATACTCCTAAGCGGTGCAAGATCAGATAACTTCCGTGCGATAATGCCAACGGACGCGGATCTTCGACTTTTTCTGGTAAGCCACGCGCTTCAAGCAATAAACTAGAAATACCGGCATCGCGCAAAGTAAGTGTCAGTGCCATGCCTACGGGGCCACCGCCTATTATAACGATGTCATAATGATCAGTGGTCATGGGATATTTTTTGAGTGCTTTTCACAGAAATTAAATTTTCGTCTATAAGCCAGGTAAGGATGAGATGCAAAATGCAGTGGGCTTATTCTCAGCGATCTCATTAGTGAACATAATACCGATTTAAGAATACTTAACGGTTAAGAATAGCATAGTGCTCTTAGTCAGGGAAAGAGCACAGCAATCATATTGGTTATGAGGGACAATTTAGAAAATGGCATAATTAAGGTTTCCTGGCGGCTCCATTTAGCCGCCAGGTACGGAACAAATGGATGGTGTGTGTTTGTAATAAAATTGGTTTTTAATATTTCGAAGTGATACGAATTGTTTTGTAAGGGAATTTCTGCATGGAAAAATTATTTGGAAATAACTTAATGAGACTCGTGATGGTCTTATTGACTATTGTTTCTACGAATGTGTGGTCTGAGAATATCGATTCTGAGCTTAACAGCGCAGCGGACAAAGGTAATTTTTCGTTGGTAAAAAAAATACTCGATAGTAAAACGATTGAACGGGATGCATTGCATACTGCTTTTTGGATCGCGGTTAAAAAAGGCAACCCGGCTATCATTGAGCGCTTTTTGCAGGCAGGAGTCGATGTCAATTTGAGGGCAGACAATAGTTATACGCCATTGATGCAAGTGGCGCGGGATGGCCGTGATCAGGTCGTTGAGCTTTTGCTTGCTGCAGGAGCCGATGTGAACGCGGTATCTGACGAAAAGGATACCGCTTTGATCCTTGCTTCCGAAAAAGACAGAAGAAAAGTTGTCGCGTTATTATTGGCGGCCAATGTAGATGTCAATGCGAGAAGAAACAATGGTATGTCAGCGTTATTACTTGCTGCGCAGGAAGGCCACCAACAGACTATTCAAGCCTTGATCAAGGCGAAAGCTGATGTCAATTCTCAACTTGAGAATGGCGCAACACCATTAATGTTGGCTGCGCAGCATGGGCATCTGGGAGCGGTTCACTCATTGATTGCAGCGAATGCGGACCTCAATCTTAAAGCGAGCAATGGCATGACCGCTTTGATGCTGGCTAATCTATATCGTTATAAAGAAGTGATTGATTTGTTGAAGAAGGCTGGTGCCAAATAGCAAATATATAGCACAACTGCCAATCGGGTTGCTATATTCTATCGGTTGTTATAAATCTAAGGAAATAAAGGAAATTACACATGAATGTTTTGACTGTTTTATTACTTGCTACAGCAATTTTCTTTCTGACGGGTTGCGGTGAAAAATCACAAAGTGATAAATCAGATACGAGCGCAGTACCTACGGTGACGGATGAAGTGACCAAGCTTGGTGAAATACCATCGTTCATCGGTGAAGGTTTGACGCCTGAAGAAAAAGCTGAATTGAAAGAACAGATTATGCCGCCAGGGGTAGGGGATGTGCAAAACGCGGAAGAAAAATTTAAAGCGCTGTTGGAAGATGCCAAAAAAGGCGATCCTGTTGCTCAGAACGGTTTAGGCGTTATGTACTATACCGGTGAAGCGATTTCGAAGGGGCCATCGGGGCAAGTACTAAACAACGACCCTGAACTGGCCGCCGGCTGGTTTTTTCGTGCAGCCGAGCAAGGTTATGCAGATGCCCAGTTTAATCTAGGATTGATGTATGCCAATGGTGAGGGTGTTGAACAAGACATGAGCAGGGCCGTGGAGTTATTCAAGAAAGCCGCGGAACAAGGACACGTCGATGCGCAGAATAATCTGGGAGCCATGTATTTCACCGGTGACGGCGTAACGAGAGATGAGAAAAAAGCGATTGAATGGTTCGAAAAAGCCGCCGCGCAAGGAAATGAAGACGCTCAAGCAAATCTCGATGCGATAAGAGCAGCGGGAAAATCGCGCTAATATATGGCTTAGTTAAGTTATCACTGGCATTGCCGGTGTAACTTAGCTAACTATAATTCTGCGAATCTCACAGATTCTACGTTTCGCTGATGGCTTACGAATTACACCGGCGTTAGTAGGCATGGACTACTCTTTGTCGAAAATTGATGCCGCGGTTGATCAACTTGACTGGTCAATACGTCTCTTTTTGGACCATCAAGCATACGTCCCAGCAATTACCTTGGCGGGCATAAATGTGTTGCGACCCTTAACTTTACACGAACTGAAACCTAAATAAACCAGTTGCCAGTTAAACTAAAACTGGTGAGACACCATAATTCATAGAGTTATCTTGATTTATTCACTGTAATTTTTCTCTTGATGGTATGGTGCGTGCTTTAGTCGTGCCGTTGATGGCCGTGTTACCCACTATCACAAAACTCAAGAAAAGAAGATTGACGTTCTGTAGTCATTGCATTTTCTGTACTGAATCTATGCAGAATCGTTTTTTGCTTACTCCTCTGTGCATTCCATATTTGACGCCTCACATCTCACAATAAGCTATTGAAGAAACTGTCAGTTACATAGGCAACGTGAAGGGTTGGCGATATACTGATAGCACTTAAACACTAACAACAACGGTGTCTATTCAACTAAATCGCTGAACACTACTGACATGAGACCCATATTTCATCGCTTACGCAACCTATTACGTGATTCGAGTTTTGGTATTTATAAAAAGGAGGGAGTCACATTAAATGCCGATTTTTCCGGCATTGATGATGAAGCCTTCAGGGTTCGTTACATTAACCTGACTGATATTATTCAGAGCTGGGTAGGAGATCGCCTTAGTTGGAAGACATCGGATGTGCTTGATTTCGGCTGTGGCGAGGGTATCACCGCTTTGGGAGTGGCAAGGCGCTTCAATCCACGAAGCGTGAGGGCTGTTGATATCATGCCTGACCCATTGCAGTGTTTACCACGAGCCAAGCAAGTATTGGGTTTGGAGGCGCTGCCGGATAATCTGTCGCTCATGCAGATTGAGCCGGGTGAGCAGTTCGCTGAACCGGGCAGTTTCGACTTGATTTACAGCTGGTCCGTATTTGAACACGTAGAACAGCCCCTTATTGGCAGCGTGCTGCAACAAATCAATAGGATGCTTCGTCCTGGCGGCTACTTTCTCATACAGATCGCCCCTCTCTATTATTCATCCGAAGGATCACATCTTTTTCATCGTATAGCAGAGCCGTGGGGGCATCTCCAAAATCAAGACAGTGTCTACTTTGACAAGCTGTGTCAATCCTGTGAAAGCAAGGAAGAGATAGACGCACTATGGTCATGCTATCAGTGGCTCAATCGCCTCACCGTGGTTGAATTGAAGAGGCGTCTTTCCGAAACCGGTTTCACGATAGTGCGGGAGTACACCACAGAAGATCCGAATGCCAGCCGCTTACCCCCGATGCTCTTGGATACCTTCAAAAAGGAGACATTGCTAGTCAACCAAATTGTCATGCTCTGCCGTGCTTAAATGAATTCATTGCGCTCGATTAGCCGATGATGCGAGGTTCATCGGTAAGCGCAGTCATTCCTATCCGCTATCTTGAGAAAATCCTATTACCAATCAAATGGTTGTTGTTGGGTATTTAACAAAATAGCGCATTCTTACTCTATGTGCGTGTGTTTCTTAGGAAAAAATTATATCTTTAGTTATAATTTTTATCGCCAATTGGAAACTGATCAGCCTATTTTTGTTTGCTTGATCGTGCCGCGATGAGTGCTGATTTCTCAAGCCCGCTAGCCGTTCTCCGATAACATTGGTTAAATTTTGTTGATTCGATCAATATTAAGAGCAGCAGATTTTGAAAGGCAATCAATCTATGTGGTCGGATCCGGAAGTTGTGAATCTTGAAAAAGTACGTGTCAGTACCAATCAGGATGTGGCACAGCGCATGCGATTGGGCGGATTGTTTTATGTGTTGTGCAGCGTTGCTATCATTTTGACATCGCCAGTGCTGATCACACAGCCATTCATGGCTATCTTTGTTGTTGTGTTTATTATCCTGGCATTATCGCGCTTCATCATTTGCACACGTGCTTTTAATCAACAAATTAACCAGACAGTGTTTGTTGAAACTTCCATTGCGGCCATTTATCTGTTGACGGCCTTGACCTGGGCGGCTTTTCTGGTGTGGATTTTTTCGTCGATCAGCGAAATTGATAGCGGTGCGACGCTCGCTGTTATCTGCACAGTGGGTTTTATCTCAGGAGGTATTGCTGCTACTGCGCCACGAATTCGACTGATGCTTGCATTTGCACTATTGATCTATCTGCCAAGCCTATTGAGTCTCGCTGCTTTTATGCCGGGCGATAGTGGTTTGGTGTTGATCATTCTCGGATTGGCTTATCTGGTTTTTTCTGTACACAATGGCAAGTTGCAGCATGAGAATTACTGGGTTTCTCGCCAGCAGGCTCTGTTGCTTGAAGAGCAGGCAATCGATTTGGAGCATGCCCGCTTGCAGGCAGAAAATGCCAATAAAGCCAAATCAGCCTTTCTTGCAGCAATGAGTCATGAAATCCGCACGCCGATGAATGGCGTGCTCGGTATGACCGATATTTTGGCGGCGACTGAACTCAATCCCGAGCAAATCAAATACTTGAGTGTGATCCGTAATTCTGGGCGCACGCTGCTGCGTGTCATTGATGATATTCTTGATTTTGCCAAAATAGAGGCGCACAAGCTGAGCGTGGTAAACCGTCCATTCGATTTGCACTTGCTCATTAATGAAGTCGATTTGTTATTTCAAACCAAAGCTGAGGAAAAATCGTTAAATTTTTCAGTCGATGTCAATTGTAATTTTTCCCTGAATCCTATCGGTGACCCAGACCGTATCAAACAGATCCTATTCAATCTGCTGGGTAATGCTTTTAAATTTACCGAGGAAGGGGAAGTTCAGCTTTCTGTACATTGCGTTCCGGATCCGGAGCAACACATCGTAGAGCTGATATTTACGGTTTCAGACACCGGGGTGGGTATTTCCGCAGAGAATCAATCCCGCTTGTTCCAGGAATTTATGCAAGTGGGTGAATCTACTCAACACATTCAGGGAACCGGATTGGGTCTTGTGATCACGCGCAACTTGTTAATCCTCATGAATGGAGCAATCACGCTTAGCAGTGAGGTTGGCAAAGGATCCCGGTTTTGTGCACGCATTCCATTGAAGTATGAAATGGTCGAGAAAGATGCGTTGCCAGAATTAGCGCCAATTCGGCCTCAAGCCGTTGTCAGTGGGCATCGTCCGCGCGTATTGCTGGTTGAAGACAACGAAGTGAATCAGCTCATCAGCAAAGCCATGCTGGAGCATTTGGATTGCGAGGTGATTTTGGCGTGTAACGGGGCTGAAGCCATTACAGCATTTTCATCGCGGCCAGTTGATCTGATTCTGATGGATTGCAATATGCCGGTGATGGATGGATTTGAGGCGACGCAACGCATCCGCGCGCTTGAACAGCAAGAAAATAGTCAGCCGGTGCCGATTGTGGCGCTGACTGCACACGCCTTCGAGCATATCAAGCAACAATGTTTTGATGCCGGCATGGATGAGCATTTGAGCAAGCCATTTGATCAGGCACAGTTAGGTCAGTTATTGCAGAAGTTTTTAGTCGATCGTTTGGGAAAGTCGTGAGAGTGCAAGATTGAAGGAATTTTGGCACTCAAACTGCTAGGAATAGTGCATAGTTCTCAGATCAAGACAATTTCTCGCTATAGGTGATGAAAAAATTGGCGCGAAATGCTGAGCCAGTTATTTCTTAAAGGGAGGTATATCGCCATGAATCCTTACTGTTTTGTCATTACCTCGTTTGGTAAGAAAGAAAATCTGAATGATCTAAAATTGAGGCAAGCCGCAGGGGAAACAGGGCCTGTTCAGACCATTGATTTCGATAAAATTTACACTGAGTTGATTGAGCCAGCCATCATTAAAGCAGGTTTGGAGCCATTGATAGAAAGGGAAGAAAGGAGCTTTGGGTCAATTCATAAAACCATGTATGAAAAGATCATCTTATGTGAATATTGCATAGCCGATCTGACTAACTGCAATCCAAATGCCTACTATGAGCTGGGGATGCGCTACGCGGTTAAATCGTCCACCACGATTCCGATCATCGCTTCCTCCCATTTTCCGTTGCCTTTCGACATCGGTCCCAACCGGATATTGGTTTATCAGGTGGACAAGGATTTTAATCTGGTTGATCGGGACAATGACATTAATAAGCTGGCTGATAGCCTCCGGCATGCCAAAAAGAACCGATCTACCGACAGCCCTCTGTATGACATGATCAATGGCATTGCCTTTCAGAATTCGGTGGCGCATGAGAAAACGGATGTTTTCAGGGACAAAGTTCAATATAACGAGGTGATCAAAAAAGAATTGGCTCATGCACGCAATTTGACGGATGCTGATGCCAGCAAGACTAAAGCGCTGCGGATTGAAGCGATCCACCAAATCGTTGCGAAATATGAGCCGCTGGAGAACATAGAAACGGCCGTGTTGATTGATATCATGATTTCTTACCGGAATATTGAAGCATTCAGTGAAATGCAAAGCTTTATCAAGCAATTGCCACGTTATGTTTTTGAAACCCTGATGGTGCAGGAACAATATGCTTTCGTCCTCAACCGCAATGGCGGCAAAGCTAAACCAGTGGATGAAATGATGATACGCGAAGCTGAGTCTGTGCTGAAAAAGCTGGAACAGGACGGGAAGGCAAGTAGCGAATCTTATGGCATCTGGGGAAGAATATATAAAGACAAGTTTGAGCGAGCCTATCGAGCTGGCAGCATTGCTGAGGCAAGAATCTATCTCGAGGATGCTTTGTCTTATTACGAAAAGGGATTTGAGTCCGATCCGCGCGATGCTTATCCTGGAGTGAATTTTGTAACTTGCCTGGAGTTACTGGGAGAAAGGGAAAAAGCATTGCGTTTGTTGCCTGCCGTGGAGTATGCCGTCAATGCCAAAATAAGGCGAAAAACACCCGACTACTGGGATTACGTCACTTTGCTCGAACTGGCCGTGATTGAAAATAGATGGCCTGCCGCTGACCGGTACTTCTACAAAGCCAAACCCTTGGCTGTCGAAGAATGGATGTTGGCAACGACCAAGGAAAACCTCAGCAAGATCCTTAATTTCAGAAAAGCGCGTAATGAGAATACGATTGATCTGGAAAAAATAGTGACTTTATTCGGTTAGCATGTTTTTGGGTGACGTGCACACAGAAGGTTAAGTATTAGACTTGGGGCAATTCGAAGTTTTGCGTGAACATATGCGCTTTTG
>Ga0209582_1000447_pt1 | contig 27071 bp, 20 predicted proteins | sample KloWWTmetKNB5Kit_FD_187176 | JGI IMG/M metagenome (GOLD analysis project Ga0209582, IMG submission 187176) | Active sludge microbial communities from Klosterneuburg, Austria, studying microevolution and ecology of nitrifiers - Klosterneuburg... | ecosystem: Engineered > WWTP > Aerobic digester >...
GTTGAAGGCCTACGTTCCATTCTATACCAAGTTGCTCAAGGATGGTAAGCTGAGGAAGGAGTTGGTTTCAGATTCCGCGACCACTGCATTTCCCGTGCGCGTTGCCCAAGGAATGTACATCCCCCAGGTCTATGCGGATAGCATGGTCACGTGGGTGGTGCAAACGCCGTTGGCCAAACGCGGAACCTACTTGTACAGCGACATGGGCTATTACCTGCTGCAGGCCATTGTTGAGCGACTTTCGGGAATGCCTTTGGATCGATCCGTTTCAACAACGTTCTATGCCCCGATGGGAGCAAGCACGTTGGGCTACAAGCCATGGGAACGCTTCTCGCTGGACCGCATAGCACCGACGGAATTGGATAACACCTTCCGGCAGCGCCAAATACAGGGCGACGTCCATGATCCGGGTGCGGCGATGAAGGGTGGGGTAGCAGGCCATGCGGGACTTTTCAGCAATGCGAACGATCTCGCCATGATCATGCAAATGCTCGTGAACGGTGGCACATATGGAGGGACGCGTTACTTGAGCGATAAAGTGGTGAAGGAATTCACTAAGTGCCAATTCTGTAGTACGAGCGGTACGGGTAATCGCAGAGGCTTGGGTTGGGACAAACCGGTCCGTGGGAACGGTGGCCCAACATGCGATTGCGTGAGCTATGCGAGTTTCGGGCACACGGGGTTCACTGGCACCATGGCGTGGGCCGATCCCGAAAGCAAAGTCGTGTACGTATTCCTGAGCAACCGTGTATTTCCCGATGCCACCACGAACAAACTGGCGAGCATGGGCATTCGTACGCGCATACAGGAAGTGGTCCACGGTGCAGTTGCCGACCGCGTAAAGCCTGAGCGGATGAGCACTACGAAGTTGCTTCCTTCGGCACGGTAGGTTCTGTGGTCAAACCTCTGTTCATCGCAGCGTACGGAGCCGAGCGATCAACTTCTAGAACGGATACCCAATGGCAATGTTCAGAATGAAATTGTTCGTCAACTCCGGCGCTTGATCATTGAACACCCAGCGATCTCCTTTGGGCAGGTCCGGACGACGCAGTGGTGTAGCAAGGTCCAGCCGGATAACGATCACTTCCGGGTCGAAACGCAAGCCTAGTCCGGCACCAACGGCGAGTTCATCCAAAGCGGTATTCCAATTGAATTGGCCTCCGGGGCGTTGCGGGTCCTCGTTCAAGAGCCACACGTTTCCGGCATCGGCGAAGATGGCGGCTTTGATGGGGCCGCCGATCACCCAGCGGTACTCGAGGTTCGCTTCGAATTTGATATCGCCTACTTGATCGATCAGCAGGTTCTGAGGGCCGTCGCTGTTCACGGAAGGGGAATACGTACCTGGGCCAACGCCACGCGCACGGAATGCCCGCAAGCTATTGGTGCCACCACTATAGAATTGTTTCACATAAGGGGTAACGGAGCTATTCCCGAAAGGCACGGCCACAGAGGCCAATATGCGTGAAGCGATCTGCGCACCCTTGTTACCGATGCGCTGGAACCATCGCACTTCCGGACGGAAACGAACGAACTGCGAGTAGCGTTCCCCGAACAACGTGTAACCATCATCAGGACGTGGACCGCTGATCGCATTCACACCTGAGATGATGTTACCACTTTCATCTGCCCCGACGCTGAGCAGCCACCACGAGAGATCAGCCTTACTGCGTTGTGATGTGCGCGTGTAGGTATATCCGAGACCTACGATGAACTGCTCGTCGAAACTGCGGCGGATCGTGGGGTTACTATCGAGAAAAGTATTGAAAATGTCACTGGCATAATAGAGGTTGTTGTAACTGATGTCGAGCACCTTCAGATCATGCCAGACCTGTGTATTGTAGCGCCATACGTAACTGTAGGCACCGCTGATCGATTCCAGTCCGTAAAGCCCTATCCGTCGGAAGAGACCATAACCCACATCGATCCGCGTGCTGGGTACCGAATAACGTGCGGAACGCAGAAATGGTAAAAGTGCAAGACGTGGTAGGACCAACGACGCTTTGATCCCGATCTCGTATGCATTGGTTCCCTTGTTCTGCCCGGCGAGTTGCGATTCGAATCGACCATTCAGGTCCACTGTGAGCAATTCCGCACCGCGCAGAAGATCACGGTCCTTGAATCCCACTTTGATCCCCGGGCCTGCGAAGTTGTTGCTCTTGCTGGTGGCATTCAGTTCGGTGAAGAGCGAGAATCGCTTCTGTGGTGTGAGCAGAACATCCGCGATCAGCGCTGCTTGTTTCGTACTGTCATCTCTGAAGTCCACCTGCACCGTGCGGAACGTGCCGTAACTGCCCAAATAGCGTTTGGTCTGGTCCGTGCGCAATTGCGAGTAATAGTTCCCGGCGTGCAGGAACACCCCACGCGTGATCGTGCTGGGCCGGAACATGTTGAGGTAGTTGATGTACTTCAAACTGTCTTCCGGAAACGTATCGTTGGGGGCAAGCAGATCATCATGGTCCCCATGCACGTAAACCTCGCTCATGCGGTAACGGGTGCGCTCATTATCACCAGTGGAGAGTTTTACGCGTAAGCGCATATCCACTAGGTGGTCACCCACGGTAGTATCTGCAGCGAATTCGAGGTCGTCGTCCTTAAAGCGATAGAACCCCATGTTCCGCAACTCATCCGCCACCCGTGTACGCTCATTGATCAGGGCGGCCAAGTGGTAAGGGTCACCAGGTTTGATGGGACTCTTTTCCTTCGCCATTTCGATGTGTTTCTCCAGTGTATCAATGCTCGCCACCGTTCGTGAAGAGTCCGTATACGCAATGCTGTTCATGCGATGCACGCGACCAGGGGTAACAAAGAAGTCCACTGTTGCGGTGCGGCCTTTGCTCTTCGTTTCATGCCTTGTCGTAGCACTGAAGTAGCCGCGGTTGTTCATGCGGTTCGCAAGGGCCGCATCGATATCCTTCAACGGTACTTCGTCGAAATACACCGGCTTCGATCCGATCTTGTACTTGAGCAGGTTACGTAGTCCTTTGCCTTCCCGTTTCGGCTCTTTGGTCATGTTGTACAGTGCCACAGTTGGACGCATCCCGAAAATGCTGTTGTTCGGTTTGGGTTCAACAACGTTCTCCAATTCTGTTTGTGCTGCAGCGGCATCGGCTTCGGGACTTTGGATGAAGTGCACGTCATACCCAGCGAACAAGGGCTTTTCCGCTGTGGCGTACTTCAGACCTCGACAACCGCACAAGGCGATCACGGTGATCAGGAACAGATAGGTTGTCGGGGTTTTCAGAGCTCTTGGTTTCGTTATCAGTATTCCATTGCGTGTCAATATGCCATCAAGTCTTGCATCACCATTGGTCGATGCATGGACGCTACGGTTCCGCACGTTTTATCATTTCCCTGTCCCGCATCCGGCCGCGTTCATTCTCCTCAAATTCCTTGGTGAACATCAATGCAACACCGCTGTTCGTGATCTCTCCATCGTATAGATCGTAGGCGTTCTCGTGGAACCCGCGGATCCGGAAACGGCCGTCCTTCGTAAGGTCGTAAAGGATCGCGTATTGCGCTGCGCGTGTGTTGCTCACGTTGCTTACTTGGCTGTTCGTTTCGTTCACACCCACCGATCCCCCGACTTCAAAACTTAGTCGATCGTTCAAGATGCTCTTGCTCACCTTATAATCCACCGAAGTACGCTGATAGGTTTGGTTCCCACTCGCTTGGTCGTATGTATTCACACCCAGCTGGATGTTCACGCCCTTGATGAATTTTCCGCTCAACTTGTTCAATTGATCGGTGAGCAAACCGTTCACGCTGTTGCGAGCTGCACTACTGGCAATGCCACTGCTTGGCGCGCCACCGCTGGCTTCGTCCTGTATGAAACTGTTCAGCACGAGCAACCCGAATACTTGGCGGTTCCGTTCTTCCGTATTTCCTGTCTGGGCCAGATGTTCCAATCTATCGCTCACTTTAGGGTAGCTGTTGCGCAGGTCCCGGCTCAGGTCTATTCCAAAGTCGATCTTGGGGTCATTGATGGCCCCATCCACACTGATCACCACTTCGAAAGGGAGAGGTTGTTGCAACCGATTGCGTTCAACATCGGCAATACCACTGCTGCTACTCGCAACGAGCGGGTAGGGCGCACTATCCGAGGTGTACCGGGCTTTGATCTCCATCACGGCATCCAATGGGTCTCCATTCCAACGAACAGAACTGCCTTTCACTAGGTCGAATCGCTTTTTCACAAGCCCGTAGAATTCGAGCGTGTAGCCGCCTTCGTCGATCGTGAATGGGCCTTTCAGATAAATGTCGCCCTTGGGAGAATAGCGGAACGTGAGGTCGCCGTTACCGCTTACGGTGGCTTGATCTCCGGTAGTGGGGTCCAGGACCACGGCGAATTGGGCTCCATTCTCGATCAAAACGTGCAGGTCCAATTCCACGCCGGGCAGGTTGGCCATCAGGCTATCGCGAAGGACTTTTCCATCGGTATTCACGGCCGCTGTGTCGTAAGCGTTCAGGTTATCCGTAAAGACAACAATTCCTTCGGCCTGTACCAATTCCACTTTCGAACCGGGTAGTACCACACTGAACTTCGTGCCGGATAAAATGCCGACGGTCCCTTTCAGGAAAGGGTTCTTCGCAGCGCCGGTCAATCGAAGGTCAGTACTGGCGAACAAGTCCCCATAGAACATTTGGTTCTGGTCATAGGTGCTATTGATCAACTGGAATTTATCGGTTTTGATGGTCAGGTCGAGCTTGGGGTTGGCCATGTTCTTGAGTTCGATAGTGCCATTCAGTTCGAATGCATTCCCCAAGCTATCCGTAAGTGTAAGATCCTTTAGTGCAGCACTCTGCGCGTTCAATACCAACCGTTCGTTCTTCAACGTGTAGGTCGACCCGGTCATGATCACGCCCACGGCCGCATTATTGAAATCCAGCGCTCCTTCCATTACGGTCCGCTCACCTTGCTGCTGGTACTTCACCTTGCCTTTGATGCCGCCATCCAGCGCATACAGGAATGAGCTCACGAAGGGTTTCAGGAAACTGATATCGCCTAGGTCTATATCGGCAGCCGCCTGAATGTTGGTCTTTCCACCTGTAGTGATCGTCGCATTCGCATCCAACTTGTTGCTGCTGTTGGTAAGCGCGGCGGTGGCATCGTACGTTGATGTGGAGCGTTGATCTGCCGTTATGTGCAACGTGCCGATCGGTGTTCCCAGGGTCGTCAGATCATTGATCGAAAGATCGGCTTTCAACATTCCGTTGGTGCCACGCGGAAGCGCCACGTCGCCATCCAAAATACCCGTCGCAAGTGGAACACTATCCATCGTGCTTACCAAGTTCGTAAGGGTGCCAAGCTTGAATTTGGCCAGAAGAATATGTAGCGCATCGGGTTCGGTCCTCAGCTCCACGCTCTGTTCTTCTGAACGTAGGATGAAGTTCTCGGCACGCATTCCGTCAGGTTCGAAATGCAGAATGTTCGTACTATCGGCAAACCATTTCACATGGTTCAACACCAGGTTCTCTTGCATGTGCAGCGTTCGGATATTCTCCACATTTCTGAGCACAACACCCAATCGATATTGCTCGGTGCTATCCACCGGCATAACGCGTAACGTGGTCGTCAGAGCACCAGCACCGGTCCTTGCATTCACTTCAAGCCCATCAACGAAAAGTGAATCGCGTTGAATGTGTGCGATGGTGATATCGCCATTCAACACGGAGCGTTCCGCTTTGATCGTGGTGATCAGGTTTTCCACGCGGATACTGTCATACGAGAGGAACGGCAGATCGATGTTGAGGTCGATCACATCAGCGTCACTATCGTAACTGCCAGTGAAGTTCTCCAGTTTGATCGCTTGAAGTTCAGGCACCAACAAACCAGTGAGCCACTCGGAACGCGGAAGGGTGATCGCAAGATCCATGCGCTTGCCGGCTGTGGCCATGAACGCAGTATCCGCGGTGAATAGACTGGTCAACTTCTCCTGCGTCCGAGGCAGCAGACTATCTATGGGGAAATTGGTGTGGTAGAGGAGCGTGATCGCATCGCTGTTGATCTCGAACGCGGTGGAATCGATGTTCAATGAACCCTTCGCAAGGAATTGTTCGAATTGGAAATCGCGTTCATCATTGGCCATGCGCAACCCATCGGCATTCAACTGGAAACTACCGTGACCATCCGGATCGAATGCGGCTCGGCCCTTCAAGTTCCCATTGAATTTGAGCGTTCGATCCATTAGCCCAAGCGCTTTCAATTCCAACGTATTCAGAGCAAGCTCGAAACGTGCTGTCAGGCTGTCCCCCTTATTCGGCCAGGTTCCATGTGCGTTCAGATCGATATTGATCGGTTCAGCTTGGGCAGTAATGTTCGCATGGATCGAATCACCCAGTGCATCAGCTGTGATCTTCAAACTACTGAGGTCATTTCCCTGGTAGCGCAACTTCTTTGGAAGAACTTCGATGTGCGCTGTCCTGTTCGGCGAGTTGATCTGTTTTCCGGATCCTGCGATGTGAAGACTGATCGGGCCAATGGCCGTGTCCTTCGTGAATGCGGAAACACGAAATCGATCCACGTCAAGATCAATGTCGAATGCTTCCGGAATACTGTCGCGCCAATCGTCCACGCCTACATTTCCGCTCACCGCACCGAGGTCGCTATCCATGTTGATGTTAGCGCGCATGGATCCATTGTTACCAGTGGCATCGGCTTGTAGGGTGAAACGTTGAGGAAGAACCGTCCCTTGCGGTGTAAAGAGCTGCAACGCTTGACGCATACCAACGCCCATGGTGATCTTTTCTACATCCACCGCGAACGTCGACCGAGGCCAGTCCGATGCATTCGCAATTCGACCGTTCAAACGCACAACCGAACCTTGATCGCCTTCCAGCAAAAGCGCCAACGTGTCCAGAGTTTTCATGGTTCCACGGATGTTGATGTTGGTCGCCAATACTTCATCGGTCGAAAGGCCCGCTGGTACCTTCATGTCCATGGCTCGTAACAAAGCGACAAGACGCGCGACATCGATCTCGGTAGAGGCTTTCAATGCAAGCGGAATGGTCTGAGGATCGCGATACAGTCGTGCTAATTCTCCGAGATCTGCAGTTGCGTTGAACTGCACCGAATTCCCGGCAGCACCGATCGATCCGTTGTTTATCGCGAACCGAGCAGGCGTTGCCTCCAATTGCAAGGTGGCCATCAGTGGTGTATCATTTGGACCAGTAACAGCGTATAGGCTATCGAACTTCCCAGCGACCATTTCGTTGTTCACGGTGAGGTCGTTCAACTCCAGATCGATCTGCTTCACCACTAAATGTTCGGGGTCGAGGAGCTTCTTCGCATCGGAAACAGCAACGGAGTGCATCGCGAATACACTCTCGGCGATCACAACTGTTCTAGCCTTCACATCCCAGTCGCGAATGAAGAAACGGAAGCCATCATTCTGGTCCAGCCAAGGTGGATCGGTTTTCGGTTTCTCTGTCGTATCAGGATGTGCCGTTAGCATACCGAAGGAAGATCCCGTCAATGCCAATTCGTCCAGTGAGATCTTCTGTTTCGTAAGGTCCATTACGTCCGCTATCACCTTGACATCACCCGCCTTCAACCAAAGGCTATCACCCGTGTTCGTTGTCTTCATGGTGAAGGACACATTCTTCAACCCGAGCTCCTGAAAGCGGATATCCAAACTGTCGAGCGGATTGGTCAGGGCAGGGTAGGGGTTCGGCTCTGGCGGAGAGCTCTGCGTGCGCATGGTAACACGTGTGTCGCTCAGTTGAAGCCGGTCCACGTAGTAGCGCTGGTGATCAAGATCAAGCTCATCCATATCCACGGACAACTCGCCCAAATGCAGATCCAACTTCAGGTCCGAAGGCTGTAGGTCCAAGTCGAATACGATGTTCTTCAGCAACACATCCTCGAAGACAAATGCCCAACCACCGCTCTTGTCCTTTGGTGCGACGGTTACTGTATCCGTGGAAGCGAAACCGTTAATGATGAATTGGAAGTTGAAGACGCTATCTGCACGTTGGATCACGGTAGCGCGGACATCTGATAGTTGCACACCGCCGAGCAGGATCTTTTTTCGGGTGAGGGCGGTAAGACCCAGCCGCGCTTTCACCTCACCAGCATAGAGCAACGTATCACCGTCTTGCCCTTCAACATAAAGTCCTTCAAGAGAAACGCCTATCGGAAAGCGCAATGCGAAGTGTCCCAGCCGAACTTCCGTGCCGGTCTTTTCCTTCAAGAAAGTGATCGCTTTGTTGCGGATCAAATTCTGAACGGGTGGAATGTAGATCGCTACGGCAACGAGAATGATCAACAAGAGAGGCCAGAACAGGACGTGCAAAAGCACACGAAAGATCCGTTGAGCCATGGTCCTTCGCTTCTTTGGCGCTGGTCCGCGGCTATTCGTATGCTCGGCTATTTCGCTCAACGGGCTGAATGTACGCTGCGCACAACAGGACCAAGAGCGTGCCGCTATTCAGATCCCAACAACGCATGGTCGATCTCGCCACTTCAGGCGAAGGGAGGCCCTGCGACCGAAGACCCAACGAGCGTCACTCCGGGCGAAAGGAGGCTTTGCGATTGAAGACCCAACCATCGTCACTCCGGGCGCAGTGGTGCTTTACGACTGAAGACCCGGAGTCTCACCATTGATCCGCGAGAAACATTGGTGAGACTCCGGTACATCAGATCCATTACCTTTAGCTGGGGAAGTAATTCCCCGATCAATGATCGGTCCTATCCGCCTATCGCAAGTGGTTTCACTTCACCCTTTTCAGTGATCCATAGATACTTGATGATCTCCTTCACGTCCTTCTTGGGGAACGCCTCTGGCAACTGGCACTGGATCGTGAGGTTGTACGTGTACTGCACCGGTGGTTCGGTGATGTCGGCGTGCAACACGATATCGAAATTCCCGTAGGGCACCTTGTTGTAGAACAGGGTATTGCTCTTGCGCACGTCGTTCACAACTTGGCCCTTTCGTTTGCTGTTCAAACTGCTTTGGGTGCGCGACTGGTAGGCGGTATAGCGGTCCAAGGGAAAGTAGGCGCCATTCTTCTCAGCACCTGTACGGTGGCTTTCTTCAACCTTAAGACCGAGCTTTTCAAAATTGGTGAGTTTCTGTTCCATCAGCTTGGTGGCGAAAATGCGCAGCGTGTCGTAGCACGAGCTCTGTTGGTCCACGAAGAAGTCCACTTTCACCAGGTCGTAGATCTCTTCCTTGGCGGCAGCAGTGACGAGTTTGTCCAGAACGCGCGCATCTGAAAAACGCACGTGGATGTTCTTCTGGATCTCGAAACCGGCAGGTACTTCCTGATAGGATCTGCTGAACAATTTGCGGGTCGTCTCGATCTCGTATACCGGAATGAATGAGAGCATATCGGTGAACACATCCGACTCTTTTACACCGTCTTTCTTCACCCGCCGAACGAAGGAGCTGACACGTTCGTTCATCAGGCTGTCCGCCTCTTCGGCGCTTTGGCCCAATTGCGAAATATTGAAGATCGCGAGGTAGTTGTCCGCGCGCATGTTCATCATTGCGTTCACCTCGAGGACCAGCATATTGCCTTGGATCGTGGCCTTCACGGTTTGTTCCGCCTGTTGGAAGAACATTCGGCTATTGGTCTCGTACATCAGGTTCCCCATGGCCTGTGGTTTGGCTTGAAGGGCGAGTGCAAGAAGGGAGGTAGTGAGTAGTGTACGTTGCAGGAAATGCATGATCGGTTTGTTTTCCGATCTGTACACGCCGTTCCAAAATTGGTTCAAGCTTCGGCTATCGCACGGTTCTTTCGCGCGGCCCTTCGCTTCGCACCAATGGCGATGGAGGGCAGTTCCACGAATACGTATAGTGAGTAGGAGAGCAGTACAATGATGGCAAAGGAGACCGCCAATTTGATCATGACGGCTGCGGGAAAGAACCCGTAGTCGCCGAAGAAGCGCATGATGCTGCGGAGATATGGTTGGTGGAAGAGGTAAATGCTATAGCTGCAAAGACCAATGACCACACCTGCTCGAAATGGGATGGAACGTGTGTGCCGTTCATTCAGTGGGAAGTAGAGGAACCACTCGAAGAAGGAGATCCATGCAAGGACCGACAACGGAACGGTGAATGGAGCTGTCGCCTTCGTGCAAATGGAGAATGTCATCAACGTGAAGCTCATCATCGAGATCAAGAGGGCCGTTCTCCTTTGCCCAAAGATGGTTTTGCCGGTATGGAACCTTTCCGCAAGAAATGCCCCGGCACACCAGATATACCAGAACGCGAACACGGAAGTGCCATATGCATTGTCACCGATAGATGGGGACGCGAACGGTTTGATCAACCCGAGTAGGATCGCCAGAAGCACCGTGCCAATTAACACACGTGCGATCCCGAGCTTTTTTCGAAGCAGGAGCAGGATGGGAAAGATCACGTACAGCTGGGCTTCGAGCGCGATGCTCCAGAACGCTGGGTTGATCGTGAAAAAGGTGGTATCACTCAGGTTGTGGACCAGGAAAAGGTGAGATGCCAGATCGGCTATGCGGTCCGGACGAGTGAGGTAACGACCGCCTTGGATCGCAAAACAGAAGAACAGGAGTGCCAGCACATACGGTGGATAGATCCGCCAAAAGCGTTTGCTGAAGAACTCCCGACCTGAGAAAATGCGGCCCTTTTCCACCCCACGCAGATATCCAAGATGGATCAGGAATCCACTGATGATGAGAAAGAGTTGAACCCCGGACCAACCAAAAGCAACTGGTGATAAGTTCAATAATGCATCACGCGTACTTGCGAATTCCAAGATCCCTTGCGGATCGAACGAGTCGATCTTATAGGTCGGGAACAGGATGATCTGCGCATGGTACAGGAACACCAAAATGATGGCGAAGGCGCGCAGGATATCGATCCGGTCCAAGTGCATAGTGGGAAGCAACGGTCGATCGACCTTCGTTGCAAGTTGCGCCAAACTTAGGGTACGAGGAAAGAACCGCAAATTGGCTTGGCGAAGGTCGGGCTCGCGCGGAACTTGATCGAGAGGGTCATTTACCTAGCGTTCTCAAGCTCACTCCTCCGCCTCGAGCCTTCATACATCTCATACCGAAGGAAGCGGCAGTCCAGCGCCCCATTGAACAATTGGATCTTGGGTTTCGGGGTGAGTTTAATGTGCTTTGCGGCTTCCAAGTTGCTGGTCAGGATCCAAGCGGTCCAGCCGGACCAATTGTGCTTCAGTGTATCACCGATCATTTTGTAGAGTGCGTTGATCGCCTCGTCATCACTAGGTGCGTTGAAGCCCTTTTCGTCCATGCGTTCCCCGTATGGTGGGTTGAAGATCAGCATGCCATGCCGGTCTTTGGGCGGAACAAGATCCGCGAAATCACTGTGCTGAATGCTGATCACATCATCGAGCTTGGCATTCCTGACAGTTTCCTTTGCTTTTGCCACGGTATTGCGGTTGCTGTCCCCGCCCATGATGATCACGTCCTCAGCAGCGATCCGGTCCACCACACCGTTGTGGATCGTTTCGAACAGGTCCTTGTTGTAGTCGTTCCAACGTTGGAAGCCGAATTGTTGGCGATGGATGTTCGGTGGAATGTTCGCAGCGATCATGGCAGCTTCCACGAGCAAGGTTCCCGAGCCGCACATGGGATCCACCAATGGGCTCCGTTTGTTCCAACCACTGAGCAGGACCATACCGGCGGCAAGTACTTCGTTCAAAGGCGCAGCGTTCGTTTCTGTGCGGTACCCGCGGTGGTGCAATGAGCCACCGGAGCTGTCCAGGGAAACCGTGCATCGATCCTGGTTGATGTGTAGGTGGATCCGCAAAGTCGGGTCCTCAGTATCCACGGAGGGCCGCACGCCATACTTGTCGCGGAACCGGTCCACCACGGCATCCTTCGCCTTTTGGGCCACATATTGCGAATGCGGGAAGAAAGTAGAATTCAGTGAGACCCGGAACATGAAGGTGTCGTTCAAGTCCAAGAAGGTTTCCCAATCCACTTCGCGCAGGGTCATATAAATTTCCTCCGGGCTACGTGCCTCAAAAGTTTGGATCGGGATCAGGATCCGTAGGGCAGTGCGGAGGCAGAGATTGGCCTTGTACACGAAGCCTAGGTCACCGGTAAAGCTCACTGCGCGATTATGGCGTTCCAAGTCCCGGGCACCCAGTTTCAAAAGCTCCTCCCGTAGGACATCTTCCAACCCATGCAACGTTTGCGCTACGATCTTGAAGGAGGACATTGGGTAGGTCGTTGAAAGATTTGAAGGTTGATAGTTGTCAGTGGATAGATAATGTAATCTATTTGTCCCTGCACGATAACGAGCAGGTTTTGCACAAAGTCACTCGGGGCAGTTGGAATAGGTTATGTTGTGCTTAGGTTTTTATAGTAGCAGATTCTTATTGACGTTCTATCAGAAATGCAGCCTCCTAGACCAATTTCAATCCCCATAAAAGGAAGGACGTCTTTGTCATTTTGATAAAAGTATTGGCCATAGCCAATTTTACCAGGGTCTGCATTTAATTCGTATTTCTCAATCCTTTCGGATTTGCGTTGAAATATATTTACCAAGCTTTTGTATTCTGATCTAATCTCTTTCGTTAATTCATTTCCAAAATACAACGATAGAGAGATTATCTCTAGGCTATCAATGTCTTTGCCTGCAACTACATCATCAATTGTGAATATTTCAATCCTTCCTGATACGGGATGAATGTTGAAATAGTTGTTAGTCAGAAACGTGGCTTGATAATATGGTTGTATAGGTTTGAATGAGTACTCAATTTCATCAAGTCTTTCAATTTGTTTGGCAGCTTCGATAACTGTTTCTATATCAGCTTCAATGGACAATGAAAAGAATGCTTCACTCAATTCCTGCATTGGACTAATTTGTCCAAACATTGGAATTGAAGATATCAAAATACCAGTTGTAATTATTGCTTTCATATTAACAAGCACAGCAATGCAGCAACCCTCAAACAACAACCCCTACTTCTTCTTGTAAGCCCCATTCTGCCAGGCTTGTAGGAATTGCGCCCAAGCGATCGGATTGAACAGGTTGATGTTGGGTGTGCCACCGGCGTAGTACAACTTGGTTTGATCAAGCGACATGGCATACCGGAAGCTCTGGTAGGCATCGGGTGGGAGGTTCTCCATGCGTTGGATCATTTCCGCAGGGGAAAGGTTCTTCATCGCTAATTGGTAATCATCGTCCGGTAAGCGAAGATTGAGGAACGCCTCGCGGAACTGTTCCCGGGAAGGCCAAGGGTACACGGAGATCTCACGCAACTGGATCGTGTCGCGGTTCATCACATGGATCATGGAATACTTCTGTTCGCCCAAGCTGTCTGGGATCACGAATTGCGAACGGGTAAAGCCCACCGCACTGAACAGGATCGTATCGCCCTCCTGTGCAACGAAACTGAAGTATCCATAGACATCGCTCATGGTACCCCGGTAAGTGTTCCGTACGAGGATGTTGGTGAAGGGCACCGGCATCAAACTGTCGGTTACCACAACACCGCTGAACTGGACAAGGTTCGGTTTGCTTTCCTGTGCTTGGACAATGGAATGGCTTGCTAAAACGGCGAAAAGGAATAGAAGAATGGTGGCGCGCATGGGTGCAAAGGTACCTCCCCTTAACAACAGCCATGCCAATAGGGACAGGCAAACAGATACATTTACGGACCTTAACAGAACCGCATGCGAAACACCTTACTCCTAACAGCCCTGCTTTTGTCCAGCGTTGCAAGCGCCCAGATCACCATCGGCGAGGACGACATGCCCAGTTCTGGTGACACGATCAGGTTGCGCACCGGAGATGGCTCCGGCATCGCTTTTGACCAGACCGGACCGGATCACGTATGGGACTTCGGCGATATGTTGCCACAAGCGGAGGTGGCCGATACCGCCGTGACAGTCGGGTCCACCCCCTTCCTGTACCAGTTCTTCTTCAATAATGGCATACTCTACCCAGCATATGTGGCGGATTATGCGGTTAAGGGGATCAACATCGGATTCCAGCAGGTGAGCCTTTCAGATGTGTATGACTATTTCAGAGCGGATGCGGACGGCTTCCGGAACGTGGGCTTCGGTGCCAATGTGAATGGCTTGCCCACCAGCGTTCGCAGACAACCGGTGGACGTGATCCATCAGTTCCCGATGAACTATGGGGATGAGGATTCCTCGGCAAGCGCGTTCAATGTTTCCATACCCACCTTGGCCTACTTCGGGCAGGACCAAATGCGACACAATTACGTGGACGGATGGGGTACACTGTACTTACCGGCTGATACGTTCGAAGTGCTGCGTGTGCGATCTGTGCTCGCGCGTACTGACACCATTTTCGTGGAGCAATTCGGGATCGGATTCCGATTGCCTGAGCCGGAGACCGTGGAGTACAAGTGGATCGCACAAGGAATGGACCTTCCCGTTCTTCAAGTGACCACTGTTGGTGGAGTGGTCACCACCACCCGTTTCCATTACTCTTTGGAGGATATTACTACTGGGGTTGGAGTTGAAAGTGTGATCGAAACCCCGGAAGTTTTTCCAAACCCTGCGTACGATCATACCATGGTACGTCTGCCACAGAATGTTGGTGGCGCGATCCATGTGCTGGATGCGTCAGGTCGCGAAGTTCTCCATGTTCCAGGCATCGGCAGGGGAGCGGTTCAACGGCTCGACCTGACAGGAATGGCCGCAGGCACTTATACCGTGAGAATGGTCGGCCTTCCAGAATGGTCTACCAAACTGGTCGTTACGGAGTAGAGCGCATCTCAAAATAGTTTTTGGAAGCGAGAATGTTGGATTTCGTGTCCATGCGAGGCGCCAAAGTCGAGCATAGCTTTGGCTATGTGAGACTTTTGCAACGAAGCAGGTGCCTGAAAGACACATTCGCAGCCCGAAGGATTATTTTGAGATGCGCTCTAGTCATTCCCATCCCGGATACGCTGCATGTAGTTCGGCGATCATTGCCTTACGATCGATCAACCAAACATTCACGGCATCCACATCATTCGTCCGAAGGGGAACCAGAAGATCGCTTTCTATAGTTGCGCGTAATGGTGTGATCAGCTTGCCAAGCACCCATCGGCCGCGATCCGCTTCCTGTTCGATCCATGCCTTTCGGTGCCAATGCCCTCCATTCTGGAGGAAGGAAAGCACGTAGATCCCAGCAGCCCAGGAAATGAACCGTACCTGACCCAAGCGGTTGTTCCGGAACCGGGCAGAATGGGGAAGGTGGCCTACTTCGTGTGCGATCAGGAGCAAGGTCGATAGGTCGTCCTTCAGGCCAATTCCGGAGTTGTTCCGATCGAAGAAATGGCCACTCATGTAAACACAGCGGCCCATTACGAAAGCGCCACCACCACCGCTTTTTCCGTACCATGGGAAGCGCAACAGGTTGCCTTTCTGTGGCAGCACTTTGGAGTCTTCCAACAGGTGTTCCGGAACACCGGAAACGGCAGCCAAGAGCAATTGGGTGGCGCTGTTCAAATTACTTCTCCCATCCACGAAAGGCATGGCGCGAAGGTGCGAATGTTGTGCCGTTCCTGCCAGCTTGGCACTTGTTAGGGCATGGCACGTCGCTTGAAAGGGCTGGGTGAACTTAGCGAACTTACCTTCGCCACATCCATCAACAACCACCATGAAGAAATACCTCGTCCCCCTAGTGTTGCTCGGCGTTGTCCTCATTATTGGCATGTACGCCATGAATTTCTATAACGGCACTGTTGGCCTTAACGAAGATGTTGGGAAGCAATGGAGCAACGTGGAGAACGCCTACCAGCTCCGTGCGGACAAGACGAAGAACTTGGTGGAGATCGTGAAAGGAGCTGCAGAGTTTGAAAAGGAAACCTTGACGGAAGTGATCGAAGCGCGTGCAAAGGCCACAAGTGTGAACATCAACGCGAACGACCTTACTCCGGAGAAAATGGCCCAATTCCAACAAGCACAGGACCAGTTCACTGGCGCACTTTCGCGGCTCATGGTCACGGTGGAGCGGTATCCTGAATTGAAAGCAGTAAAGGGGTTTCAGGATTTCCAGGTCCAGTATGAAGGCATGGAGAATCGGATCGGTGTAGAGCGTCGCAAATTCAATGATGTGGCACGCGATTACAACACGCGGATCAAGCGCTTCCCCGGTAACATGATGGCCGGTTTCTTCGGCTTTCAGGAGAAGGGCTATTTCGAAGCGGCTGAAGGCACCGAGAACGCACCTGATATCAAGTTCTAGTGGACTTCCTTGCTGCTGACGATTTCTTGACAGCATCCGAAAAGAAGCGGGTGGAAGCGGCCATTACGGCGGCGGAATTGCGCACTTCTGGTGAGTTGCGGCTCCATTTGGAAGACCATATCGAGGATGATGTGATGGACCACGCGGCCTTCATCTTCCAAGAGCTGGACATGCACCGAACGCGCGATCGCAACGGCGTGTTGATCTATCTCTCCGTTGTGGATCGCAAAGTGGCTGTTATCGGTGACACAGGGATCAATGCCGTTGTTGGCGACGGTTTCTGGGTCGATGTTGTGGGCATGCTCAAGATCCACTTGGCGGCTGGCCGTCGGGCGGATGGACTTTGTGAAGCGGTGCATACCATAGGCGAGAAGCTTGTGCGCCACTTTCCGACGAAGTCCGACGACTCCAATGAACTTCCCAACACTATTAGCATCGGGAAGCGATGAGGCGCTTGATCTTTCTTCTCACCGTTCTTGTTGCGGGCAGCGTGCGGTCCCAGACCTTCGACTGTGGGCTTACACCTCCTGATCGGTCCCAGCAGGATCAACTTGTTTGGCAGTACACTCCTTTCCTTTCAGAGAGTGAAGTTGCCCAGTTGAATGCGAAACTGGTTTCCTTCGCACGCGAAACAAGCAACCAGATATTGGTGATCGTGGTGGACACGTTGTGCGGATTGCCCGAGAGTGATCTCGCCTTCGACATCGGCGAGAAATGGGGGATCGGCAAAAAGGGTTTCGATAACGGCATCGTGTTGCTCATCAAACCGAACGGTACACCCGGCCAGCGAAAAGTTTACATCGCAACCGGCTATGGATTGGAAGGCGCCATTCCGGACCTGATGGGAAAAAGGATCGTGGAGAACGAGGTGATCCCGAATTTCAAGGCAGGGAACTACTATCGGGGCGTAGCATCAGCCACCGATGTTCTCATGGCCATGGCCAAGGGTGAATTCAACGAGAAGAGCTATGGCAAAGGCGACCAAGGCCCACCGTGGCCGTTCCTCGTTTTCATCCTGGTGGTTATCGCGGCCTTTGCTTTTGCTTGGCGCAATCGGGTCTCTAGTTATTCCAAGACGAACAACGTGGATTTCTGGACCGCCATGTTCTTGCTCAGCCAGATGGATCGCAAGCACAGTGGTCGCTACACCGGCGGAGGAAGCTGGGGTGGCGGTGGTGGAGGATTTTCCGGAGGAGGAGGCTTCGGCGGATTCGGTGGGGGTGGCTTCGGAGGTGGTGGAGCAGGAGGCTCATGGTGATCATCAGATCGCCATACATCAGGATCGTGTCGCCACGTAGCACAGGCCAACAAACCAATTTGGTTGAATGAGTTATTCGAAATGGATCGGTAGTGGTTTGGGTTGGGCCATGGGTGGACCCATCGGTGGACTTGTGGGCTTTGCGATCGGTGCCATGTTGGACCACGTGCAAGGTCCTCCGGTGGAGCAACCACGATTGCAAGGCGGTAGAACGCACCGTACCACAGGAGGAGATCTCAACATGGCCTTGGTCGTGCTTATTGCTGCCATAATGAAAGCGGACGGCAGTGTGAAGCAAAGCGAATTGGACCACGTCCGAAAGTTCTTCGTTCGGCAGTTCGGCACGGATCAAGCGCAGCAATTGCTTGTGGTGCTGCGTGATGTGCTCAAGCGCGAGATCCCGACCCATGAAGTGTGCATGCAGATCCGCATGAACATGGCGCATCCCGTGCGGTTGCAGTTGATGCACTATTTGATCGGATTGGCCCAAGCTGATGGCCAGATCGACAGGGCGGAATACGACTTGCTCCATCGCATGGCGCGTGATCTGGGGATCAGTGAAAAGGACCTCGGGTCGCTCAGCGCCATGTTCCGCAAGGCCGATGCCGTGAGTGCTTACAAGATCTTGGAGATCGAGGAAACCGTCACAGATGATGAGGTGAAGAAAGCCTACCGCCGCATGGCCATGAAATTCCATCCGGACAAAGTGGCCCAATTGGGAGAAGATGTGCAGAAGGCGGCAGGGGAGAAATTCAAGAAGGTGCAAGAGGCGTACGAGACGATCCAGTCGAAACGAGGTATGAAGTGAACGGAGCCATGTTGACCTTGTTATCTCCAGCAAAGGACCTCGCTGAAGGACCCTTCCCGAAGGTGGCGAAACCCACGCAGCCGCAATTGCTGGAACACAGCGAGCCACTGATCAAGAAGCTGCGCGCGTGTAGCCCGAAGCGCTTGGCGAGCCTCATGGACATAAGTCCGAAATTGGCCGAATTGAACCACGCGCGTTTTCAGGAATGGAGCACGCCATTCACTGTGAGGAATTCGACACCAGCGGTGTTTCTGTTCAATGGCGAGGCATATCGCGGGTTGGATGCGCGCAGCTTGGAGCCCGCCGACCTGCAATTCGCTCAGCACCACTTGCGCATCCTTTCCGGATTGTATGGCGTGTTGCGCCCCTTGGACCTTATTCAACCCTATCGGTTGGAAATGGGAACATCATTACCTGTTGCGAGGAAGAAGAACCTTTACGCGTATTGGGGTGATCGTATCTCCATGGCTTTAAGAGCCGACCTGGCCTCGGAACCGAAAGTGATCGTAAATCTGGCCAGCACCGAGTATTTCAAGGCCGTGCGTTCAACCATTCTTGGTGCGCGGATCATAACCCCGGTATTCAAGGATCGGACCGCTGGTGGCTACAAGGTGGTAATGGTCTATGCGAAGCAACAGCGCGGCAGTATGGCTCGGTACATCATGCAAAACCGGATATTGGATCCCGAAAAGCTGAAGGCGTACGATGGTGATGGCTATCGGTATTCCAAGGCCGACAGTAGTTCCGATGAGTTCGTGTTCTTGCGCGATCACCCTCCTCGGTAGGGTCGCACGTTCTCATTTTCTCTCTTTTTCGGCCACTGAGCGCTTCCGAAGAAAAGCAGAATGGGCTATGGAACGAAGTGCACTTCCTCACTTCCTCACTTCCTCTCCGTCTCCATCACAGGTAACTTTGGCACAGCATGGAGTGGGCATATGGCTTCTTGGTCTTGGTGGTGATCGGATACATAGGTCTCTGTGTATTCTATGCCCTCTTCCAGGAAAAGTTCATCTTCATCCGGTTCCGCACGGCGAAGGACCATGTGTATAAATTCCGAAGCCCTTATGAGGAACGATTCCTTTCCACACCGGATGGAGCTGAGCTGCACGCGCTTTATTTCAAAGCACATGATCCACGGGGAGCGGTGCTTTATTACCACGGCAACGCGGGCAGTTTGCGGCGCTGGGGCAATTATGCGCATCGATTCGTGCGAATGGGCTATGATGTGCTGATGCCTGACCCACGAGGCTACGGCAAGAGCAGGGGAGTGCTGAGCGAGGCCGCTTTGCATGCGGATGCCGAGGCCTGGTACTTACACTTGGCAGAGCAATGGACGGGGTCGGAGATCGTACTCTATGGCCGGTCCTTAGGGAGTGGCTTGGCGACACCGGTCGCGGCACAACACGCCACCAAAGCACTGATCTTGGAAACCCCCTTCGCGAACTTGTACGAAGTGGCCATGAATTACCTGCCCATTCTGCCCTATAAATGGTTGTTGCGCTATCCGTTCCGCAACGACATTGCCATGGAAGGTGTTCGCTGTCCCGTCTATGTGCTCCATGGGAAAGGCGACAACCTGGTCCCGTTCGATAGCGCGTTGCGGTTGTACTCTTTGATCCCATCTAGTGTACACCGGGAAATGCTCACCTTTCCCAAGGGGAACCACAGCAATTTGGACCGTTTTCCGAGGTATCACAAACTGATCAAAAAGGTGCTCGACGGGTAGTGTGTGGAGCGTTTGCGAAAATTCCATAACCCATTATCAGTGAAGGCAATTACCTTCGCGCCCTGTTTGCCAAAGCGACATTGCTCTGGCGCATTTCAACCAACCAACACACATGACCGTTCGCATTCTTTCCGCCGCTCTGGCGATGACCGCAATTAGTGCTTGTTCACAAGGCCAAAAAGGCAGGAACAACGAGATGAAGACCAACATGGATTCCGTGAGCTACGCCATTGGCGCGGACATCGGGGCGAACCTGAAGCGGTCCAAGATGGATTCGTTGAACGTGGATATCATGGCCGTCGGGTTGCGCGATGGTTTGGATAGCACGGTGAAGATCGATGAGGAAAAGCTGCGCGTGGTGATGGAAGGTTTCATGGCCAAGATGCAGGGTGCGCGCCAAGCCGAGGAGATGCAAAAGGCCGATGGCAACCGTGCTGCTGGGGAAGCCTACTTGGCGGAGAATGCGAAGCGTCAAGGCGTTGTTACTACCCCGAGTGGCCTACAATATGAAGTTATGACCATGGGAACCGGACCGAAGCCGACTGCCGCTGACCAAGTGAAAGTGCATTACACAGGTGCCTTGGTCGATGGCACCGTTTTCGATAGCTCGGTAGAGCGTGGGGAGCCAGCCGTTTTCGGTGTGGGTCAAGTCATACCCGGTTGGGTGGAAGGGCTTCAATTGATGCCTACAGGTAGCAAGTGGAAGCTGTTCATTCCAAGTGATCTGGCTTATGGCCCGAGCGGCGGCGGTGGAAAGATCCCCGGCAACAGCGTACTCGTGTTCGACGTGGAGTTGTTGGAGATCGTTAAGTAGAACGAAATCCGATCCCTGAAAGGGTGAATGGGATCGGTCCTGTTCACCCTTTTTGTTTTCTGGAGGATCGATCAGACCGAGGGAACCTCCGGCAAGGGCATCCAGTGGGTCACATCAGTAAAGAACTTGTTGCTGGTTCCTTCACCGAGCCAAAAGTGGGGTGGGCCCGTGTGGCCTGTCCTGCTCGGATTGGTCAGGAAGAAATCCTTTGCAAAACGTAGAACAACGACGTTCCGTTCTTCCGTGGCCCCTGTCTTGCCGGGCAGGAAAACAGTATTGTTCGGCAGGTGGCAAAGCACGCGCGAACCATGTTCAGGTAGCTGTTGGGAGATCGGGATCCACTGGCCCATGGCGCAATTTACGGTTGCTCCTGTTCAGAGTATCGGCACAGCATCGTTGGCCACGATCTCAAGGATGTAGGCCATGGCCTTGTCCACCCGTTGCTTGATCGTGGGGTCGCTCATTTCGAACATCTTATCCGCTTCCTTACGGAGCATGAACTTGATCAAGTCGATGTTCAGCGGCATCTTTGTCGTCGTTATCACCCCTTGCTTGTGATGGTTCCACTGCCATAGGATCCGCATGGCCAACAGTATGGACGAACGGTCATGTACGCGGCCTCCTTGGATCACCCATCCTCTGCCGTTCTCGGCCATCAAGCTTCGTAGCGTCGTGCGAAGAATGCTCTTCACACTTTCCACGGTAATTGGACCATTTGGCCCGGCGGTCAGATCTTTCGGGCTGATCACATCCTCCCGTAAGTAGTGCATTTGGTGGGCACGCGGCATGCTCTTGTTGAATTCGACCATCGACGCATTCACCATATCCTCATGGACCACCAAGGTCCCATCATGTCCATCCACGGCCTCCCGTTCCTTGTCGGCCAGCATTTCAAGATATTCTGTCTTCACTTGGCCTTGAGTTCGAGCAGGAAGAACGAACGAAGTAGCGCCCATTGCGTGGCAACCTCTTCGATGGCAAATACCAATGGTCATCAAACTGAGCGATCGAAGGAAAGGAGCGTTCATGCCGATCGTCTCGCGATCCGGCATTGGTGGGGCTTCGGCCTTGTTGAAAAGTGCTAAGAGGTCGGCCGTATAACCTTGTGGATCAATGGCAAGGCCACCGGCATGGTGCATCATTTCGAAGAGGATCTCGTCCGCTTCCAGTGCTCCAGGCACTGTATCGAGCATGATCGTGGCGCGGATCATCCCTCTCGTTAGATCGAGTCGTTCTTCCAAATGTTCTAGGATCCTGACCCAGAGCCGTGCTTCCAAATGGCCTTGGACATCGCGTAGGTAAAGGTGGACACCCCCTTGCCGTTCGACCAATTCTTTGCCACAGGCCACTACGAACATGGCCACGTCGAACAATCCGGCAGGTACATGTTCCCCATCCACTGCGAACGAAGGCTCGAAGACGTAGAGCGATCGTGGTGAAACCATCAGGCGGGTCGGTGAGTTTGGTTTTATCCGAACTCGACCCTCCAAGGGATCCAGGTATACCAACGAACGATTCGCCGCACCTACTAGGCTTTTGTGGGCTCGTAAAATGCTCCAAGTATCTTGGGCCGTGAAGTTCCAGAGATCGGCGATATAGCTTTTTGCACCAGCGTTGAGGCCATTGATCAACTCCGAACGATTCGCCCCACCGATCAACTCCACTCTTCGTTCCAGAAAGTCCTCCGTAGGTGGGTCCACCTTCCATTCGGACTGGCGCACATGTTCCGTTCCGGCCAACATGCCCACATCGCCATTGGCCAATTGCCACCGTCTTTCTGAGCGTATGGTCAGCAGCTCGGTACACCGTGCACCGAACTGGTGAACGAGTTCCTCGACCACGACCTTCGTCAGATCGGTCACTACTTTCTCTTGGACAGTGGTCTTCAGCGGAGCTTTGTATTGCGGTGCGATATTACGCAGAACTTGAGTTCAAAGTTTCGACGAAATGTAGTTTTCCTTCGACGAGCGATTGTGTAATTGATCGATCTGTACAGTTCACCAACACAACCGGACCTCTGAGGACCTCAGGGCATGCCTCCGACATATGACCTGCTCAAGAATGGGCCAAGTCCAGATCTGGTTCAGTTCCCGCCAATTCATTCAACTGGGGGTGTACAATGCGGAAGAAGAGAGGAGGGATCAAACTCAACAACATCATACCTGGATATCCGGTAGGCAATTGGGGGCCGGTGGCCAGACTGTTCAGGGTCTGGTACTTCTTGCTTGGTTTCCAATGGTGATCGCTGTGCCGGGTCAGTTCGAAGAGCATGAGCCGGCCGAGGACGTGATCACTGTTCCATGAATGCACGTGTTGCACGCGGCCATAATTCCCGTTGCCGGAAAGCTTCCGCCTTAGGCCGTAATGTTCAATGTAGTTCACGGTTTCCAGGAGCAGCATGCCGATCACGGCAGCGCCCATGAACCCGACCAAGGGGAGAGTACCGAATACGATGCCGATCAGGACCAAGAGACCGGCTTGCCAACCGATCGCATGCAACATTTCATTATGTGCCCCGAAAGGACGTTGGCCTGCTTTCCGCAACCGTGCAGCCTCTATCCTCCAGGCGGAGATCCAACTGAACACTGAACTGCGGATCCAGAAAGCGTAGATCGTTTCACCATACCTGGCACTTGCCGGATCATCAGGTGTGGCTACTCGGGTGTGATGTCCACGATTGTGTTCAATAATGAAATGCATGTACAAACTAGTGAGCAGCAGCGAGCGGGCCAGATCACGTTCCCAGCGCTTTCTTCGGTGTCCCAACTCGTGCGCCACATTGATCCCGTAAATGCCACATAGGATGCCCATGGTGGCCACGGTGCCAACAAGTTCCCAAGTCCCACCCTGCCAGTTTTGAAGGCGGAAAAGGAAAAGAAGGAGAAGGGACCACTGCACCAGTACGATCAGGTAAAGAAGCCAGTCGAACAGCGGATCGGCCAGTGCCGCTTTTTCCTGTTCCTCGCTCAAGCTCCGGTGCTTCCCGCGCCAGAACAATTCCAACAACGGGGTGATCAGGAAAGCATGCACTGGCACGGCCCAGGTCCACCACCCTTGGTAGCTGAAAGCCAAAAGGGCCCAGAACGGCACGATCAAAGTTGTCGCATAGCGCAGGGCATACCACCTCGTAAGTGGAATAGCGTGATCCAATGATCCTAAAGCTTGCATGGGCACGAAATTACGGCGAGCTGCTCAGGTGCACGGGTCAACGTGTTCTACACCCAAGAGATGAACCGTGAATGAACGGAAATGTGATCCGCACCTAACCAGCTCCATTCGCAGGCAGGAACGGTTGAAAGTGCCATTGGATGTGAACCCATGTTCGCCCCGAACCGTGGTCGAAGAGTAACACCCTATTTTTGCCCGCTCCCGCAATTCCGCAACATGCGGGCTGCGGGGTCAAGCCGGAAACCCATCCCGCGCATGAACAGAACGATCCCCCTTTTCGCCGCCGCCATGCTTGCAGCACCCACTAGCGCACAGAAACGTGCGATCGCATTCACCGAGTTCGACCTACCCAATGGGCTGCATGTGATCCTGCACGAGGACCATGCCACACCCATTGTTGCCGTTAGCGTGATGTACCACGTCGGAAGCAAGAACGAGGATCCCACCCGGCGCGGGTTTGCACACTTCTTCGAACACTTGCTCTTTGAAGGGTCTGAGAACATTGCACGTGGCGAGTTCAGCAAATTGGTAGAGCGCGCAGGCGGAGTGCTCAACGCGAATACCAGTGGCGATAGGACCTATTACTATGAGGTGTTGCCCAGCAATCAATTGGAATTGGGCCTTTGGTTGGAGAGCGAACGCATGTTGCACGCCAGAGTTGACCAAGTAGGCGTTGATACGCAGCGTGAAGTGGTGAAGGAGGAACGCCGTCAACGTTATGAGAACCAACCGTATGGAACATTGACCATGGAAGTGCTGAAGCGGGCGTTCAAGGAGCACCCGTACTCGTGGCCCACGATCGGTTTCATGGAAGACCTGAATGCCGCCACGGAGGCGGATTACAAGGCGTTCTACAAGAAGTTCTACGTGCCCAACAACGCTGCGTTGGTGGTAGCGGGTGATCTGGATGTGATCAAAGCGAAGGAGCTTGTGGGCAAGTATTTCGGTGATATCCCAAAAGGCGCGGAAGTTGTTCAACCCACGATAGTGGAACCACCTTTGGGTGGCGAGGTTCGGGATACGATCTTCGACCGGATCCAACTTCCTGCAGTGGTGATGGGATACCGTATTCCTGCGAACGGAACTCCCGACTTCTATGCCGTGGAATTACTGAACCAGTTGCTGACCGGCGGAAACTCCGCACGGATGAACATGTCCGTGAAGGATGAAAAACAATTGGCGGTTTATGTCGGTGCTTTCAGCTTCCCGTTCGAACACCCCGGTTTGTCCATCATGTTCGCCGTGGCGAATGGTGGTGTGGACCCAAAAATCTTGGAAGCTGCCATGCAGGCCGAGATAGACGAATTGACGAAGCGGCCCATCGCTGCGGAGGAACTGAATAAATTGAAAACGCAGCTGGAGACCGAAGCCATCTCCAACAACAGCCGTATCGCTGGCATCGCGGGCAACCTCGCAACCGCACACGTACTGCTCGGGAGCACGGACCTGGTGAACACCGAGATCGATCGATACCTTTCCTTGACAAGTGAAGACCTGCAGCGCGCCGCCGCGAAATATTTCGTGGCTGAGAACCGCGTGGTGCTCTACTACCTGCCCATTCCACCCCATAACCCATGATCCGCAGCAACCCTTCAACCGGCACAAGGACCATTTTGGCCACTTGCGCAATAGGATGCCTGCTGTTACCGGCAACCATGAACGCACAGATCGATCGCAGCCGACCACCCGAGCCTGGACCTGCACCCATTGTGAACCTCGGGGCACACAGCACCACCGAATTGTCGAATGGCATGAAGGTGATCGTCGTGGAAGACCATAAACTCCCGTTGGTGAGCGTGCAATTGCGTTTCGATGTGCCTCCGATCGCGCAACGTGAAAAAGCCGGGTACATCGACATGATCGGTGACATGATGTTGGCGGGAACGACCACGCGCACAAAAGCGCAGATCGACCTGGCCGTGGATGCGATCGGTGCCACCTTTCAAGCGAGCAATAGTGGCGTTTACGGAAGTGTTTTGAAGAAACACCTGACGCCTTTGTTGGACCTGATGCAGGATGTCGTGATCAATCCAACTTTTCCGAAAGAAGAACTGGAGCGTATGCGGAAACTATCCATCTCAGGTGTGCAACAGCGGCAGGAAGATCCGGATGCCATAGGGGAAGTGGTAGGGCGATCCGTTACCTTCGGAAGTACGCATCCATATGGTGAAGTGACTACGATCAAGAGCTTGGCCGAGGTTTCCACCAAGAGCATGCAGGCCTACCACAATTACTTCCTGCGGCCGGAGAAAGGTTACTTGGTCTTCGTCGGCGACATTACGGAGAAAGAAGCGAAGGATGTTGCGAAGGACCTGTTCGGCAAATGGAAACCGGCTGCAGTGCCCGTTTCCGTGGATGAGAACGGCATCAAGTCCGTTGATGGGATCGGACCCTTGTACCTGTTGGACAAACCATCCATTCCGGTGGGTGTGCGCCGTGTGTTTCTAGTGGATCGTCCGGGTGCAGCACAATCGGTGATCCGGGTGGCCTTTCCGCTCAACCTGTTGCCCAAGGACATCCGCGGTCAGCAAGCCCAAGTGATGAACACGATCCTGGGCGGTGGGGTCTTCAACGCGCGGTTGATGCAAAACCTGCGGGAGAAACGTGCGTTCACTTATGGTGCCTATTCGACGTTGGATGTGGACCGTTACAACAGCAGCCTTACGGTTTCCGTTAGCGTTCGCACTGCTGTTACGGACAGTGCAGTTCAGGAGATCATCAATGAACTGGAGCAAATGCGAAATGAACCCGTTACCGCTGAGGAGTTGGACCTGGCCAAGCAGTACATGATGGGCAGCTTCGGTCGCAGTTTGGAAGACCCACGGACTGTAGCCCGCTTTGCATTGAATACGGAGCTCAATGACATGCCTGCTGATTACTACACCACGTATTTGAAGCGGTTGGAAAGTGTAACGGCAGAGCAAGTACAAGATGCGGCACTTGCCTTCCTTCACCCTGACCAGGCTGTGATCCTGGTGGTTGGGGACAAGGACGAGACCATGGACCTCTTGGCCCCGTTCAGTAAGCAGAACAACACGCCGGTCATCCAATTGGATGTGGACGGTGGACGTTGGATGGAGGAACTTGAGAAAGTGGAGGACAGAGTGCCTGAGCAAGTCATCGAAAGCTACATCCACGCC
>Ga0209582_1000448_pt1 | contig 26952 bp, 39 predicted proteins | sample KloWWTmetKNB5Kit_FD_187176 | JGI IMG/M metagenome (GOLD analysis project Ga0209582, IMG submission 187176) | Active sludge microbial communities from Klosterneuburg, Austria, studying microevolution and ecology of nitrifiers - Klosterneuburg... | ecosystem: Engineered > WWTP > Aerobic digester >...
TATTCAGTTTGTCTTGCACCCAAGCTGTACTTACGGTGTAAAGCTTTAGGTAACTGTTCTCAATCTGGTGTGCAACTGCAGGTGTGAAGCCACAGTTTTTCACCAGTGTTGACCAAGTACCTTGGTAAGTCAGTGCGAAGGTAGGAGCCTTGCTGTTTTGACGGTGCTTCTTGTAGATTACCTCAATGGAATTGATACGAGATACATCGTGTTGGCTGACACTTACCTGTTGAGGGTTTGTCAGAGGTTGATCAATGGTTAGCATTTGTCTCCTTGGTTCTGGAACCAAAGAAACAAAACCCGGAGTGAACCGGGTCTTGTCTCAAGGTCAAACTGTGCAGAGTCCTGCTACACAGGCCATTTCTTGTGAGCCTTCAGTTTGGTCATCCAATTCAATGAACTGATCCCACTGAATCGTACCGGGGTACTTGGCCAAGAATTCGGTGTACTCTTGCTTGGTGATTTCTTGGAATGGTGCTTGACGATAGCTGCCATTGTCGTGAGGCAAGAAGCTTACGCCACAGACTTCATCGAAGTGTTTGTACACCCATGCACCAACTTCCAGCCACTCATGGTCTTTGACGTAAATGGTTACTGATGGTTTGTGCTCACACCAATGACGTTGGAACATCAACCAGTGTTCCAGTTGCTGCACAGCAGTACGATCATCTCGCATCACCGCACCCACAGGTGACTTGACCACAAAACTAAAGATAGTTTCGGTGTCAGGTTTCATCACACTTGGTTCCCAAGAGATGCCTTGATTCTTCAGGAATTGAGTAAGAGGGTCTTTGTTGTCTTGGCGATAGGTACGGATGTAGTATTCACCAAAGCGAGGATGCAAGCCACCTGTACCAGCATTCACCAATTGAGCAACAGTGCCAGAAGGCTTGTTGCAGGTGATGGCTACAGATACATTGACACCAAAGTAACCAGCCCATTCAGTAGCTACAGCACGAGCATGGTCACGCAGAGTTTGCAGCCAGTCGATTGCTGTTTCATTGACGTTGTTCAGGATTGCATGATCCATCACACCAGTCATAGACACACCGAGCAGGCGTTCTTCTTCACAGTTACGTTGCAGTTCCTGATCAACACCTTTGAAGTCTGTCAGAGTGGACTGATAGACACCTATGATGGTTGCTACAGTGATCTTTTCCATCAAAGTTTCAAGCGTATCTTCAGCACGAACCACGGCTTCAGTCAGATTACACATCTGATTGGAGCGAAGCAGAATTTCACTGCAAGGATTGCAGCCATATTCATAGTCAGCAGACCGCCTGCCCCAACGAGCAGCTTGTTTCTTGGCAGCAGCACGGTTGAAGATGCCACGTTCACCAGACTTGGACTTGATCAACGATAGCCATTCGGCCATGAAGATTTCAATCTCAGGACGCTCAGTGTAAACAGCAGAGTTGTTGGCCAAGCCACGTTGAGCATTGGATACCCACCACTGACCTTCTTTGGCATCACGCATACGCTGGTCAGACAGATTGCTTAGACTGATCAATGCACTACGGCGAACACCACCGACCACAACAATGTCAGCAATGAGACAGCAAATGTCGTGCACTTCCAAGGATGTAAGCTTACGACCTGCTGCATTCATGAACAAATTACTGATGAAATCAAACAGGCGTTTCAATGGTTCAGGGCCAGAGGCACGACCACCAAAAGTTTTGAGGCGTGCACCCTTGGGACGTACTTTGGAGTAGTCCACTTTGGGTACTGAACCTTGGTAGAGGTAGCGAAGCAGAATGCTGAAAGCATTAGCCCAACCTTCTTTGGAATCCTTGATTACGATCACATCATCAGTCTTGGCGATGTTGTCTGGGATAGCTGGCAGCTTGGTAATCATCTGGCGTTCACAGGAGAATCCTACTCCAGTACCATGCAGTAAGATCAATAACATGTCGCTGAACTTACGTACTTTATCAATAGCAACATATGCACAGTTGTAAGATGAAATATTGTTACGCTTAACAGCTTCACCAGCAGTCATCAATAATCGCATTGATGGCATAGTTCTTAACGTGTAAACATCATGTCTTAAAGTTGAAGCTACTGCTAACCATTTACTCAAAGCTTGTGGAAATTTTTCAGTAACGTGATCTTCAGCAAAGCTAAAGTATCGTCCTACAGTTTCATCCCAAGATTCACGTCGTTTCTCGCTATCTAGATAACGTGCGTACTTGCTCTTGGCAATGTACTCTTGCTGTGGTGTATCGAAGATTGTTGTTTGTTGGTTCATAGTGCTCTCGGTTTTGTAAAGTTGTTTGTATAGGTTAAGTAATTTGTCATGTTGTTGTGTTGCGGTTTTTGCGGCACGCTGGAGAGAAATAATGTGCGCCGGTTAGCTAGGTCGTTATGCCTCACTCGGAAAAGTCGGAATTGGCATCCAGTGCGTTGGCTTGCACTCCACCGAGAATCCGGCCGTCCACCATGTGTTCGACCAAGCCACCTGCGGGAACCTACTTGGGGTCAGAAGCAATATCATCGCCCGGCCTGTTGTAGGGGCAGTTTCGATCGGTTGCCACTTGTCCATCATCAGCTCCTCGCGGCAGTGCCGCATAACAGTTCATCCAAGCGGACGTTTCACGCGGCTTAATTCAGGCGTTAGCCGTCACTAGCAGCAGCCAGCGTCCGGCATGACAAAGACCTTATCTCCGCCGTCCGCAACGTCGCGCACTTCGTCCGGTGCTTCTTCCGGCAGCAACTTGCAGCCGCTTTGCGCGTTCGCCAGTTCTCGCGCCCGTTCTTCGGTTTCCGCAAAAACAACCAGCCCGCCTTCGCTGTGGTGGTTGTTTGTAGCGTTGTCGATCCGTTGCCACACAAATACTTTCATGTCCTCATCCTTTCAAAAGTCGGCTCTGGCGGTACGCCGCCCAACCCGTCAGTCGAGCCGACCTGTCGCATAAGGCCGCGCCAGGCGGCTTAGCTAGGTCGTTAGGCGTCTTGTGGTGCTCAATTGCATGGTCAATCGCTTTGTTGATCTGGTAGCCGAAGTGGTCGCCATCCCAATCGTGCAGCGCCTGCCCGTTCTCGTCGTCGCCAATCGGCGGAATCAACAGCGTCACCGTTCCGGCGTCTTTCTCAATCTCAATCATGAGGTCGTATCCGTCCGGCAGTTCTGCCGCTGCGCGCTCGATAGCCGCGCCGATGCTCAGGTGTCTTTCCGTGTCTCGTTGTCTCATTTCTCTCTCCGTAGTTGCGAGCCGCATAACCCACGCCAGCCCCAGTACATATCGGTCTGATACCATTTGCCTATTCAGCAACCTATCAAGCGTTTCCCCGCAAACTTCCCCGGCCCGTCAGACGCCGAACCCTGCGTTCCAGCGGAGGCTGCGCCATGAAGCGGCGCACCCCCGCTGAACTCCACGTTGGGCGTCACATCACCGCGTGCCACCGGGCAGCACTCAATACAGTTCATGTCGTGCTGGCTACCTTTATGCTGACATTCCGGGCAATGATCCAGCGTCATCCACGGTTTCAGCTTCATCCAAATCACGTTGTTGCCTTTGGCTCGCTGATCACTCCCGCACGTTTTCTTCACAAACTCTTGGTCTGGGTGATCGCAGGCGTCATATATGCCGCCATCACGCCAAAAGAACGCGCAGGCATCGCAATGCTTGGCCTCTGTGGTCGCGTAAATTTTTCCGCCATGTTCAAATTTCATTGTCATTTACCTTTCCGGGCGGTTACGCCCAACCCATCCATCAACACGGACTGGCGCGATAAGGCCGCCGTGCTTTGTGGTTAAATTTTCTCGCCGCTGCCGGTTACGCCAGCGTTATGCGTCGTCATAGTCGTCATAGCAGTAGTCGCATCTTCCGTTTTCGTCCGGTGCGCCTCCACCCCATGTCTCACAGTTCGGGCAGCAGCGCGGCGTTTCAATTACGTGCGGCGTGTCGCTTGCCAGCTTTTCAGCGTTCGCGTCACCTCGCAGAAACTCCACGTTCTCACGCACTTTGCAAACCGCCATGTGTATCCACTCGGTATCGAACCAGTCCCGCATGTATCTCCAACCGAGTCGTCTGGCTTCCTTGGCTGTGCGGGCAAATATCAGTACGGCACCTTCCTGCTGCCCTGCTAACCGGTCAAAACCCATGTAAGCATTTAACATTCTTCTCTCCTACGCATAACCCATCCATCAACACGGACTGCCTTCGGCAGCCGGTTATGTCAAACGTTAGCGCTCATGTGCGCGACGGTGCTCAATTGCATGGTCAATCGCTTTGTTGATCTGGTAGCCGAAGTGGTCGCCATCCCAATCGTGAAGCGCCTGGCCGCTTTCGTCGTCGCCCATCGGCGGTATCAGCAGCGTCACAGTCCCGGCGTCTTTCTCAATCTCAATCATCAGGTCGTAGCCTTCCGGAAGTTCCGCAGCAGCGCGTTCGATGGCCGCGCCGATGCTCAGGTGTCGTTCTGTGTCTCGTTGTCGCATTTATATCTCCTATTCATCCGTGAGGCATAACCCATCCATCAACCCGGACTGTCCGCAAAAAACGCGGCCAGCCGGTTATGTCAAACGTTAGCCGTCTCCAATGAGATTAGCCGGTAGTCATAATCCTCAACGTAACCACTCTCCCAATCTCTGTGCTCGTTGCACACCACTACCAAATAAATGCCGTCCTCGCATTCATTGAAGTTTTCTATTTTCGTCAACACTTCTTCTACACCAATAGCGTCAGAGTCTTCGCCCAAAATGTTAAATCCAACACACTGCCGGCGCAAAAACGTCAGGCTCTTTTTCAGGTGTAGTCCGTTCTTGTCGTTCCAGACAGTTGTGCGCAGCCGAACTACACACCGACTCATTGACGCCGGAATGCGTTCAACGGCTAACCCATCCATCAACACGGACGCTGCGCCAGTGGGCGTAATTTCGCTTGTCATTGCTCAATCTCCTTGTCTTCGGTTGCTGTTCTTTGTGCGCAGCGCCGGTTATGTCAAACGTTGGGCGTCTTCGAGTAATCGGCCTCGGTCTTCAGCGGCAGCGATGGTGCCTGCTCGAAATGCTGCTCAACAAGCCAGTCACCAAAGGCCGTCGTCGCGCAGCGACCAAACCCGAGTGAGCGCACCGCGCCGAGTTCAATCAACCGCTTCAGCGCGTCTTTCGGCGTGTCGTAGCTGTTGTCATCTTCGGCCGTCTCCTTGAACCGGATCAGCCATGCTAAATCGTCCTCTTGCAGAATCTCAGTTGCTTTCATTCTTTCCTCCGTTCAATCAGCCGCCGAACCCATCATTCCACAGGACGGGCGAAAAGCCGCCCGCCTGTGAATTCATGCGTTGGGCGTCATCCACATATTAAGAACCGCGCATCCACACCAGGCAGCGCTCGCAGAAGCTTGGCGAGGTTTTCCACGTTCGGCTCTCTGGAGCCACTAAGTAGGTGGCTTATGTTGCTTTCGTGCATTCCGGTTGCTTCGGCAAGCTGCTTGGCCTTTATGCCACTTACGAGCATGCCCAGCCGTAGCCTTTCCGCAAACGTGTCGCCGAACCCGGCGCTCAACGCGGACGCTGCGCCAGCGGCGCTGTTTGATTCCTGCTGTGTCTGGTCGCTCATTTCCCTTGCTCCTGTTCGTGGCGCGGGGCGCCGGTTACCTTCACGTTATGCCCCGTACCAGCAGCTCCAATTTTCTCCAGCGCACGAATCACAGCCGTCCATTCCTGTTGGTTCATAGTGAGCACAGTTAGAAACATCCCCGTATGGGGATGTAGTTTAGACAGACAGAAGTTGAAATAACTCAGCCCCTGTCACCTTCCTTCTCATGTACATAATGGTTTCATGTTCATGGAAATAGATTTCTTTGGTTCCAAGCATGGCTCTATAACACTTGGCTCCGATAGGAGCACGTTCAATATCTGGCATTGCTTCACCAAAGTAAGCTTGTGCTCTGAGACTGTGCCCGTCAAATCCTTGTTCGTAAGTTTGTAGCTTAGCTGGGTCTTTCGTAGTGAGTGCAGAGATGCGATCTTCAAGACTTGCAAAGTCAAGACCAACAAATAGCCAACCATTAGGTGCTTGAAAGCAAGACTTGATCAGTTTCGCATACTTGCTGTTCGCTGGTAGGTTCTGTAAATTTGGCTGGCTGCTGGACAAACGGCCTGACACTGTACCACCAAGATTGAAGTTCCCAAACAAATAATGCCATCCATCTGGCCCAAGTGCAGCGTTCTCCATCGCGGGGATGAACCCGGTCAGAATCTTGTTGACTGCTGTGTAGTCAATGAAGGCTTCCAGCAGTGTCAGTACACGAGGATCGGTTGTGTGATGCTTTAGTTTTTCAATGGTGTCACCATCCACAGCAGGCTGCTTGTTGTCCGTGTACTCAATGACTGGCAGGCCAATCACGTCATACAGTAGCTCTTGAAGCTGTGGATATGAGTTCGGATTCCAAGCAACAGTGTTCTTGGGCTTCAGCAATTCTGCATCAGCATCAGCCATGTCCACACGCTTCTTCTTGAGTTCAGCATTGCGTTTGGTGATCCAAGCAAGTTTGCGTTGATAGGCATACTCTTGAACCAAGACACAATCAGAGATTCGCTTCACAGCAGAATCAAAGTCTTGTTGCAGAATGTTCTTGACTTCAACTACACGAGCCATGTTCAATGGCATACCAGTCAGTTGCATCTGAATGATGTCAACAGTCGTGGACTTGAACAGACCTTCATAAATGTCCAATTGCTGTTCAGCAACCATTGTTGGATAGTGCTTGTTATGCACGAACCAAGTGGACAGACCATCAATCAAGTTATAGGCCAGTAGTTTGTTTGGTTCAATCTTACAAATGTCCTTTATGTCATCTTGTGCCCAGTTGCCAGCAAACTCTTGAGCTTGAGTCTTCAGACTTAGGTCATTGCCAGCACACGAGTTAGTTGCCAAATAAGAGATGAGCTTGGTACATTCCCACTTTGTGAGCATGATCTTGATACCGTCCAATAGTCCAGTGGTATCAATAATGTTCTTCATGAACAATTGATAGATCAGTACATAGGCATCGTAGGCGATGTTGTGATAAATGATCTTGTGTTGCATCCTTCTGAAGAAGTTAGCAAGCAGAGCACGTACCTCCTTGTTGTATCCCTTGGTTCCAAAGGGAGCTTCAGTTGCTCCTTCGATGGGAATGTAGTCAACAAGGAAGGCAATGCCTTCAGATTCATTCCAACAGAATGTAATGGAACCAATACCAGCAGTGTGATGCTTGAGACTGAATGCTTCAATGTCACAAGTGAGTGGACAGTCCATAACAATGAGCTTGTCCAACCAATCACTGATAGTCTGTAGAGTATTGGGATACTCTACAAACTTCACAATGTTGTCACCGGGAGCTTTGTACTTGCCTTCCAAATGATTGGCCAATGCGTGCATGGCTGTCTCAATCTTTGGTTTGGCCTTGTCTGGGTCGTAGAACACAGACTTGTACGATGGTGCATAGGCCACATGAATGTTTGGATCATAGGCACAAGGTAGGACGTAGCCTACGTTTGTGTCCACTTTCATTACACCAGCCAAGACTTTGAAGTACTCTGCATCAGTGCAGAGCACATAACTGATGTTCTGTTCCTTGAGTACAGGCATCAACTCTGTTTCTGTGTACTCTTTGAGCACAGCTTTGGAAGTCTTCTTAGTCTTGGGGTCTTGGTACAAACTCAATGCCATGAAAGCATCCTCGTCTAAACCAAATGGTTGAAGATAGGTCTTCTTGATTTCCTCTCTGTTCAGATAAACAGAGAGAATGCAGACCGTCTTACTGGTGTTGATGTCACCAAACATGATGTGTTGCATTACATAGCCAATCTTAGTGAGATGAAGTAGTAGAGGAACTTCTCTGATGCTTTCCAGTTCTTGCGAACCATGTCAGGGCATTGCCCTAACGCAGCTTCAAAGGGTATGGAACGAGGGCCGAATTTCTCAGGTAGTATGGCTTTGAGACAGTCTGGTAAACCGTTCTCTGCACCATTCAGTTCAACCAGTGGAAGCAATGCTTGCCACAGGTTTTGAACCTCTCGTTTGCTGTCTTTCATCATCTTGAGATTCTCTTGCATTTCACTCAGCAAGCTAATATCAAGTGTTGGTGCTCCACGCATGGGCGTGTTGATAGATGCCAACTTATAAATGACACCTTCAAAAATGAACATATACCTTGATGCTTCAGTTTCGTTCCTGTTCTTCTTGATGAGTGATTCAATACTGCGTTGGAAAGCTTTGGTTTCTGGTTCCAATAAGGTTGTCCGAACCAAGCTACCTAGCTCAAAGGTGTTCATTCAATAACTCCCCCATATCTGCTGGCCAACTGACCGTACATGACGATACGTTGGCGAGCACGAGTCACAGCAACATAGAGCAGACGTGCTGCTAGTTTGGGCTGTGTGCAGGTGGAGAGATTGTCCAAATCAATGAACACAATGTCATAGGTTGAACCTTGACTCTTGTGCACAGTACAAGCATCCCGTGGGCGTAGGTCTGGGTGCTTGTTCTTCAGATCAAAGTATGAAATCCAATCTTTCTGCTTGACAAAATATTTGATCAATTGATCAAAGTGAGTCTTATCGATGGGTACAGGCACATCACAAAATGTATTGAATGCTGTCTCCAAGTCCATGTAACGAACTTGTAGATCACCACGACCTTTCATCACAGTTGTGATTTCATCGTCAATACGGACGATGGTCACTGGTTCTTCAACAGAGATGTTTCCTGTAGAGAGCTGCAGGGCAGAATTGCTGATCAATTTATCGCCTACCTGAAAGTCATCAGGCAAGCCACGCAACCCACGAATGAATGAATTGAGAGCATTCACTTGGTTATTACTGTAGGCCAACACACGGCTGTTTGCTTCTTGGTTCACGAAGGTTTCTTCAACCAGTTCCATGACTTCCTCAGAGTCGAGCCAGTCAATCACACCGGGATGTACTTGGATAGGTTTAAAGATGCCAGTACGGACAGTCTCACGAAGCTGTGCACACAGGGCTTGAATCTCTGGCACATCAGTACGCATGGGTTCTGTCAGTTCATAGAACGGCAGGTTTTCCCTGTAGATAGCAGACAAGTCTTCAAATACAGGAGGTAATTGGCTGTGATCACCAACGTAAATCACCTTACTATTCATGGTGCCTTCTTTGATAACTTGACGTAAGTTGACATCAATCATCGAACATTCATCAATGAAGATGATTTCGCGTGTGTGAACTTTCCAATTGGCAGTTTTCATCAGTTGACTTTTGCCAGTGGAAAAGTCTTCCTTAACCTTGAGGCCAAGGAACGAATGAATCGTAGATGTTGGTCGGCCAGTTGCTTCACTCAAGACTTCAGCAGCCTTGTTGGTTGTGGCAGTCATTTGCACGGAATCATATTCAGGCTTGATGCCCATAATTTCACAAGACTTGAAATAGTTGGGCATGATTGTGTCAATCAAATGACCCATGAGGTAAGTTTTACCTACGCCACCAGCACCAGACAGGATCAATTCCTTTTGTTCTGAGAACAGGAATTGGAAAAACCCGTCAGATGCTGCTTGTTGACCAGCATTGAGAGGTTTGGTATTTGGTTTCATAATGAAAAAACCCCCTTGGTAGGGGGCTTGTATGTTGGTTAAAAAGAACTTAGCCTGTATGCCCAAATCCTTGAGTACCACGTGAAGTGTCGGATAGCTCAGAGGTTTCTTGGAAAGTAATCACAGGCACAGGGATCACAATTGCTTGAGCAATACGATCACCTTTTTTGACAGCAATGTGCTGTTCAGTATCAGAGGTTGTCAGTAGTACTTTGACTTCACCACGGTAGTCACTGTCGATGGTTCCTTGGAATGCTTCGACACCTTGATTGAAGGCAAGCCCACTACGAGGCTTGATGAACATGGCACATCCTTTGGGTATCTCAAAGGCAAGTCCTGTTTTGACTACTGCACGGCTTGGTGCTGTTACAGCTTCCAGAGCATACAGATCGAATGCTGCAGCATGTTCTGTCCCATAGGTAGGGACGATTGCATCAGGGTGTAGCTTTTTGAATTTGAGTATCATTTTTGTGTCTCAGATAAGCGTTGGTAATAAGGGAACGCACATAATCTTTGATTGATAGATGTGGTCCTAGTTGATCTTCAATCCACTCCAATTGGGCAGGTGGCAACTTCATCAACACGTCTTCCATAAAAGTACGACGAGTATCAGCAGGAGCCACACCCAAATCTTTGAGTCTGAGTGTCACAGTGGTTGGGTGACACCCCAGAGATGAGCCAATGGTAGCAAGAGAAAATCCCAGACTGTTGAGCCTTACTAGGTCAGAGTCAGGGATTGTTTTCTTGGTTCGGCGTTGTCGAGGCATGTTTAGCTCCTTAAAGCAAATATACCTCTAGTTTAACTCACTTTGTAGCGTCTTTCTCAACAGCTTGAGCATCCTTGGCAGTGATGCCAAGTTTGTCCCAACCGACTTTTTTGCTACGCTTGAAGTTACGCAATTCCTTCGCAGCAATCACTTTGTCTACCAGATTCTTGGCTGCTTTCCACAAGTCAAGCAATTCTTTAGCTTGCTCTGCACGTCCTTTGCCAGTAGCAACAACTTCAGAGACTTCATCAGACACGGTGTGAACATCTACCTTCTCGGCAACATAAGCTGGTACTTCTGTTTCCAGTACGGTAGGTGCTACTTCAGGCAGTACCTTGACTTCTTCAGCCTTGGTCTTCAGTTCGGTGACAATAATGCCACCACCTCTCTGAGCAGTGATCTTGACTTCAGTATCAGCAGCAGGATGACTGCCAGAGAGTGCTTGTGCCAACAGGTTCAATCCTTCTGTTGAAGTCAGAGGCTTGTTTGCACATAGCGTAGCGTAGTCACTTTGTGACAGTTCAGAGATGATGTGATAACCACAGACACGCATCTTGTTTGCATCATAGGCTGGTACAGCAATCACGTCTTCTGGTCGTACTTTGCAGATGGTTACTACGTCACCATTGAAGCCACCGAGATAACCACGGCGAGCTACATGCAAGCCATTGGAGCACTCGTTGTTACGGTTCATGTCCACCAGACTCTCATCCATGTGCACATAAGCCCCAACACGTTGAGGCACGTTACCAGAATGAACGTCCACATACGTGAAGAAGCCTGAGTGAGCAGGCAATGTACGCTTGCGGAGAATCTTGTAGATCACAATGCAACCGTCTTCAGCTACAGGCAAGTCACCTTTCTGCATGAAACGCATCAGGTCTTGCACTGAATGGCTACGCCTGCCAGCTACTGCTGCTACACGTTCCATGAAGCGTTGCATACCAACAGTGTTCTCTTGCTCATTGGAGCGTTTGAACTGTGTTTCCAGCTTGTGCACATCAGGGATGACAGTGTTTCCCATGACAGCCACAACTGTCTCGTCATCAGCTTCCAATGCAGCACGGTCAATCCCTGCAGAGACAGGCTTGGCATGGGCTGCAATCTCTTCGATGGCCTGCATGAGTTGGTTGGTCATAACAGGTACAAGCCCCACTTCCTGTTTAGGAATTGCCACAGTTTCTGGGGGACTGGAACCAAAGAACGAAGCAAGTTTGTTCTTGGCGATACGTAGAAACTTGATGACACCACCACTGCGTTCTTCATAATCAATGAAGGTGCGTGCTGATTCATCAGGGAAGGCATCCATATCAATTTCAGCCATTTCACCCCGTGCACACACGGGAGTAATTTGACGAACGATAACGGCAAGCCGGGGATCACCTTGGGGGATGATAAGAGTGGAACCATCTTGTTTATAGAGGGTTACTTGTGCTGTGTCCACGACAGCAGCCACTATTTTTATGATGTTAGTCATATTTTCTTTCACTGGTTAATAAAGTTGAGGAAATCGGCAATACGTTCATCGAATTCAGTCTGTGGTATCCACGGACTTGTTCCCAAAAAAACAAAATACTTTGAGTTTTTAATTTTACTGCAAACATCTAAAGTAGCTTGATGATCTGGAAGACTATCAATGTCTTTTTCAGTAGCAGATGTAACACTGCTCCTGCTTCTTTTTAAGTACTCCCAGAGGACAAGATAAATCTTGTCCTCATCCTCTGTTATTGAGGGTAGGTTGTACATTTCCTGCACGACAGGGGATTTAAGCACGTAATCAAAGATTCGCTCTGTGAAGCAATGTTTAATTACTGTGTGTTTTGCAGCTAGGTACTGCAAAATAGCATCAGATTCTGTGATGTAGTTAATCACATCCTCTGTCACATATTTCACACCATCTTCAATTCCCTTGGCTCGGTAGCGATTATATTGATCTAGTGTTTTAGCAACACCAGCAATATCACCATACACTTTCATGATGGTGTCGGTTATTTCACTTAATGCGTACAGAGCATTGCTTCTACGTTGGCCATCCGTGTTGGTACACAAGAATATGCACTCAGCAGTACTGATGCGTTTGGCCTCTTCTTTGTACAAAGTCTCAGCATGGAATACACCATTTCTAGATGCAGCAGATAGGGCTATCAACCCTTGCTGGCGTGTACCTGATGCAATACGCAGTACAGGTGCAACACTTTCTGGTGTCTCACCTGCCAATGGTTTGGTCAAGTCAATGACTTGATAGCCTTGTGCAGTGAAGAAATCCACTGCAATTTGCACTTTGCCAGCAATACGGGGTACATGGTAAAAGAGTACTTCTTGTTTATCAGTTCCTTTTAATGTGCCTTCCTTTTGAATGCGTAGTTCAACTTCTTTACGCACGTAGTGAATAATGACGTAGGGACGAGCATATCTAGCAGCAGTTTCCCAGTCAGTAAGAAAGAATGGTGCTTCTTTCTTTACTACCGGTATGCAGTAGTCATACTTAGTAAAGTACAGACGTGAAGCATTCAACTCAGGATTGAGTTTCATTTTGCGTAGTAGTGGATTAACCACATGCTTTGCAACCCAAGTAGTTTGATGATTTAAATCACTCTTGGGAGTTTGCTCAATTGCACGATAGAGTGAGTGTGCCTTTCCTTTGGCAAACATCTTCAGATCATCTGCAGCTTTAATACGCAGCAGAGCATCTTTCTTATCAATGCCATAGGAGCGGTTATGTGAACGAACAGCACGACGATAGACTTTGTAGTCTGTGATCATCAATTTATTTGCTGACCAGTCTGCTGTTGCAAAGGAATGTTGCTCCAAGCGAGATTTGAAATTGAGTAATTCAGTAGGCGTAGCATTTTTAATGCACTCTTTTCTCAACACACTCTCTAGGTTGTCGTCCCTTTGGTTCATGTACTCAATCAAGTCCTTGCTCAACTTGTTGACTGTATTGATTGTGTGTTCCTGCATAGACAAAGCCTCACGGCTTGGAGTCACACTGATGCTATGTGGTGGGGCCAACAATACAAGAGTGTTATTGTTGTAATACCCGTTTGATTTGGGCATCCTGTCAAGCATACTGGTCAGAGCTTGGTAGTCCTTCAGTTCAGCATGGGCTGTGAGTGGGTAGATCACATTGCCATAACGAACACAGATTCTTGAACTGGTGTTCTCTTCGTGCATCGGTGTACGAGACAGGATAACGAAGCCATTCTTTGCTTTGCTGTAAGGCGTTACTTCAGCCAACTCTCCGTTGATTTCAGCATTCATTTCGCCATTGCGAATGATCAACTGGAACAACTCGAGAAAGCGAGGCATGTCTTCTCGCTTGATGTTGATGGACACTTCTAATCCAGTATCTTCAGTTGCAAATGAAGTGATTGGAATGATTGCAGGCTTACCACCAACTTGAGCAGATGACTTGCTCATGCTGTAGATTGTCTTGGTTCCTGCATGGTTGGAGGTCACTTGGAAGTGATCGGTGTAAGCAAAGGGAGCTTTGCAACCAAGTCCGAAACCACCAGTTTGTGTACCATCATTCTTCTTGGTACTGGCACCGTAGATGCCATAGATCGGTCCCATATTGTCATGGTGAATACCAAGACCAAAATCACGGATCACAACTTTGGTACTGTCCACAGTGATTTGAATGGGAGTGCCAGTACGTCCTGCTTCCACATGAGCATCCCATGCATTGCAGGTAGTCTCACGAACAACAGCAAGCAGTTGGTCTGAGTACAGGGTACTGGACAGGATTTGGAAGAACTCAGCACTATTGCTGATTCCCATATCAATCTGGGCTGTGCCGCTGATGACTGCGTGTGTGATGAACTCACTTGTGCTGGTGACTTGCATTGAATACTCCTGAGAATGAAAAAAGCCACCTGTTCGGTGGCTAGTTGATTTGCTGAACCAAAACAACGACTAGAAGCTAACCTTCAAAGTAGTGGTCAGGTATCATTTTCCTGTGCTGTTGCCATCCGATCATATTTCCATGTAGTTCGGGCTGGCTCCAGATACTTTCTATGCTGTCCATATCATGAATAACACCCCTGATACCGTCAGGTGTTACTTGGTGTTCAGCAGGTGAAGCATGGACTGGTTTCATAACAATCAGCTTGTCATAGAGTTCCAAGTCTTTAATAAGACTCCGTTCTCCAGCAAATGTGCCATAGCTTGAGCGTGCACAACGTGCTGTTGATGCTCGCTTCAGTATCTCCTGTTGAGGTATGCGGAGATTTAAACTGATTTCTTTTGACTCATGAATGTCTATGGGTGCAATCCAAGGAAGATGCCATTGACCTTGCTTAAGGATCATTGGTGAAGCTGCTTGAAATTTCAGCTTCATCTTGGTGGCCAGATAACAAATCTCAGGCTGTGCATCTGGATGGATGCGTAGATTGAAAAAGTTGGCCAACTTTGATGTAGTCAGAGTGACATGCATCAGTTGCCACGGTTCAAGAATCCGATTGGCCACTTGCTTGTGCAGTTTTACTTTGGTCAGGAACCAAGCAAATACACATGCAGCCCTTCCAGCCATGATCCACAAATTGATGGCGACACGTCGCTTCCAGCCAGAGAGTTCAGCCTTGGCTTGCATACCAGCAATGTTTGCTCCCCAATGCACAGGCATTGCAGGTCTGTTCCATACCTGAGAGAGCATCTTTGCAACTGGGATAGCACGAGAGCTTGCAGCACTGCGACTGAAGTCTTTGTGTGTCATCATTTCTGAATGGATGAATCGGGGATACATCAGGTAGAAAGACACGGCCATAACATCATTGGCAGATTTGCTGTAAGCCAGCACATCAACTTTGAAGCTATCTTCAGGGTTGTACTTGGTAGGTTTGAAAACAAACCAGCAAAGCAAAATGGCGAGGGTGAAGAACAAGGTAAGCATGTTAGATTTCCTTAAAAAGACCTGATTGACTGAGTTCATAGCCAGCACGTTGGTACATTCTGACCATTACTTTGCTGCTTGGAGCCAAGGCAGTACCCACCATAATTCCAGCAGCGTTTGTTGATGCAGCAATGTGTTCCAGTGCTGCAGTTACATCAGAGAATTTCCCCTGTCCATCCAACAAACGAAAGATCAACTTTTCGTCAATCAATGTTTTGTTGGTGAACCAAGGACTAATGACAGCGAATAGCACCAGATATGTATCTTCAACAATCACTGCGTGAATGTTTGGATTCATGTTCTTGAGAGTTGACTCAATAAGTGTAGAGTCGATAAGACCTGTCCATTTCTTATTGGTTCGCTCCCAAGGACGTTTCTTGATGTAGGCATCAATAGCGGGATAATCTTCTTTGGTGAGGGGACGTATGTTCATAAGTCAATGTACACAGGCGTACCAAAAGGTACGGGAGTTTTGGTTTTGCCAACAACAACCCAAATGATTGGTATGTCAAATGGCAACTGAGCCATAGGTGAGCAACTTAAGTCAGTAAAGATCACAGCAGCAGTGGGCTTACTTTCAATGATGTGTTCACGTACATAGTACAAAGATGTTCCACCATTAGTTTCAATGATGGCATCAGTGAATGGTTCATTCTCTAAGATGACAACTTCACTCACAATTCCCGTGTTAAACAGAATTTGTATCATTTCTTTTGGACGATAAGTGTCCTTGACATACTTGAACTCGGAATTGAATCTGAGTATGTCTCTCTTAGTCACAGAACCAGACACATCAAGGTAGTAGTTAAGTTTGGTGAGCCTGTCTTCATCTTTGTATCGTGAGGGTAGATAGATGTTGGGATGCCTTCTATTTGGTCTACGCCATGTGAAGCGATTCTCTGCCAAGTCTTGAAAGAACTTTTGTAGAAGATTCTGCCAAGGAACCAAGGGATTCAGATACTCAGCAAGGTACTTGATTACTTCACCGGGAATACTTCCGGGCATACCTGCTTGGTTCGCAGCTTCCACTGCACGTACCACGATGGGTACATCGGATGCTTCATCTGGTTCATCTGAAGGTGGCATGTCATTCATTGATGGAGCATCCAAATCAGTGAAGTCATCTGAGTTTAGGAGGTCATAAATTTCCTCTTCGCACATGCCAAAGTAGCGTTTGTCCAGCAGGATGCTGATACCACCAACGTCAGTTTCAGTGCAGGCATAGCCTTCCTTGAACAGCCACTCGTTGATAACGTAGTCACAGGCATGATTCCATTGCTGGTGCTCACGATTGTTCCTACGAACACGGTGCAATCTTGCGATATGCCAGAGTTCGTGCATCAGAACAAACACACGGCCTTTAGGTGTGCATTTGGTGAAGAACTCTGGATTCCATCGAATCATCTTGCTGCCGACACAGGCTGTGTCAATACGCCCATCAAACATGATGTCTAGACTGCACATGACACTGCCCAGTAATGCAGCAGTGGAACCAAGGAAGATAGTGATCTTCGTTTTGTCCAATGCTTTTTCCATTTCAACTAGATTCATTGGAAATTCCTTTCAGATACTCAATCACCTCTGGTTGTACAAAAGCAATACCTTTATCTGGCACAGGACTGTTAAAAATATTAGGCCAGACTGAAGACCTGATATGAACAATATCTCCTGTTCGTACTACGTCATTTAAGCTTCTTGGTTCATTGGTAGCACCAATAAGTGCAATGTAGCCTTCAGCTTTTTTATTGGCACAAGAGGGGCACATTCCCCATCCAGTAGCTTGGTGTTGTTCAAGAGAATTACGCAAACGTGTATTAAGCAACACAACTTCATCATGTTCTGTAAGACAAACAGGACACAGCGTGTACCCCATACCGACATGTGATTTACTCATTGGAAACCCCAGTAAACTGGCATGAACTCGTCTTGAATAGCATCCATCATATTGATGACACCATCCAGTGCAAGTGTTTCTTCAGGCGTGATCTTGTGATTCTCTGTGAGTAACACAAGGGCCATTTTTTGAGCTTTGAATAATGTCCAGTCAATCTTGGCAATACAAGATTTATTCATGTATTGAACTAAGGCCAAAATAACTTCTAGACTTGCGTCGCAAGAAGCATCATCAGGCACCCAGTCACCATCTTTCAGAAGCACAATGTCTTGCTCAAGGGTTTGCAGAAGTGCAAGAGCTTGCACAGAGTTGGTGGGTACATCCATTACATTTACTCCTTAGTCAATAGGGATTAACTTTGCTTCATCATCGCTGCCAATTTGGATAGCTGATCCTTGCCACAGATTACAGTAGGACAAATACACCCAACAGGTGTAACTTTCCCCATTGTTTAAAGGATTAGTTTCCTTCTTGTAATACATCTGTGGAGTAATACCATCTCGCATAGGCATGTAATGCGTAGCATTAAATTTAGCCTTGGCTTCTGATGGTGTCAGCCAATCTGGATTATTTAATGACTTTGGTTCAGCTAAATCCATTTAATACCTCACTTCCGTCAGGTCGTTCAGCAAGACATACACTAATCATGTGCTGCTTGCTTTTAGGCGGTTTAAAAAGTGCAATAGCTTTAGTTTTTGCCTCAAATAAACTTGTGGCATACAGCTCAATTTGCTTACTGTTGTAAAAGCAGACATAGCCATACAGGTCAGCTTCCCATGCACCAGTTTTCTCATCTTGCACACGAATAGTCTGTTGTCCTTCAAGTGAGCGTTCAGCAGCAGCACGGTCACGGTAAGCATGTACCGTCTGCCCAAGTAAATTGGTCACATGGTAGAGCTTGCCTTTACCATCATTAGGTAGTGCGATGATCATTACATGTACTCCTGAAGAGTCAGCAGTGCAGCAGAGAACACAGGTTCTCTACGCAGATTGGGGAAGCGTCCCAGTGCCATTCGATAGAACAACACACGTAAAGACACATCAAACTGATTGGCAAAGTTGGCCAAGCGTCCAATGTCTTCTTTCTTGTTTGGTTCCAGATGTGAAGCCATCATGGAGATAGTTGCCCATCGCAGATCAAGCCCAGTGGGAACCAGTGCATTGCCTGCCAGAATGTCAGTCATTGAGGGTAACTGGTCATAGACAGCAGTGAACTGAACAAACTCTACGGCTATGCCAGCAGAGATAGTTCCTGCGAATGCGGGTGTCAGAGCAGAGTCGAGCTTCTTGTCATCACCACAGACAGCCAAGAACTTGTTTGCAAATTCCCATGTACGTGGGCAGCAGAAAGTCTTGTCGTTATGATTTGGATCAAAGTTCATCAGCTTGTCTTGGTGACGTGACAAGAATGCAATGATGCGTTGGTCGTAGTTATTGGCAATAGCCACGTCCTGCAGCCACTCTTTAAAGTCCACTGATAGTTCATAGTGAATCATCCGTGACTGCATAGCAGTGCTCAATTCTGTGACGATAGCCCGATCAGTGATCAGATTACCTGCACAAACAATCTGCACTTTCGGATGCAGGTTGTATTGACCAACCTTACGGTCAAGCACAAGCTTGTAGGCTGCTTTCTGAATGTCTCTGTCGGCTGAGTTGAACTCATCCAAGAACAGAAGCCAGCCATCATATCCATCAGGTACTTCAGTCATTCCCTCAATGGGGAACAGTCCTGTGAATGGAGCGAAGTGAGCTTCACCATTGACGAAGTGTGGCAGGCCACTCAAGTCTTCTGGTGCACTGGTAGATAGTCGATGGTCAATCAGTTTGAGATTGCCTGCCTTGGACAGTTGATGAACAATGGCTGATTTGCCCGTACCGGGCGAGCCAGAGATGAATGGGACAAGTCCTGCTTCAAGTGTCAGGGCTACCAACCATGTAAGTTTACGTGGTGTGACTCGCATTGCTGACGTAAGACTGTTGCTCATAATTACTTTCTAAGAATGGAATCCAAACTTCTTGGATAGTTTATTAAATACAGCACCGATAACGTATGCTGGTGAGTCACCTTGTTCAAAGGCTTTCTTGCGATAGCAAGCTGTGAATTCAGCATCTTTCACGTTGATATAAATATCAACAAAAGAATAGCCGAATCCCCAAGTGGACAGATAACCAATAGCAATTTCAACTGCATTGTTATCACAGCCAGCAGCATAGAGAATCTTGCTTACTTCTTCCAATTCCTTTTGTTCAAAGTTCAAATTAACTTGTCTCATATTCTTTCCTTGGTTCTGTCGGCACGGCGACGTTGGTTAGTGAGATGTGTCACCAGATCAAGGTGAGCAGGGTTGCAGCACAGACGTTGATTACACAAGTGATCTACTTGTTTTTTACCGGGGATAAAACCAAAGTAGTGTGTATAGGTAACGATGTGGACAGCTACTGTTTGGCCATCTAAACTCATGCGTCCATAGCCACCACCACGACCAGTACCTGACGTTGGGCCTGTCCACAGGTGACATGGTGAGGCTGACCCATTAAGAATAAAGCCCGTGTCCACAATGGAACAACGGGCTTCTATTTTGGAGATGATGGCTAAGCGTCTATTCTCTTGGGGGTGCATCAGTAGTTATCCCAAATTGGGACATGCAAGGTTTGCAACGCTGAAGCCACCCATCTTTGGCATGGAGTGGTTCATTTTGGAACAACATGCACACAGGTTTTGTACCAAAGCCCATTGCACCTTGCCATCGGCAGAAGACACCGGGACTTACAGCACATGTCTTTTCACCATGTTCAGAAGTTAATTGCTGAATCTCAGCAGTTAATGCTTCTTTGAATGGTGATTTGGGGATACATGCGAGCAGTACGTTAATCTTCTTCATGTTGTTCCAATATCTCAGCTTCAATTCTTTGCTGATCTTGATAGGTCATTTTCTTTTCGAGCCAAGGAGCAGGTCTTCCGTTGCGATCACATACTGTGAACTCAACTTCTGGGTACTCTGCTTCATAGCAGTCATCCGGGTCAGCGTGAATCTTGGTAGGTTTGTATTTGCCCCGTATCGTGTAATCCACGGTACAGGGAATTCCAGCTATGCGTGTTTCCATGTATCACTCCACAGTACCTGTGAATGACAGCTTGGGGAATACTGGTGCAGGGTTGAGGATAGCTTCGCCTTGTTCATCAAGACCAAGGAAAGCTGCTTGTCTCCGTACATGTTGGACAACATTACGGAACTGATTGATGGATGGGAATGGGTACATTAGATTTTTCCTTAATGATTGTTTGAACCAAACAAACCAATGCGGGAGTTGAGTAAAAAAATAAGGCCACTTGCTCCCCGAAGGAAACAAGTGGCCAATCTTTGAGACTGTTTAGCTGATGGTAACGACTACTGTGTCAGTGAAACCACCATCACTGGATGTAGCAGTGATAGTTGCAGAGCCACTAGCTACAGCAGTAATCAAGCCAGTCACACTCACTGTTGCTTTAGTGGCATCAGAGGTTGTGTAAGTCAGTACTTGATTGCTTGCTCCAACAGGGGTGAATGTTGGCGTGATTTGTTGTGTTGCCAGAGCAGCCAACGTCACTGTTGCAGGAGCAATAGAGAGAGCAGTCAGGGCAACGTAATCCGTATCCAGAAGGATAGTGACATAAGCCACATCAAGGACACCGATTTTGTAGAGAGCATCACGAACATGGTGAAACAGAACGTGATTGCCTGCGTCACCTAGTTCATCACCAGTGTCATCATGAATATAGTCAGGCAACTTGGTGAAGCCAGAAGGAATGGCATCACCATCAGTTTGTGAGTACACAACATGAGTGGTCGGGTTGTAGCAAAGTTGTTTGATAGTCATGGAGAGTTCCTTTAAGAAAAAAAATAATGGTCCACCCGGAAGGGCAGACCATTATCGTTTAAAGGACCATCAACTCAAAGCGTATTCAGCATTCAACACCTGTAACCACATGTCTGGGTTAGGCTTCTCAATCGTGATTGGTTTATCCAACACACCACTGAGAATGAACGCAAGCATATCACTCTTTGCAATTAGAGCCAACTGTAGGTTGTACTGTTTGCGTAGATCGTTGCCGTAGTTGGGTAAACAGCGGAACGCATCATGGATACATAGTAATTCAAATGGTTTCTCTGGTAATGTATCAATCAGATCGAGGATGATCTGACGATCCACATACCGTGCATTGCAGTCTGTGATGTGATCAAGGATGCGTGCAGACAGATAACCACTCTTGATGTAGTGGTTCCACAGAGTGAGCAACACTTCAGTGTTCTTGTCAGGCAATCCTTCATACTCAACAGCTTCATCATGACCATGATGAATCACTGCATACATGACTGCGTTGACCACATCTATATCGTAAGAGCATCTACGGGTCATCTCACGCACAATGAAGCCATCAATAGAGTGGCAAACATTGGCTCCCAGTGATCTTCCTTCAGGAATGCCACGATTTGCATATCGTGTCAGTGTGTAAGGCTGATCAAGATAGTGGAACGTGTCCTCTACCTTGGCCATCACTTTGCAATGAACATGGAAGTTGTCTGGAAGCAACCATGAGTACTTGGTCACATCGGCATCCCACATAGCAAGGAACATCTGATTGAGGTTCCATGCAACTGGAGCATTGTCTTGCATCGTCTTGTAGAAGATGTCCAACAATTCACCTTCCCCAAAGACTTCTTTGGGTACGTTGGTGCTGCCATACAGTGAGGTCATCACTGCCCGTTTAGCCATTTCCCTTGTCACATGGCTTGATGTTGTGATCTGGGACAGCATAGCCTGATAGATGCTTGTGTAAGCATCCTCTCTATGTCCTGTTGAGATGACTCCACATAGCTTTGCAGCTTGTTCATCACTCGTCAGGCAGGCTAGGATTTGTAGTCCAGAAGCTACTCCATCCAATGAGATGGGATAGCCACTTGGTATTCCTTGGTTCACATCACGCCATGCACAGATACCAGCATAGTAAAGTGCTGGAGTCTCTGCCTGTTTGATTAAGTCTTCCAACTGATGTTGGTTGGCATCGAACCAAGCAATACGCTCATCCCAATCTTTCTTATCGTTGCCAAACGAATTTGAGATGTCTATTTTTAAATATTCGGCTGGTGTGAATAATTGCATAGTAGCTCCTTGTTGTGAAATTCAATTGTGGCTTTCCATCAAGCAGTTGATTGATAATTAACTTAATGGGGTAGATTGAACATAGTTATTCCTTCTTCTTTCTTTTACGTTTAGGTTCTGGCATAATTACTGAATCAGTAATCAGCACATGATTGGCTGGTACAGGTGTAGCTAATTTAGTGATCTTTGTTGCTGCTGAGTGACCAGTACATACAACATGGTGTAGTGAACGAAGTACACCATCAGCATCCACATGGGTACGTGGTAGATTGCCTTCTTCACCACTTGGTATAAGTGGAACCCAACGATCGTCTAGTGATCCCCAAGTGAACTGGGATCCACAGTTTTTACAGATAGCCATTAGATTAACTCCTTGTTTAAAACCATTTCCATATAAATCCTTTATCAGGGTTAAATTAACTCTTTATTGAAAAATTCAACGGTGGCTTTATTCCAGGGTGTCCCCTGATAGTTCACGGTATAGCCAGCACAGTATGTACGGCCACGTTTGTCATAGCGATGTGTCAAGTAAAGTTCATTTCCTTCGCTAAGTAGTAATTTCATTACGTCCCTAGATGCTCTGTCGTATTTCTCAAAAGCCTTAACTCGTTTCTGATAGTCAGCTACAGTTTCGTCTTCTTTGGGCTTATCAAGGTTCTTCCATTTGTTTTGGATCATCCTCATCACTTCATAATTGATGCACAACTTTGTTTTGTTGGCACGATTAATGTGATCAAGACATACATCATCTGTGTGATGATTGTCTTTGAGAATGATTGAACCATGATTGTGAATACGGTAGCCATTGCGTGTATTGGTCTTAATGAATTCAGGAGGCACCACCATTGGTAGTGGATATTGATATTTATCAATTTCATCCTGAAGATCAGGGCCAATCTGTGCAACAGTAACCAGTAAGCCCATTTGTGGATCAAAATCAACCAGATCAGCTTCAGCACACTTGCAGATTTCATCGGCAGTGCGTTGGGTATCGTCATAGTGGCTACGCAAGATACCCACCAGTACATTTATCTTGCAACGACGATGGATGGCCATCTGTGTCAGAAGATCAAGAGCAAACTCTTTATCTAGCCCTTTGGATTCAATGACTTCCATGAACTCTTTGACATTGGCCATCTCTTGCCGTATCCGAGGAAGCATCTGATGCTTATCAAATAGGTCTTCAAGAGTTGCTTGTAGGGTGTCTTTGTTGCTTGGCATTTTGAATCCTTCAGTTTAAGAACAGCATTTTGAATGTGAGTGTCAACTTGGGGCAATACTTCGTAGTAGTCCCCATTTGCTTGGTTCAGGTATCCCACGTACTTACCTGTGTACTTGGAACCAATAATTACTTTGGACATAGCTATCTCCAGACATAAAAAAAGGCTACCGAAGTAGCCTTGTTTGGTTGTGTGCTGATTAGCACTTCTTTGGGGGTTTTTTACCGCCAGAGTCTTTCATCGGTTTCTTCGTTGCCATATCAACCTTTCAATTTGGATTTGAGTTCATAGCCCATGAGAGGCCATATTTTTTGTGTAGCATTCTCACGAGCAATTTTACGTCCAATTTCAGCATCAAAGTTCTCAGGTGAAGCACAAGCTGATTCACCAGTAACGGTGAAGCCATTCTTGAGTACGAGTACACAGAATGTCAGCAAGCCCAATGCAATGCCTTCAGAGGGTTCACCTGCCTTATTGCTGCCAGCTTCTTTTGCAGCCATTTCTGCACCTTGTTTTGCAGTGAAGTAAAAGACGTTTGCAATATTGGCTTGAATATCAGCAGGTGTAATACGTGGAGCAGTCAATCCTTTATCTTGGATTTCCTGCTCAATACCTTGATCATCAGTACGTGGTGACGTGATATTGTTCATGATTAAACAGCCATGCTTTCCAAGGTGCCATTTGCTTTAGCATCAGCAAAGACTTTTGGCGATCTTCCCCGGCCAGACCATTCTTTACCAGATACAGGGTCTTTCCATTTAGGAGCAACCTTCTTGGTAGGCTTAACATTTTTGGTGAGTTCATCAGTAGTAATACTGAATTGAACCATCAATGTTTTCACCGTTTGCAGAGCCTCTTTTCGCTCAGTCTTAGTGACTTCGGCGATTTGATTTTCGATGGCTTGCTTTTGTGCAATGAGTTCTGTCAGAGACATTTAAGTTCCTTGGTTGGTTGAAAAACTTGATTCTACTTGAAAAATGAAATCTTGCAATTTATCCACTGTGTCATCCTGAAAGAGATTGAATATAGGTATAGATTGCCGTTGAGCAAGCCGTATAGCCTGACCAGTTCCACCAGTTGCATTTCCGTCCTTTGTCCAGCAGATGACCATTAAGACTGGTGTCTTAAGGTCCATCCCCAGAATTTGATAAACATTCCTTGTATGAAGCATTTGAGCAGCTTCACTACACGCTTTCCAGTTTGGATGTGTGTTTTGAGCTATGGCTATTGCCTCCATATGATTCTTGAGGCAATGCACAGCATAAGTATCATTAACGCCATGCCTTGCTTTATGGAAGCCACCCCAAGGAACATATATTTCCTTGGTTCCAGTACATCCTTCTTCAAAAGCAATGTCTGCTCCATCAGCATGGCCAGATCGAAGCATCCAGCCACGTTCTGATAACGTAGAGGCAATGCCCCTCATTAGGTCACAAACGTCTACAGGCGTACTGCGTGATCCCACTCCAGCGTATGCTAGTTTCATTTTGGTTCCTTAAGATGGTGGCAAGAGTTCTTCAAATGGATTGCCATCAAACATTTTGGCAAGAGGACTAACTTCATATTCCCCGTTGACAACACTGACAGCACATACAGTTATGACAGGTTTCCCTGTCTCAATATCTGTACATTCCACGAGAACTACATCTTCGTTTTTTAATGCTTTTTTCAAAGTTTCAAAGTTAGCTTTGTGTCCTTTACTGATCATGCTATGCCTCCATGATTGTTAATAAATTGAACAACCTGTTCAATAGGTACATAAGCTGAAGGCTCATCGTCTGAATAATCAAACTCAGTCACTTCAGCAGCATTACGAATGCACCACACTTCCACTTCCGTGTAAGGACCAAAGTCTTCACGAGGTTCAGAGTAATGGTCTTTGCTTGCCTGAATGGAAGCAGTGGTGCCATCCTTGCATTTCAGCACAGGAGCGACTTCTTGAAGTGCAACACTCAGGTGCAATTGAAGTTTGGCTAGAGTATTGCTAAGTACGACGAGTGAGTTCATTTTTACCACCAGTAAATAAATTTTTGGTTTACGGATTGTTTACGTTCAAGAATGTCAGCCTGTTCCTTGATAGGCCAGTTGGCTTTCTTGTTCATTGCATAGCCGTGCTTCAGCTTATCCAGCTTGACACGGCGTTGCTTGACAGTTTGCTGATAGTTCTTCATTCTTCAGTTACCTCTTTGTTGATTTGATCAAGCAAGTTACTAGCACCATTCTTTTGCAAGTCCCACAGTCTGCTTAATTCAGCTTCTGATGGAAAGCCATAAGCAAATAGTGCAGCAAGGTCTTCAGTATTGATAGGACCAAGCTTTGCATTCACTTGGAAGTAACGCAGTGCATACACATACATAACAGCCGTACCTGGACTGTTACAGAGCATACAAAGCATCATCTTGACTGGTTCAGTCATGGTCAATCCAATGAATTGAGCACGCTTGTCAATGATTTTGTACACAAACTCTTCTTTGAGTTCTTGTCCAATGTCTTTCTTTGCAGACTCTGCCAAGCGGCACATCATGAACACTTTAGTAAGCTGTTTGTCCATTGGTATAGTGAGTGCAGAGATAAACTCTATTGCCCAGTTCTTCCATTGAGTATTGATAGACATGATATTTCCTTAGATTGAGTAAGTGACTACTGCCACATGTTTGTTTTGACGTTGCATAAAGTGCAGCACCAGCACCATGCACTCCAGCCAAATTACTCCCGAAGCAAAAGATTGTTATGTTGATTCTCCATTGATTGTTGAACAAGATCAGAAGCGACGCAGGAGCAATAGCCAACTTTGTTGAGTCAAACTTGGTCTATTTCTGGTGTCTAAAACACCCTGATAGTCTTTAAGTAGGCTTATGCCAAATGGAGCAATATCTCAACAGTTAGTCTTAGTATTTCTACTTTGATGTTCTACTCAAGTAGAACTAAGTTTGCCTATCGAGTGTTAAAAAAAGCAGGCACTACCATCCCTATTGGGACAGCAGTGCCTTGGCTTTTACAGAGCGATCTTACGCAGGAACGGGTTAACAGCAGGGTCTGTGAGTTGCACGTTAGCAGCAGCATCGTTGACACGACGCATTTGCACTTGCAGGTTCACAATGCGTTCACCGCCAGCAGGCAGATCAGCAGCAGCAGTAAGCAGTTGCTTCAAGAGGTCGTTCTTGGCAACTTGCATTGCAGCGAAGACCTCATTGGTGCTGGTGGTAGCGACTTCTTCCATCGTGTCCAAGGGCAGACCCATTGGCAGATTAATGAAGCGTGTTTCCATAGTGCCATCAGTTGCAGGCACTTGGATTTCATAACCAAGATTCATCCAAATCTGTGCTTTTGGACGTGCTGTAGCAGTAGTAGCAGCAGTTTTGGCAGCAAATACGGGCTTGGTGATCGAGATAGCGTTGGACATGGTGTTCTCCTAGAACGGTTGATTAATAAGGGATGATTCCCAAAAGCGACGCAGGAGCGCCGTTTTCACAAGCTACTA
>Ga0209582_1000452_pt1 | contig 26756 bp, 33 predicted proteins | sample KloWWTmetKNB5Kit_FD_187176 | JGI IMG/M metagenome (GOLD analysis project Ga0209582, IMG submission 187176) | Active sludge microbial communities from Klosterneuburg, Austria, studying microevolution and ecology of nitrifiers - Klosterneuburg... | ecosystem: Engineered > WWTP > Aerobic digester >...
AAGTATGGTATGAATCAACCCGCTCGTACGGAATTCTCTTCGTCCCCATCGTCTAGCCTGGCCTAGGACATTGCCCTTTCAAGGCAGTAACACGGGTTCAAATCCCGTTGGGGACACCACTTCCTTTGTACGACCCGTCAGCAGCCGGCCGATCGAGGCCATCCCCTTAAACTCAAAATAAATGCCTTCTTCGCCTTCTACTGGCGTCAGCGGTATGCGATTGCCGTTAAAGAGCTTTCCGAGAATCTGCCGGGTGGGTGCAACCTGACGCGTCATCATGGTCTGCCAGGATGTTCTGAAGTGGGCCCGCAGCTCCTTTTCCAGTTCATCATAGTCGGTCTGATCAAGTTCTTGGCGATGGTCGAGCTCGCTTAGCGCTTCAAGGAGTGCGGTTTTACGATCGTTACACTGCTGAAGAGCTTGAACCAGTGCCGGGATGTCCCCGCCGGCGGCAACGGCGGCCACCAGCCTCCCGCTTTCGGCATCCACTGCCGAGATCTGCTGATGGTACCGTTCGCGATTGTGCCTCTTTTCTTTTTGGGAGGCTCGAAACTTATCCAGCGCCTTCCGCACTACGGTATCGGTAACGTCAGGGTGGAGCACCTCTTTTCCAAATACCCCGAGGACTGCCTCATTTGCCGCATCCATTGGCGCCAGGTGACGATTTGAGCACGCTGTTCGACCTCTGAGGTGGTATGTCATGCAGCCGTAGAAATAAGCTCGCGCGCCCTTTCTGAAGCTGCTCTTCACGTATACGCTGCCCCCGCAGAGTCCGCACTTGATGAGACCGGTGAGAAGATATTTTGAATCAAGGTTGCTCGCTGGTCGTCCCCACAGCTCGCCTTTTGTGCCTCGCAAATAGACGGAACGTGTTGCGCTCAGGCGATCGTGAGCCGCTTTCCAGTCAGCTTCGGAAACAATTTGAAGGTGTGGGAGATGGAGTTTCACCCAATCTTTTTCTGGTCGCTTCCGTTGTTGTTGAATGCCCCAGGGATTCCGCTTCTTTGTTTTGTTCCAGATCAGCTCTCCGAGATAGAGACGGCGAAAAAGGACACTCCGGACAGACGAAGGGCTCCAGGAGATTCGTCGCCCGACGCTGTTACGAGGGGCGGGGAGGCCTTCGTCATTGAGCAGTCGAGCGATCGATACCATCCCTTTGCCGGCAGCACACAACCGAAAGATTTTGCAGACGACGGCGGCCTGTGCCTGGTTGATCCTGCGCTCGACGTGGTCTCGTTTTGGTCGGCCATAGGCATCCATGACGGAGGAGAGGATTTCGACATTGTCGAATCCATAGACCCGGCCGCCGGTGACATGGCCCAGCAGTGCTTTGCGATGCATGGCATCAAAAGTCCTCTGCTGTGCGCGATAGCGTTCCCCCTCGTCCATGAGCCCGGTGAAGGCGAGGCGCATCTTATCCATGAGGTTGTCCAGCACGATTTCACGATTGTCGAGGTAAGCAAAGATGCGAATTCCGGACAGTGAGAATTGCTTGAGGACGTGCGCGGTCTCGATCGATTCACGACCTAAACGGCTTTCATCCATCACGATGAGGATCCGGAACGGCGCTCGACGTTTCAGGGCGCTGAGTAGCTGCTGGAAACCCGGCCGGCGCTCAAATTCTGCCCCGCTGATTCCGTCGTCTTCATAGACATGTTCGTCGGCTACGGCCCATCCCCTGGCGGCAGCATAGGCGTGGGCGCGGGCTTTCTGTCTTTCCACAGAGCGAGCGTCTTCACTCATTCCCGTTTGAGCCGTGGACTTTCGGACATAGATCGCGGCGTGCATGTTGCCCTCTGAGGTGATGGGTGAGGAAAGTCCTTCACTGGCCATCACTTAAGCTCGTTCGCCGATTCAGTCAACGAATTTATATGCTTACGTCCCTGGGGGGATTGAACCGTACCTCTCCGATGTGTCTGAAAATCCTGGTAGAGTGACTCTGCTAAGAGGTCGGTGATTTCCTCAAAAAGTTCCGGCGGCCAAGGCCTTCCAGAGGCACAATCATGAGGATGAGAGATCGATCCAATCACTTTTCTATGCTCGCTCTTGCCCATATCTCGTGAAAATCGCCCGGGCCTCGGTTTGCAATTCCAGGAGGGTGTCGTAGGCAAACCCATCCCGGAGGCGCCGCCCCAACCGATTGACGGTCGAGGCGATCGCATCCAGCAGTTCATCCGACTTCTTGAGCAGTTCGCCATGTGCGGTAGTGCCGGCGAGCTCGCTCAAGATAGCTTCTCGGATTTGTCGGTCGCGATGAGCCAGGCCGGTCGTAATCAGGCCCAGTGCCGTTTCGATTCGACGCACAGCCAGGCGACGCGTTTGGGCTCTCCCGAGGTCTTCAGCCAGTTGCATCTCAGGTGTACCCCAGCTTGGTGTGGATGACGTCGGGCATGTGCCTCACGAGCTGCTTCGCCATCAGCCGGCCATCGACGTAGAGGTTGATCTGCTGCGTGCCGGAGCCGCCGAAGCCCATCGCGGATTGCATGAACTTGGCGCCGCGATCGTTCAGCGGAATGGCGGCCTCAGGCGAGCCCGCTTCGGCAAATTTGCCGATCGTCGGACCGGTCATAATGCCGCCGTCGGCGAATGGGGTGGCGAGAGCCGCAGTCGCGACGCCGATGGAAGTTCCTAATGCCGCTTGCAAGGATCCGACGCCCACAGCCACGGCCGCCGTACCGGTAGCGAGCAATGTTCCGGCGGCCGCGAGCATGGTGGCTCCGATGGGTGCGGTGAAGACGCCTGCGACAAGAGCAGCGCCAATTCCGGCCATGATTGAACTGACCATCGATACAACGATTTGCATCGTCGCCATCGCCGCGTTACCAACAGCCGCGATTCCGCTTAATGCTCCAATTACTCCGGCCGAGATAGCCTTGTTCGTCGCCATCACGATTCCGAGTCGAGCGGTTTCTCCGGCAACGGTTGCCGCTGTCTTGGCCGATTCCGTAGCGGCATGTTGAGCCGCCTGTGCGCTGGCCGCCGTTTGGCCGAAGATGAGTTGCTTGCCTTGCTCGAGGATAAAGGCGAGGGTGGCTTGGACGGCCATGTTCACAAATGAGGTCAGAATGGTCGTCCACACTGATTGGAGGAAGTCCGCGAAGGTTTTGGTACCCTGCAGCATCCCCACAATCGCCTGCGAGAAGCTTTGGACAATCGACGACCAGGTAAAGGCCGCACTTTGCCGAATAGCGTCCATCTGCTCCGTGAAAAAGCTTTTATGTTGAACCCCGAGGGCATTGAGCTTGTTCGTTTTAGCGATCTCGATATTTTCAATCGCCATCGCCTGCAATTGTGCGTCCTTGATGGTCTCCATCACCTGTCGACGCCGGGCCTCTGCGGTGCGTTCGATCTCGTAGCGTTGCGCGTCTTCCCCGGTCATCGCGGCCTGGCGAATCTCTTCGAACATCTCGATTTCGCGTTTTTGTTCCTCGATCTTGATGGCGCTGAGCTTCATCGTCTTGGTGCGCTCGACGCTCTCCAGCAAGGACGCCCGCTCAATTTCATCGCTGACGTTGTCTTTGATGAATCGGGCGCGGGTGGCGGCCTCTTCTTCGATGAGTTCGATCTGTTTTCGACCGTCGGTCATATGCTCAAGCCACAGTGTGTGCTGCAGGGCCGACGTCTGCTTGGCCAGATCCTGCTCATTTTTGAATCGGGCGTTGACGATCCCCCCGAGGGCCTCTTGAGCCTTGCCCTCGGCCAGCGTCTGGCGGTATTGCTCCAGCGATTGTTCAAGGATGAGTTTCCCCAACGCGGCTTCCCGCTCGGCGTTATAGAAATCGATGGCCTGCGCGTCTTGTTGAGGCCCATTCACGGTCGGAAAGGCTTTCAGAGCATGACCGGCCCGCTTGACGGCCGCGACGGCCTGTTCGACCTTCTTCGTCACCACGTCGATCGGACCGGTCGAGTTCTTCGACATCAGTCCGAAGTCCATCGCGATCTGTTCGGTGTAGAGCTTCAGCTGGTGCTGGTTCTTCGCGAGCATCTCCTCCAGGGTCTTGGCGTGCTCCTGGAAAATCTTTCCCCCTAGCATGTCAGGCAGCTGCGCCCCCAACTTGGTGATGTTCAGGGCGAACTGCTCCAGCATCCCGATCATCACCGTGAAGGTGGAGACCACCACATACCCCAGGGCCTTCAGCCCCAACAGCAGATAGTCCACAAACGAACTGTTTTTGATGTCGATCGAGGCCTTGGCGATGGAGCTCATGATCGAGAGGAGATCGGTGGCGGCCGTGACGAGGGCCCGCACGTCTTTCTGAATCTCGTCTTTGATCCACTCCCGATTCGCCTTGACCCAGCTCAGCACGCCGTCCGTGACTTCGGTGAGAATCGGGATCAAGACCTGCGCGATATCGTTCTTGAAGCCCTCGGCGGCAAACCCCAGGCGGGTGAGGCTATCGTTGAAGGCTTCGGCCCCCTGCGCGGCGTCGGTCGTCCAGACCACCCCGAGCGCCTTCGCTTCTTCCATCTGTGCGCGGATGGCCGCAGACCCCTGGTTGAGCAGCGGCAACATCTGCATGCCGCTTTTCCCGAACACCTCTTGGGCGAGGGCCGCGCGCTTCGTCTCGTCCTCCATGTGCGCCAGCTGGTCGGCCGCATCGAGCATGACGTCGTTCAATGGGCGGAGGGTGCCGTCGGCTTCCTTGTACGTGACGCCGAGCGCCTGAAAAGTCGTTCTGGCCTGTGTGGACCCTGTCGCCGCGTCCTGTTGCGCCCTGGCGAGCTTGCCCATGCTGGCGGTGAGCTGATCCATGGATACATCTGAGAGATCAGCCGCGAACCGAAGGCCGGACAACGTTTCTACCGCCACGCCGGTCTTTTGAGAGGCCTTATTGATCTCGTCGCCCACCAGGGCGGAGGACTTGGTCATCGAAATCAATGCGGCTCCGGTGGTCGCGGCTACCGCCGTCAATGCCCCGAGCGCGACGGTGCCGATCTTGGCCGCGTTGGAAACCAGCTTCCCGAAGTCGTCTGTATTGCGGGCGGCGCGGTTCAGTTCCTTCTCCATATTGGAGGCATCCATTTTTAGCCTGATAATGAGGCTGCCTGTGTCACCCATTCTTCACCTCCTCAAAGGGCACATCTTCATAGGGATACCCAAACCCGGCGCAGATGGCCTTGATGACTAAAAATCCGAAGCGCTCATAGTTGTCTTGTGTGATGAATCGTTTCACCAACTTCAGCCGGAGAGGTGGGCCTCCTCGTTGTAACCCGGCCCAGATCATGTGCTGAGTGAAGGGGAGATCCACCGGGCATTCGAGTGGTCGGGTTGTTTTAAACATTCCAAATTGATCCGTGGCCAAGCGAATGGCGCCTGCGTCGATGAGGAGTTGACGTGGGCCACTGAGCTGGATCGGTAGACTTCGCGGAGTGGTTCGGCCTGGTAAATGTTCCGTCATGCGGACATCTCCTTCAGTCGTCGATTCGGGTGATCTGTGTTCATAGGCCTGTCCGTTCGGTCATCGACCGCTGCAAATATTCCCGGATGAACCGGATCAGCTCGGCGCGCAAGACGTAGGCCTCGCCGATGTTGTCCCGGTAGCATTCGAGCTTTCCGGCAGTCATCCAATACTGAACAGTCGATCGATACACTCCGAGCAGCTGAGCTATGGCCGCCGGGCTGAAGCAGGGAAAGGCCGGCACGCTCACGGGGACGGGCTGTGGCGATGTCGGGACAGGTTGAGAAGCACGGGGTGCTTCCGTGGAATCTGACCTCCGGTCGAGTGACTTGCGCGGAACCCATCCCTCTCGGCGTCCTCCTGTCCATGTCATCGATCACGTTTCACCCAGCTCGTTCGTGGTCGCGCTTCTGGGTCCCGATGGACCCAGCTGGATCGATCCGGATCGACCGGTGCAGGCGCCGGCGGCGGCTCATGTCGCATCACTGTTAAGGTGTCGAGGTTCGGATTGAGGATCGCGAGCGCCGTCATGGCATAAATCCGGAGATCGAGCGCCTCATTGCGGCTACGCTTCTTCCGGTAATACGATCCCATCAATACGCCACGTTCCCACTTGTTGACGCGTTCTTCTGCTGTGAGTTGCTTGAAATATTCGAATTCGTCTTCGGTGTAGGCCGTGAGGTTTGGGAAATGGCAGTACCCTGGACCGAAGTCTTCGAGCTTCAAGCGGTCGAATAGCGTGTCTTTGGAGGTGTCCGTTCCGGCCAAAAACAGGCGGATGCCGTTGATGATGCTGCCCATCTTGTAAACAGGGGCACCTGGCTGGCTGGATCCCTTCACGGCCCAGATGCGGCGATTCTGCCGTGGTAGGACAAACTCATAGACTTCCTTTGCGTGGTGACCAGTGTCGATGCAGGCTGTTGCGATGGTCAGAAACCCACCGGTTTCATGATCCCAGGTTCGCTTCAACCACTCGTCCACTTGATCCCATAGAGTCTTGTCCGTTGGCGATCCGAACCACTTCCGGTAGTCGATCGACCAGCTTTCCTGGCCCTTGCCCCAGCCGACAAGCTCCGCCTCAATGCGGTCTTTCTGCACATCGATCCCGGCGGTCAACACCACGACCCCTTCGGGTACCGGTGCCGGATAAATTTCGACTCGGTTGTGAAGGTCGGATTCCTCAATCCGTTCGCCGCCTTCTTCCCACGTCTGCGCAAGATTCGTGTTGATAAACGTCTGCATGGCTCGAAAATCATGGTTGTGGTTGATCTCCGTCCACTCAGAGGCTAACTTGGCCCAATTGTTGACCCAGCCATAGGGCGCATAGAGCGCATTGAGCCAGAACCCGGCGGCCTTGGGCATTCTTCCGTTTCCGGCTGCCTGAGCGATCCACTGACCATCCGCCAGCATCCGCGTCTTATGCTCTTCGCCGATCAGTTCGTGACACTGTTCACACAGAACCTTCGCCTCTTCTGGCTTACCTTCCGGCCAACTGAGGTTTTTCCACATCAGGACCTGTCCATGGTCACAAAATGGGCAGGGGACGAAATGTTTTCTCTGGTCGCTTTCGAGGTACGCTTTCTCGATCACGCTCGTTTGCTTCAGCAGTGGAGTGGAACAGCGGTAGATCTTATGTCTGGCATAGGTCAGGGTGCGTTTTTCAGCAAGCTCGCATGGAGATCCTTCGCCGTTGACGTCGAACGGGTAGGCGTCGCACTCATCCAAAAATAGATTCCTCGCAGACATGAATCGCAGGCCTGGACCGGAATTCGCTCCAGTCAAACACAACATTCCTCCGGTAAATTCCTTCGACGTGATGGTGTTGCCTGAATCGCGAGAGCGGGATTCACGAACTAATCCCCTGAGGCAAGGCACGAGATCGAGCATGGGCTGAATTTTCTGTTTCGAGAGCTTGCCTGCGAGGTCGAGACTCGGCTCAACCAAAAGCATAGTGGATGGGGCTCGATGGATCGTGAACCCGACCCAGTTTTTCCCTGCCTCAGTGCCGCCGATCTGCGCGGGCTTCATGAACACAATCTCGCGTACAGGGGAGCCTGGAGATAGCACGTCCATGATCTCGCGCAGATACGGCGTTCGGCTTGTACGCCACCGCCCAGACTCTGAATTCCAGGAAGGCAAGACCATGTGCTGATCTGCCCACTCCGAAATGGTTTCGATGGGGTCAGGTGTCAGGCCATTCAGTAGATGTTCGACAGCTTGTGTCGGCTCGGCCAGTTCCATCATGGGAGCTGCACGCGCTTTCTATTCTGAGTTGGAAGCCGAAATCCTTTTCTCAATGCGTTTCGTATGAGCATTCTCACCGCCTCGATTTCAGACCGCCGCCAACATTTTTTGTCCTTTGACATCGGGTGCCTTGGCTAAGTTTTCGAGTACGTGGTGAATCTCATCGCGCAGCAGATTGAAGACCGCTGTTTGGTCACTTTCCGCAGCCAGCGGGCCAGCCAACCTGTCAGGTAGATTCTCGAGAGTGTCGCGGATCTGCCGGCCAGCGGTGAACCAGGCCTTCGTAACCGCATCCCGCGACATCAATTCTCCCGTGATACGCTTCAGCCGTACTTGTTTGAGTTCATTGTCCAATTCGAGTTTCCGGGTAAGTTGCTTATCACGGCCCTGCCGTAGATCCTTCTTCTTCAAGAGTTGGACGTAAGCCAGCACAGCCTTTTTGGGATCGTGCACCCCGTTCACAGGTGAGGGCAGAATGCCTTCCTTGATCATGGCGCCGACCCGCTGACCCGACACTCCCAGAGCCTCGGCTAACTCGGTGTTCGACCATCCATAGGCTGCGAATAAACTGGGTTCGGCGAACATTAGAAAATAAAATCCTTCATAATTGCCCTACACGCACGCGTTTCTTTCTTCCTGGCTCACGCTATGGATCGCTTCCTGATCGCTTTCCTGAGCCTTGCACGCTCTCTCCATCAACCCAGAAAAAAAACATCATAGCCTACCCAAATACCGAGATCAGGCGACCCCCGATAATCTATTTGGCGCGGAAGGACCCGCTAAGCCTGTAAAGGCAATGCGATAGAGACGACCATCCTTCATCGTCGCAAGGCTCTCCAATACGCAAGAAATTGGCTGATGGATGAGAACTCGCGACGAAGTGGATCGCTCATGTTCAAGGCCATGGTTGCTAGCTCTTCGTTCGGGATGCGGGCGAGCGCGGCATCAGGCCACGGCGTGGAACTCAGGCGTTCAGCCGCAGCCAGCGCCTCATCAAGTGACCTGGTCTTCATTCGCTCGAGGCGGACACTATCCGATGATGCAGGCGGAGCTGTGTGCGGCATGGCCTTCTGGATCTGCGGCCGATGTCCCAGCGTGGTACGCACTGTTCGACCGATGGTGTCGCTGAGTATGTGGCGAAGCTTATTGTCCAGCGAGGATATCTGAGTGGTATTCAAGGTCGTCATGCGCATCCTTTCATTGTTATGAGCGATGGCCTCAGGCTCTTGGGCCATTCAATCAGGTAGCATCGTCTCCACATGCCGGCGCCACGTGCGAAGCTCCTGGCTTGGTTCCCCAGACGGTTGGGAGAGGAAGCACCAGGCCGGATCAGCATGGAACAGTCTGAACGACGGCGTGCCGGCCATGGCAGATTTGAGGTCTTGTTTTTGGCAATGCCGGTGAAGCCGATGAAGCTCCGAATTCAATTCAGCCGCATGATCGAGGCATGCGGCTAAGGCTTGAACTGTGGCGCGGATGGTGGCTTCAACCGGTCGCGCCATGCGCACCTTCGCTTGCCGCTCGATGTCCTTCAGTGTCTGTTGCAGCTTGGTGACAGCTGACGCAATTGGGGCGGCCTCGACCGCGAGGCGACCGAGTTCCTCCCGGCAGCTGACCAGCTGGTGCTGAATTGGATCGTCAGCGCCTTCGGGGCTTTCGCTCAGGAGGATGCTTGCTCGCACCTGAACAAGCTCTTGCTCATGGTCAGCCACGAGTTGTCTTAGCTCGGACATACGCTGTTCAATTTCTTCTCCGCGCGTTCTGAGACGCTGCATCTTGTGGGATGCCGCGACGAATTCTTGATCGTTTCTCCAGTCCATTCGCTCAACTTCGCTGATGTCCACAGAAACCTCCTTGGATCGCAGGCAAGTCCGTTGCCGATCGGGGCCATGATGGCCGGTCAGTGTTTGTAGGCGGGAACGCCCGTCTCAACTCGGTCGTTCCCGCCGAGGCACGGCGCCGTGACGTTCGCATGATCGAAGCCACGGAGCCCTGCTCTGAAAGAAGGATGTCGTCAGGAGATTCGAACGAAAGCTCGTTCAGAAAGTGCGCCGCGAGCTGTCGAATGAATTGGAGAATCGGCCCGCTGGGAAAGGTCTCATGCTGGTTGTTCGGCATCATTCTCTCACCCACGATTCCGTGTCTCTCTGCTGCGGAGCCGAGCCACCACAAGGCGACTCGACCCCAGGTGAGATGCAGACTTGCTGATGCCGGTCACCCGCCGGAATTCAGTTCCCAAACCGTGTTCGCCCGACCGCGCGCTCCCCAGGACTAGAGCGGGGAATCTCATGCTGAAGGTGAGAAGAGAAGAGCAGAGAAGAGTTGAGCTGAGATGAGGGCTCATCTTGCTCCTCCGCCGAGGCGTCCGACGACGGCAACAATTTGCGTCACTCGGCTGCATGGTTCGCAGGCCGACTGGGAGCTATCCTTTGTGGACGTTTCGACTTTGACGATAAACATGTAGTTCGCGAAGGTGCTTACTTTGAACTTCACGACATCGATTGACGGATCAAATTTGGCGATCGCACGCATCCATGCAGCAAGTTTGGAGCGCAGCGGGGCCTTTCTCGTAGATCCTTTGCCGGAGTCCAGATTGAGGTAGGCATCGAGAACCATGCCGAAGTATTGGCACTGGGTGGTTAGTTTGAATTTCAGAGCGAGCAGGTCGCGCTTGAATCGTTTTTCTTTTCTGCAGGAGATACAGACGGCTTCATATTCCCCAGTTTCCACCAGGAGCAGAGCTTTGGGCGTCGAAATGATCAAGTCGTCGAATGCGGGCTTCAGCCCGACATCATCAAGCAATCGTCCTGCGATGTCTGTCTGATCAAGCATGCGATTTGCCGCCCAGTTTATGATTTCCCATCTGGTGATCTCTTGCTACCCTCTCGAGTCGGAGGCGCTCAACATCGCCAAGCATGAAAATTCTCTGGCCCGTCGATGTTTGTCTGGCTGCTAACTTTCCGCATCGATGAAGCTGACGAATGCGCTCTGGACTGAGGCCTAGCAACTTCGCGGTTTCTGACGTGGTGAGAATTTCAGACGGCATGGCTTGAGCCTACAGGAGCCGTAAGATTGCCAACACCCCGAGGGGATTAAAGGTGTATGGTGGTGGAGATACGTAGTTATTTGAGGCGGGCGAGGCAGGATTCGATGCGCTGCTTATTTAGGAAGTTCTCGATCTCCTTATGAGTAATAAGGAAGACTCTGTGGGTCTGTCCATCCTCTATGGCTTCAGTAGCTGCTTGTAGGCGAGCATGGGCCGTCCGTGGAGTGAATAGAGTTGTAAGGACGCCTATCGCATTAAGCTTGCCCACATGGCCCGATTGAGATCTGGAAGAGGGCTTTTTCTTCGTTCGCTGATTCCATTTGGTATATGCCAGAAGTTGCTGTGTGCAGTAATCGTCCAACTCATTGGCCAGGCGCTGTGCCCCGTGAGGTCCGCCACTTCTCGTGCTTCGCTTCAGGATGGTCAGCAAGGGATGAGGAATGCCTACCGTTTCTGGCTCAGGTGTCCGAGTATTGCCAGGCGAGGCCAAACGCCCAGGGATATCATCGGAAAGAGCGGAAATAAAACTCCTGATGGATTGCTTAACTGCTTGGAGTTCCTTGCGGTCTCGAGTATCGGCGGCCCGCAACCTTTCCAGAAACCGTTCGCGAATCTCAGAGTTCCTAGGTGCTAACTCGAATACGCTAACCAATGGCAGCCTGTCGATGAAGTTCAAGAGCGTGCGCCATGGGCTGTCCGAAAGGGTTTTTGCGGCAGAGATGTAAGCTTGATGCCTTTCGCGATTTCCTCGAGCTTCCAACCATGCCTCATGCAGTTTTGTGTATTGAGCGACGAGTTCATTATCGAGGGCTTTAAGACGCCTGTCGTTAATCAGATCCAGGAATTCCTCGTCCATCTGGCTGTTCGGTTCTGATTTGGCTATAACTGTCAGAACTCGAGCTCGGTACCATTCTGCAGAAAACTTCTTCGCCATTGTGAGCCTCGGCTAGTTCATAGAGAAAAGCTCTCGTCCGATTGTTGCTTTGGAGCCGAGCCACCACAAGGCGACTCGATCCCAGGTGAGATACAGGCTTGCTGATGCCGGTCACCCGCCGGAATTCAGTTCCCAAACCGTGTTCGCCCGACCGCGCGCTCCCCAGGACTAGAGCGGGGAATCTCATGCTGAAGGTGAGAAGAGAAGAGCAGAGAAGAGTTGAGCTGAGATGAGGGGTCATTGAGACCTTCTTTTTTGGCGGTCAATGAAGTTCATTTCTTGGTTTCTCCGGGCTTTCCCGGCGCGGTGCGGCGATCAATGATATCTCGTCGCGTCACGCCGCCAGTCCAGCATTCTATGAGAATTTGGCCGGTGAAATTTGTCGGCAGATTCCGAATATCTTCTAAGACCCAATGCGGTAGTTCCAAGGAAAGGCCTCCTATTTTAGGTCGTTTCAATTGGTGCGGGTTTCCATTTTTTCGCGCTCGGTGGCTGCGATCGCATCTCTTCATATAGTTTCATTATCAGTCCATCAGTGTAGCTCAGGTATAAACCAAGAAAAATTGAGGTCTCTTCCGCGAGGCCTTGTTCGCCGCTATCGACCAGGCGGTCACGTAACTTTCTGAGACCGATCTGCGCGCCCTCGAAATTTCCAAGGACATCCTGCAGGTTGTTCACTGGGGCATCACACGAAAGACTGAGTAGCTGGTGACTCATGGAAGGACTCCTTTCAGTTGGTCGCAGAGCGACGGTGGTTTGTGAATGGGGTCGATGTCCTGGGATGCGACTCCCACCAGGGAGGGAGTGTGTGCTGGTGATGCGATGACGGGCGCGGTGTCGCCCTTGCGAGATCGCACACGCGCTCATCCTTCGCGGCCTCTCGGAAGCGCTCCACCACTAGCTTTTCTAAGACCGTCACGGCCGCGCGCAGCTTGGGGTTCCAGTTGTGAATGTACTGCTCACCCATGCCATGCAGGCGATGGCCGAGGAGCTTTTCAGTCGTCGCATACTCGACACCCGCCTCGCAGAGCCACGTCGCCGCTGTGTGGCGCAGATCATGGAAGTGCAGGTCCTGCACCACGGCCCTCGCGCACGACTCAGCCCATCGGTGCTTGAATGACCCGGCGTCGCGCCACTGGCTGAAAAATCGGCCTCCGATGCGCGGAAGTGTTCCACGTAGAAACCAACTGGCGAGAGGAGACAAGGGGAGTTCCTCCGGCACGCGCTTGAGCCGACTGCCACGGACCGGAATGAGCCATTCCCCATCTGTCCGCTCCGTCACCCAGTCCTGCTCGATGGCGATGATTTTCGCCTCGCGCAACGTTGTCAGCAAGGCCAGCATCATCATCCGCTGAATGGCCGGCGCGCTCAGCTGATAGATCCGATACAGTTCCCACGGCTTGGCGACGCGGGTGCGCTGCGCGCCGATGGGGAGATCGAGCGCAAGAAGGCGATTCTTGTCAAGGTCCTCATTGGCGACGGCATAATTCAGTAGCCCGAGCAAGACACCGCACTCCCGCCGGATCGTGCCGTCTGCGGCCGTTTCTGCTCGCCGATGGGCGATATAGGCCACACCGTCCTCGAGTTTCAGTGAGTGGAGCGGGCGGAGACCAAAAAACGGGATCAGATGGCGCGTCAAAATGGTGCTCGGGCGATCGATCGCCATGAGGGCCTTGCCGTGCAGGCGGTCCAGATACTTGGGGACGAATTGGGCGAACGTCAGGCCGGTAGCGGTGGAATCCGGCCGCGCGTGCGAGTGAATCGCCGCGAGTACCTGCACCATCGACTCGTGCTCCTGGTCGCTGGTGAGGTTGTAGCCTAGAACCGGCCGATACCTGGCGCCACGATAACGGCAATCGAGAATGGAGCGGACCCCCAGCGGGGTGGCTGTGCGCGTGATCCTCATGGTGCCTGCTTTCTGGCCAGCGCCGGGCTCCGATGCCGGATGGGTTTGCCAGGCTTGCTCGGCGGCATGTCATTGTACCGCACCGCCAGGAGAGGCAGCGCTGGGCTACGCACAACGGTCTTGGGTGTGGCGATGTCGATGACGAGCCCTTGTTTCTGCCGCAGCACGTAGGCTTCCAGGTCGACCACGTCATAACGCAGCTGGCCTCCGATTTTCGCCCGCGGCACAGGCAGGCGTCGCAGCGTGCGCAGGGAAATTTTGAGGAAGGCGGCCGTTTCCGCCGGTGTCAGTAGCGTCATCGGCGCACCGTTCCTGTCGCCGTCGAGGGCCTGCGATTGCCCCCGATGGCCTGTTGTTCGATGTGTTCGAGTTTCGTTCGAAGGAGACCGAGCACGCCGGTCACCTCTGGCATGTCAGGATAGGTCTGCCAGGCTGCGCGAAGCACCGCCTGCGCCTCTCGGATTTCGCTCAAGAGGTCATCATTCTGTGATCGGTGCAGAATCTGCGGGGTCATGGGTCACCGTCCTTTCTTGGGCTGTTTCATCTCTGCATTCAGAAGCGGGTGCTCGATCAACGGGCCCCAGTGCAATTTCTGGAACTCTCCTTCGCAGCTGTGCGCATCGCGCACGGCGTCGATCTCCGTCAAGGATTCACTGAGCGTGCTGATCGCCGCGTCGAGAAAGCGCACGGCTTTCCGTTTGGAGACGAATGGGCCGTAGAGGCGCGGAAAGAGGCCGGTCACAGTGAACCGGCAGTACCAGACCCGCCGGCCGCGTGGCGTCGTTGCTAACACCAACCAATCTTCCTGCGGGGGCATCTCAAGCTGGGTGATGCGCTCGGTCTGTGGTCGTGTCGGCTGTGCTGGATGCATGATGGTGAGTGCGGTCGTCATGAAGACACCTCCTGGTTGATATGAGTAGCTTTCCTTGTATGGGTCACGGATGTCAGTCCCGTTGAATCGCGGGCACATCCGTTTACCCATCAGCGGCCTCCGGTAGGCTCTTCCCGAAATATTCTTCTGAAAGCTGACGAACAGAAGAGACGGTCTCAGTTGCCCTGAGGTGGGGCGCCAGCCGTTCCTCACGCATGTCCCGTAGAGACGCTCCGGAGCTCATAGATGATGAAGATAAAGATTTAGTTTTAGGTTCAGGTGAAGATGAAGATTGAAGATTAAGAGTGTCCCCTGCTGGGTACAACTGTTCATTGAAGTGTTCGAGTAACAGTTTGTCCAACAGTTGCGCGAACGCTTGCGCTGAGGCTGAGGCCCCTTTCCGGTAACAATGCTTCCGGGCCACCACTTGAAACTCTCGAACAATCGATGACTTGGGTAGTTCTTTGATGCGGCGGAGGCACGCTTCGGATTGGTTGGGATTCTCCGGGCTCTGATATTTGAGCGCATTCCGAATGAGAATGGTATTGGTGTCCAAATCGTAGGAGATGAATTCCTCGTCTCTGAGGGCCGTCATCATTTGATCGATCTTCTTGGGCGACCAGCGGAGATCGGCGGCCATGTAGGGGACAGGAAGGACGAAAATTCCCTCCATGGTGCGATGCTGGTTCGTCAGGAGGTACAAGGCAAAGAGCTTGAGATCGTCCGGCCATTTCGCAGCCCGTTCATCGAACCAAAATCTGCCTGACACGCGAAAGTATTTGGGCACGTCTAAGCGACCCATTCTCTAGCCTCCAGGTTCCGCAAGGCTCACACCGGTCTCAATTGCCTCACTGTTTTGAATGCGTCTTTTCGTCCAGCTTCTGAAACTCGCGCTCCAACAGGCTACGAATGAACCCGCTGGAAGTGGTGCCTTGTTGACGCAACGCATCGAGCTTGGCTTTGATCGCGTGGGGAATTTGAATCAGAAGTTTGACCATGGCCATATGGGAATCCCTACCTTTCAAGATAAATATAGATCTCAATATATATAGATGTCAAGGCATATCATTGACTAGATCGTCTGGCGCAGTCAGAATGCCGCCCGAGGTGCATGATGAAACGTCCGGACAAGGCGGAAAAACCGAGAAAGACCTTTGGGTTGAGCTTGAATCGGCAGTTGATGCTGGAGATCCAGCACCTCGCTGTGGATCAGGATAGGTATGTCAACGAACTGCTGGAAGAGGCTGCGCGGGATCTGCTGAAGAAATATGCAGAAAAACGGAAGTGAATGTCCTTTCAGATTCTGACCCGGCCGAGACTAACCTCGGCCGGGAATGTAGCGAACGAATGGCCACCTAGATGCAATCTCCGGCCTATTGCAAAGCTTGTTTTGCGGCCATCGCCGCCGAGGAATCGCCTGAAGATAGTCCTCGCTTAGCTGAGCTGGCCCACTTCTGGGCCCTGCGCCTGGAACTCAAACACAAGCATGGACCCTGCGCCAGGTGCGGGACAGAGGGAGATGTGGTGCATCACGAAGCAGCCACCGACTAAGGAGCCCCAATGGCGTTATGTGGAACCTGGATCGCGTCGAGATGGATTTGATGTCTGTAGGTAGATGGCTCTATGATGCTGCGCGGGATTTGCTGGAAAAATACGGGGGTTCGAAGAAACCTTTCTGTCTGAGATGGTAGTCCTAACGTTCTTATGCCATGGAGACGGCAAATGGAGGAAGGAGATTGGAAGGCAGGGATAGAAACGATGCTGAAGGAGATTGATCGTGTTGGACGCATGCTGCCCAGCCTCAGTCCGCAAGAGAGCCGGATGCTCTACCAGGATGCTGTGGAGCCATTGCTCTACAAATTAAAACGCTCTGAATATGGGCACTATCACAACATCCAAGTCTATGTTGGTCAGTTACGAGGTCCCTTGGAGCTTCTGGCGAGGAAGCGAAAGGGGAGTAGCCGCACGCAAGAAGAGCATATATGCGCCATGATCGCTGCGATCAATAAGCTGCGCAGCCCGCATGGCTTCGACCTTCATCGGTAAAGGAAAGCTAGATGCCGCCAATAAAAAGGGCTCGCCACAGATATGACGAGCCCTTTCAAGATAAGACCTGACCGGTGGTCTATTCAGCGTAACTGTACGAAGAGATTGCCGATACCCAAACCTGCAGAAATTATTCCGCTTCGGATTCTTTCAGGTTTGCCGCTTCGAATAAAATAAGTCAAGCAACCAAGGCTCCGTGATGTGCGTCATTTGATTATGCAGCCGCCATAGTTCCTTTAAACGGGATTTCCCAGGCAGTGGATAGCTGCTGGCAAATCCGATTCAATCCCGTTGGGGACACCACACAAGGGGTGGCAAGCTGACTCGGTAAGAGTCGCAGGTAAGATCCTCTTCCAGTCACTTTGTAGCCTTTTCGTCCGTTCTCCTCGAATGCCTCACACATCAACGGTTCTTCGAGAAGTTTCCTTAACATCTGACGAGCTTGGGCCGGATGGCGACCAAGAAGATTCTTTGTATCTTTCACACGATCTTGGAGGTCTCGTTTTATTCGCACTGCATCAATCTCCACAATCCCTGCGGGCCTCATGAGATGAGACAGTTCTTCAATCAATTGTTTTTTTCGTTTTTCTTCTGCCCTCAGTTTAGCCAGAAGGGGGTCCATATTCTCTCCTCTGGCTATCGCATCCACCAAGTTGCTTTCATACGCCTCAATCAGCGATAGCTCGCGCTCGACCAGAGACTTTCGACTAAGTCGAGTCTCGTCCCCCGCACGAATGCGAGCGAGCGCCTTTTCAATCGCGACTTCGATCAATCGTTCATCTAGAGCCTCACTCATTGCCTGCAGAAGGATGGTATCCAAGGCATCTTGTTCGATCCTCAGGGCATTCTTGCAGATTGATGCGCCTCGTTTTCGGTGGTAAGCACAGCCGTAAGTCCGGCGCTTTCCCCCACTGTCCCTACCACTAGCATCGATCGGACCACCACAACTGCGGCAACGAGCCAAACCACTCAGCAAATAGGGTGAGTCGAAGTCCCGCATCGCGGGACGACCCAGGAGTTGACCCTTCGCATCTGCCGATGACTTTCGCACAAATACGTTCTGAACCTGCTTAAGCCGAGCGGTGACCCGCTGCCACAGCTCGTCAGAGATAATGCGAAGATCAGGGGCATCAAGTTTTATTAATTCACCACTTTCTCTACGGCGGCGTCGTTTGGTTCCGCCGCGCTCGATCTTCTGATACTCGTTCCAGACGATTTCGCCTCTGTAGAGTGGCCGATAGAGCATCTCTCGAATCGCGGACGGCGCCCAGCCTGCCTTGCCCCTCGGAGACGGTACGCTTTCAGCATTGAGCGTCTTCGCAATACGGGTCAGACCAAGCTTAGAGGCATACATTTCAAACACCCGACGAATCGTGGCCGCTTGCTCCTGATTAATGACTCGAACCACATGCAGTCGCTGGCCGTCCGCTGTAACTATTTCGCGATTGTCATAACCATAGACACGGCCGCCTGTGACATGCCCTGCTTTGGCCTTGCGAAGGAGGGCGTCATAGGTACGCTGCTTCGCACGCTCTCTCTCCACTTCTGCAGCAAAGTTGGTCAGTGAGAGCATGACTTTTTCCAGCGCGCTGTCCAATGTGCGCTCACGGTCTTCTAAATAGAAAAACACTCGAACTCCAGCATCGGTAATCTGCTTGAGCGCGTAGGCTGTCTCGATCTGCTCACGGCCAAGGCGAGACTCTTCAGACATGATAAGAACATCGAATGCTGGCCTAGGTTTAAGCGCATTCATCAGTCTCAGGAAGCCCGGCCGTTTTACAAACTCAGCACCGGAAATACCATCATCTACGAAGATGTATTCCTCTGCGACCTTCCAGCCCTTGCGCTCGGCATAAACCTTCGCGTGGTCAATCTGCCGTGTGACGGATTTCTCTTCCTCAATGACTCCAGTTTGTTCAGTGGACTTTCGTGCGTAGATGGCGGTTATCACAGAGCTACTCCTTTGTGTCCTGCACGTCTTCGTTCTTTTCGAATTCCCGAGAGCGTAACTCCAGTCGTGCAAGCGTCATAGCGCTCTGGTGGTTATCCGTCAATGGCCATTTATGGCCAAATCCAGGAGGGGTTTTGGCCATAAACTCGCTATGTAATTGAAGATCCGCGAGAAGGACCTCTGCAAGGATTGAAGAAATTTCATCGTGGAGGTGAGTAGGGAGTGTAAATTCCACCATTTCTGGATGGCGTTTCCCCTCCTTTCTTCTGGCGTGCAGTTTCGGTTCCAGCCGTTCCATCTGAATATTTCCTCCTGAACTGACCCAACCGGGGGAGTCTCGCGACACCCCCATCCCCCCAAACTGAACCGCCCGCCGTTCCGCCGGCTTAGGACGAAGATTGAGCCCCCAATGGGTACGACTCGGGGCCGGGGAGCAGCGGAGCAGGCCTTCCCGGTCCCCTCCGTACCGGTCTCCGCCCCTCCAGGCCTGCCCGCTGCGAGAGCCCCGTGCCGCCTCCTTCGTTACGCCCCACCCTTGGTTTGTGAAGGGTGGGGCTAGAATATAATTTCAGAAGGAGGCGGACATGTCCGTTGATAGCTCTCTCGGTTCCTCGAACGGTGAACGGCCACTGAGCCCGAAATCGCGCTACGGAGTGCCTCGGTACCGTGTGACCCTCGTGCGCGAGGGCCGTGCCATTCCAGCTGCGGAATCGGTGCATACGTCGGAAGGCGCTGCGGCGATCCTCCGGCCGTTGTTTGCGGGTCTGGATCGGGAGCAGTTCCTCATCTGTGGCCTGGATGCGAAACATGGTCTGATCGGGATCAATGTCGTCTCCACCGGCTCGCTCAATCTGACCATCGTCCATCCTCGCGAGGTCTTCAAGCCACTGATCCTGATGAACGCCGGCGCCTGGATTTGTGCCCACAATCACCCCTCCAGTGACATCACGCCGAGCCCCGAAGACCGCGTCCTGACCAAACGGCTGCGCGAGGCCGGTGAACTGTTCGGCATCACCCTCCTCGATCATCTGATTCTGGCCGAAGAGCGCTACTACAGCTTCGCTGACCAAGGCTGGCCCGGCGCTTAGCGGAGCAGCCGCAACACCCAGGCTGCCCCGGCGGCCACGAGTGCGAGCCCAATCGCCGCTGTCCCCCAGGCCACGAGGTCGGCAGCCAGCGCATTGCCGATCGTTTGAATTTGTTGCGCCGTCATCCTTGCACTCCTTTGTCGTCACCCTGTTCATGCTGTCATATGATGCGAAAAAGGAGGCAGGCTGCTGCCAGCCTGCCTCGATGGGCTCTCTCTTAGCCCACAATTGCGCGAACGCGCTTAAAGGCGTAGATCGCCAACGCCACGCCAATCAAAGCCGTGGCCCACAAGAGCAGATCGGCCCGCACCGTGGCCACATCCGCCGAGACCGGAAACAACTGCGCCTGCGACAGCGCCGGGACGCCCAAGGCGAAGACAAACGCCATGAGCAGCCCTCCGAGCCCTTTCACCCAACCCCATCCCTTCATACGGCACCTCCTTGTGCTGGTGGTGGTCACGTCCACCTACGCCGCCGGAACACTCGCCGACGGTCGAGCGCCTCAGTGGTTCTGAGGCAGAATCAGTTTGATGATCAGCCCTACGGCGAAGCCGCCGAGCCAAAAGATCGCCGTGAAGTAGGTCATCGCCTCAATCGCCGGCAGGTCCATAGAACACTCCTTCACCGATGAGCCGCATCGAGCCGTCCTCATAGACTTCCGAGACCGAGACCCCATACCGTCCAGTAATCTGCGCGGCCGTCAGGATCTCGCCGCTGTCCAAGAGATAGCGCCAGCCTTGACGGTTCTGACTCATTCCGGCTCCTCCGAGGATGCGCACGGTGCGCTTAGGAGGTTGTGGGCTCGCCGTCGATGGGACAGACGCACCAAACGGATTCAGCAGACTGCCCGGCGCCGATGGAGATGGAAGCGGAGGCAAGCTCGGAGCGCCAGTCACGACAGCTGCCGACATTCCTTTGGTGCTGCTCAGCGACGACCACGGACGCCAGAACATGAGGCCAATGGCAAACAAGCCCGCAGCGATGCCAATGGCCACCCGTGCCGACTTGAAGACCGTGTGACTGCGTTTCTCTTCCTGGATTGCCGCCGAGGCATAACTCGAATAGTAGGCGTAGATCGCCGGTGAGTAGGTCCCGACGAAGGCCCGGATGACCTCATTGTCTTCGGGGTTCCCGCGCACCTTGCCCTGATACTTTTTCGACAGGCCAACAAAGGCGAGTTTCCGAAACTTCACCGTCGCTTCAATCAGTCGTGTCACGCCTTGGGACATCTGGCGAAAATCTTGGCTCATGAGCAGAATGTCCACGCCGTAATGCCGATGGGTTTCGAGCCAGCGGAGCAGGCCCGGTTCGACCTTCTGCATGGACCGAAAGACGGTCTGGGCTTCGTCGATAATCACGGCGGAGCCAGGCTCGACATGGGGAAAAGCTTGGAGGACTTCGACGGAGTCCTTCCAGATCGTGATCTGTTGTTCGAGCGTTTGGAGGTCGATCCCAGTGAACAGGGAGAGCCGATCCAGGTAGATGCCATCGACCGCGATATAGAGTCGTCGGCCTTGTTTGACCCAGGGCAGGAACTTCTCGCAGATCGCGTGATAGGACTTCCCCGATCCTGGCACCCCTTCATACAGTTCGATCATCGGAGACTCCTCAGATAGACCCAAATCCACAGAGCGAGAACAACAGTCCAGGCATAGGCCCACCCGATGACGAGCTGATTCATGATCCCCACCGCACAAACGGGATCGTCTGCAAAATGAACCGCGTGCCCATGGCGCTCGCCAGGATGGCCAGCGCCTGACTCATGCCCGTCGCGCCCAGCACCCACGCATATTGATCCGGAATCACCGGCAGGGTGAGCCCTGCCGTGCCGATGGTGGCGAGCGTGCTGTCCGCCACGGAGAGCAGGGAATCCCAGATTCCGAGGCCCCAATCGGTCAATGAGAAAAAGAACTCCTGCAGCCAGCAATAGATCAAAGTCAGAATGGCCGTCATGTGCTGGTCTGGCCTCCTCCCACGAAGATGATGCGGTACGCCGCAATGGAGGCCGTGGCGATCACCAACGTCCGCAGCACCGTGAAGAACCAGGCCCATTGATTGAAATCGACTTGCTGGCTGCCGAAGAAGGCCGAGGGCAGCGCGATCACCGGCAAGGTCGAGGGCCAGGTGAGCGACTTCAGGAGATTCAAGGTGCCCAGTAAGCCGCTCGTCTCCCACGTCGTCTGATGCGCTTGTAGGACGGTCCCGAAGGTCCGACTCTCATGAGATCCCACCGCACAGGAGGTCGTCGCTTGGGTCTCTTCCTGCTGCGTCGTGGAACCGTCGGGATTCTGTGTTGTTGTCGTCGTCGTGGTTGTGGTTTGCTGTTGCGTGTTTTGCTGTGGCGTACTGGCCGGAGGCGGGACGTTATCTGCTACAACGATATCTCCGGCAGGCACGGGCTTCGGCTTCACCGTGGTTGGCATCTCGGTCGGCGTCACCGCTTGGGAGATGGTGGTATCGGCCGGCTGCGTGGTGCCAGTAGTCCCCACTGGATTGGTATGGGCTTCGACGGACTTCGGGTCACTCGGTGGCAGATTGGTCACATAATTCGTCACTTGCTGCGGAGTCGGTGCGATGAGGCCATCTTGCAACGGTGTTGGTGAACCGGGAATGCCTGTTCGGTGGCAGACATACAGACTGTAGCCGCCGACCGCAGGACCATTGACGAAGAAATTGCCGGTGAAGAAGACGGCCGTACTGAGGCTCTGGAACGGTCCAACCACCCAATCATGCTGATACTCGGTATCCACCGCGCACAGCGGGACATTCGTCGCGCTGAACTGAATGGTCGCATTGGGATAGGCAGGATTGCCTGGTGTATTGGTGCCAAAACCGGGGAATGTCTGTACGCCGGCGTTCGAGCTAGCGACCTGCCAGCCGCCTGGCGTGGACGCAGCCGTTTTGACCGCTGAGAGGTCGCTCTGTGAGTAATACATCTGGGCCAAAACCAGACCTGCACTCACTCCCAGTGCCGCCCAACCGACTGGACCGGCCACCATGCGCACGGCCATCGAGGCGGCAGAAGGTGCCAGAGCGGCTGTGGCGACTTGAGAGGCTAGCGCCGACCGTTGAGCCGCCAGATAGGCAATGCGTTCGGCCTGAGCCACCACCCGCGAATACTGCGTCGCGGTCTGGGCTAAGGATTCTCCGGGTCCAAGGCAGAGTGAGACAAAGAGGGCCCAGACAAACCCGAGATACGTCATGAGAGACAGGAATTTCACAATCGTCCGACTCCAAGGCCGGTGAGGAAGGCCAGTAACAGGACCGCGACGAGAACAATGGTGAGATCCATTGGCCTTCCTCCTCCTGCCGTTACTTCAGCACTTCCAAGGCCGACAGATCGAAGAACACCCGACCCGTCTGCTCGAACTTCCGCACTTCGATCGATGCGCGAGCCTGCTTGCCTTCAGCCTGCTTGCAGGCGTCAACCAACGGCATCTGATCCTCCGGAATTCCCAACCGGAGAATCCCCGGATCTTTGCCCTTCACATAGAGATCCACCGACCGAAAAACTTTCCCTTCCCGACTCCTCCGCTCCACATAGCCCTGCACCGCACCCTCTGCTTTGACTTGCATCGTCGTCTCCTCCTTCTGCTGAGTGTTGAATCGGATCAGCCAAGCGCCTGATCCACACGCCCCGGCCGAGCGGCCGAGATTTTGACAAGTACTGAAATTCCGAATCACATTCCGTGCAGCTCACAAATAAGGCGCCTTTGACCCATCGACAGGGCGCACCATGCGCGCCACAGCCAGGACAGCCGCGCCGCCAAGTACCGTTATGAAAGCTTAAGGACATAGGGGGTGCCTCTCTTTCGCTGCTTCAACAGGGCATAGTGCTTCTGGTTCCATCGTTTCGTGCCCGCATAAATCATCTCCGTCAAAAACTGATCACCGCGACAGGCCACGACCACGGCGAGCATGGGGCTGAGGACGTTGGCGAACCACGCGACGACATCATCCAGCCGTTGCTGAATGCGTTCGACCACGAGCCGACAGCGCCTGAAGCCTTCGGTCAACGCTTCCCACCAGCTCAACAAGGGCGCCCGATACTTCTCGTACGATTCGGCCTCTCGTGTGGTCTCTCGGAAATCGACATAGGAACGCAGCACACCAACCAAGAAGGCCCGCCAGTCTTCCGAATCCAGGGTGAGTAACGCCTTCGCGCAGGCCTGAGCCCGCTCCTGTTTGAGTTCCATTTCCCAACGGACACCGTATGAGGCCGCGTCCTCCCGTCCTTTGGCCTGCAGTTCAAGCCGTTTATCGTAGACCCGCAGCATGCTTTGGCTTTCCCGACTGCCGAAATACAGGGTCTCCCCAGTGCGGGTTCCCTCACGATGATTCGAAGCCTGGATGACTTTGAATTGCTTCGATCGGCTCACTAATTGTCCGGCCTCCACAGCCAGGCGGACGGTCTCCACTGCGACAGATGCCTCCCTGTCGTCCAGCGCCACATCGATGCGAGTGACATGCCCCTTTTGGGTAAAGATCCAGGCCAACACGGTCTTCAACTTCGTCTCGTCCCACTGGGAGACAATCCCGGCCGAGAGATCCACATGCACTTCCTTCGGATTGCGAGGAGCACCCGTCCCCAGTTTCCCGACGCCCGTTTTGCCTTCCGTCATCAGTTGCGCCACGGGATACCCGCGAAAGCCGGTCTCACTCTGGAACCAGTCACCCCCAATCAGCGCAATCACGTCGGCTACTTCAGCTTTGGGCAGCGTGAAAGCGAGCCAATCGATGGTCTGCGTGAACCCTCCAGAACCGTTCATTTCTTCCCCCTTGGCTTCTGTGCGATAGACGCCCCCGTCTTACCAAGTCGGGGGCTGGTCCGCTGCGCGCGCCGCCGGCTTGCGCCGCCGGTCGCGCTGCGCTGTCCCTTCTTCTTCTGAGACACAACCAAAGACGAACGATGCCCCTTGGCCTCCAGGGCTTCTTTCACACGCTCCAGGTTGAAACGCACAAACCGACAGAATCGATCCACGGGAATCTCCCCCTTGCGGTAGGCTCGGCGAATCGACTTGGGATTCACTTTGAGGGCGGCGGCCAACTCATCGACGGTCAACCAGGTGTGTTCCATCACGTCTCCTTGTGGTTACGACGCACGAGGTATGGCCGAACCATACGCATCGGCGTCTGGTGGTGAAAGAGGCCCGTTCGTGGACACTAGGGGACAGCAGGGGACACTGGGGGACAGGAGTTCACGGTAGAAAAGACCAGCACGCAGAACGCCGTCAGGAGGCTGTCGGGGCGAGATCGAAGGATCACCACAATCTCCTCATCGCAGACGGCACTCACGCATGCCGCTCCAGACGTGGCGAAACCAGTACGCCTGGATTTTAGAGCAACACATCCAGACTTGAACGCTATGGGGAAGACGTGAGTGTGGTCACTACGTAGTCGCACACCTCGTCATCGTGATTTCGGTAAAAATATGCCGCTAGGGCCAAAAAACATGCGCTAGAGACGAACGGCCCTATCTGATGCGGGAAGTCACTCGGTACCCCGTCAGTCCGAAAAAGGCCCTCACACTCCTGCAAATCAAATGCGAACTGGGGTGTGCCTATAACCGCGCGGAATTGTGCGAGTTGCCACGTGGGGAAGGCCCGATAAATCAGGTGGGCGCAAAAAACGGTCTCTGGTAGTCGAAATTTGCCAGGCCTTATTGATCGGATTGCCTGGCAGTTTATCTGACGCGGTCGGCTGGAACGGAAGAGGAAACATTTCACATTTTTCTGTGGCGATTCCAGGTCTGGTGGTAATCAACAGCATCTACGTAGTGTGAGAACACTTTCATGATAATGAATTCGATTCCATCCCGAAGAGGAGTACTTATGATGTGGCTTCATACCGTGCGCGCGTGGTGCCTGGTGCTGCTGTGCGGCAGTCTCACGGGAGTCGTTCAGCCGGCCAGTGCAAAGGAAACGGATACGGCTGAGCCGATCCAGGGAATCAGCGCGTCGGTCCAACCCGATCTGTTCACCGGCGTGCTGACGACAAGTGTCCCGCTCCTCGTGCCGCCAGGCCGCAATGGGATGCAGCCGACACTCGCTTTGGCGTATGAGAGCAGCGGCGGCAACGATTGGGTGGGAATGGGCTGGAAGCTGGGTCTGGGCGCCGTGGAACGGCAAACCCGCTTTGGGGTGGATTACGCCGCACACGACTATACCTTGGGCGTGAACGGCATCGCTGGGGATCTGGTCCCCGCGCCGTCACCGGCCCCCAGTACGGAGTACCGGCTGAAGATCGAAGGTCCCTTTGTGAGAGTCCAGCGACTCACCGCCGGGGATGGACAGACCTATTTTGCGGCGACAGACAAGTCCGGCATGACCTATTCATTCGGGCAGACGGCCGCCTCTCGCGTCGTTGACCCGGCTGATGCGGCCCGTATTTTCAAATGGGGCCTGGATCGCGTGGAAGATCGGGACGGCAATTATCTGACCGTCAGCTATACCAAAGACCAGAACCAGATCTATTTGAACGAGGTGGCCTATGCCGGCAACGGCAGCACCACGCCGACCAATGTGGTGACCTTTCATCTCGAAGCCCGTCCGGATACGCAAGCGCTGTATGTCCCGAACTTCAAGGTTGTGACCGCGAAGCGGCTCAAATCGATCGATGTGCAGGCCAATAGTTCCCGCGTCCGCGCCTACCAGGTGACCTATGCCAGTAGCCAGACCACCGGACGGTCGCTCTTAGAATCGATTCAACAGTTTGGCAGTGATGCGGTCTTCAACGGCTCCTACGCGATCACGAGTGGGACGGCCTTGCCGCCGGTAAGCTTAGGCTATGAAGCCGAAACCATCGCGTTAGGGGAGGACAGTGTCTGGGGCACCCGAAGTTATGGGATTAATTGTATCGGCACGCCCAACTGTCGCCCGGCGGTGAGTTTTGCCGATGTGAACGGCGATGGCCGAGCCGATGTGGTCTATGAACGGACCGATGTGACGGAGTTTCGCGTCCTCCTCTCGTCCGGTACCAGCTTCGGGACAGATACGGCCTGGGGCTCGCGGGCCTATGGCGTGGCCTGTACGGGCGCGTCGAATTGCCTCCCGAACTTTACCTTCGCGGACGTGAACGGAGACGGGAAAGCCGACTTTATCTATCAGCGGACCGATGTCGATGAATTCCGCGTGTTGCTTTCCACCGGTACCGGCTTCGGCACCGATACGGCCTGGGGTTCGAAGAGCTACGGCGTGGCCTGTCTGGGAAGTTCGAATTGCCGACCGGGGTTCGCCTGGACGGATGTGAACGGCGACGGCAAAGTCGATTTC